>TARA_R110000850_G_scaffold216097_1_pt1 | contig 44093 bp, 36 predicted proteins | sample TARA_R110000850 | Tara Oceans TARA_R110000850 (sample SAMEA4397586) | marine metagenome | biome: Polar Biome; feature: [SRF] surface water layer (ENVO:00010504); material: water (ENVO:00002006), including particulate matter (ENVO:01000060) such as... | depth 5 m
AAAAGGAATGTATTTCATCCCAGAAATTGGAGAAGAAGTATTAGTTGCTTTTGAAGCTGGAAATGCAGAGAAACCATTCGTTTTAGGAACCATGTATAACGGAAGCGAAAGTTCTAGTTATGCAACTACAGGAAATGATATAAAAATAATTCAAACACGAAGTGGACACATAATTAAGTTTACTGAAGATGAAAGTATAATTATTACTGATAAAAGTGGAAATGAAATACATTTTGATACCGTTGGAAGTAATATTAATATTACCGCACCAAAAACTCTAAATATTAGTGCTACAGACATAAATATTACGGCAAGTAACGACATTAATATTACAGCTGGAAATAATAAAACAATCGGTGTTGGAGCAAATCAAAATGTTTTTGTTGGAAATTCAAACAATGTAAGTGTTGGTGGTAATAACGCTTTAAATGTAGGTGGTGAAATGATTGAAACAATATTAGGTGACTTTAAATCACACACTGAAAAAGAAAGAATTGTTAGCAGTGAAAAAGGATATGAATCCTCAAGTAATGGATCAATAAACAAACATTCTCAAAAAGAAATTCAGAATAATAGTGGTGAAAAGGCTAAAGCTCATTAAAAATGACAAGAATTAGAATTGTAGGAGGTCAATTAATAGAAACAACAGGTGGTGATTATAATATCTACACCAAGGAAAGTATTGTTTATAGTGCAGCAACAACAATTACTGAAACTGGAGTTGAAAAAGGAGTGAGTTATGGTAATCCTGAAACTTATACTCCTGCGCAAATAGAATCAGAAATTGAAGTAAAAATTTTAAAGGATACATTTTTACCTTTAGGTATTTCAAATTTTAAAGGAGAAATTGAAAATAGCACAATTAAATTCGAGATTAAATGTAAAAAAGGAACTGCAGAAAATTTAACTTTTTTTATTAAACACGAAGGCTCTACATTATTTACAAGAAAAATTGATAATTCTTTAACATCAGGAGATAAAATTACTGTTGAATGGGACGGATTCTCAGATTCAAAAATATATGATAGCACGCTTTTTACCGAAGAAGAATTAACTGTTGAAATAACCGGAGCTGATAATGAAGCAAAAGATATTTTTAAATCAAAATATGATAAAGTAAAATGGGTAGACATCAAGATTGATAATAATACAAAAAGAATAGATGTCATCTTAAGAGTTAATTTGTCAAATGGTAAAGTTGATAGTGATGTTACAAAATCTTTATCAGATTTAATTTCAATGGCATTATTAGGTCTTGAAAAATATTGGGGAAGAAATAAAACAAGAACAATTGGAAATTCATTAAATGTTAACGGCAATGAATACGAGATATTTATTAAGCCATTAAATACAGAAGAAAATTCAATGCCAAGTTTAAAAATTTATGCTTCAGCTAAAAAATATGGTAGATCTAGAAATTGGATTTTATCTAGAAAATTGTTTTATAATGAAGGTGAAACATACGGGATTTATCAAGAAGTTTCAATAAAATATCCTGCAATGATATTGCCAATAACTGTAGAAGATGGAGTCATAATAGATAATGAAAATTATAGTCATACAGCTGCTCATGAAATAGGACATGAAATCTTACAGGTATTTGGTGGAAAAAAGGATTATTCATATGTGCATAAAAGCACTTCAACATTAATTACGCAAGAGGTTAAAAAAGAAAGTACATTACCTTTTTCAGGAGAAATAGATTTAATGATGTATTATTCAGACGATTATTTTGTTGATAGAGATAGTAATCATTTTTATGAAAGAAATATTGCTCATGAGAATGACTTATTAGGTTTAATATGGTGTTCTAAGTTAAAAATAAAATAGAAATGCTTCTTAAAAAATAAGTTTTAACAAATGAAAAATTTAATAATAATTTTATTTAGCTTAATTGTATTTTCATGTTCTTCAAATAAACAAATTTTAAGCCCTAATATAGAGTTTATTATATTTGATAGTGTCACTAAAAAACCGTTAAGCAGTGTTGCTTTATTTACTAATGATTCTAAAGGCACTAGTGAAAATTTAATCTTATATTCAGAAAAATCGAATGCTGAAGGTTTAATTTATTTCAAAGAAAAATATATTTATTTGAAAGGAAATATTAGAAATTTTACACCTATCCCAAATACAAAATTTTATTTTAAAAAAGAAGGGTACGAAGATGTAGAAATAGAATTTTTCAAATATTTCAATGTAACAGAACAGTCAGATTTACAGAAAAAATATGTTTCCGATTCCATTTTTATGAAGTTAAAAGAATGAAAAACTTTACATTTTATTTAGTAGTACTAATAATGTTTTCATCATGTGTAAGTAGATTGAAAACTCCTTATATGCAAGGTTTTGTTTTCGATGAAAATAAAGAACCATTAAAAGAAGTCGACATTTGTTTAAACGATGAATGTAAAAAAAGCGATGAAAAAGGATACTTCACATTTAAGAGAAAAACATATTTAGAATTTATTCAGATTGGTGGAGAAGCACCACCTTTATTTTATAATTTGAAAATTTCAAAGATAAACTATAAGGATACAATAATTCAATATAGAAGTAAATATGGAGGAGCAAATGTGGATATAAAAATGAAATATGACAGTATTGTTTTAAGACGAAATTAAAAAACAGAATGATTTTATGCCAGTAAATAACAATACCATTTTAAGTTCAAACTATTTTGAAGTTAGTAACGAAATTGGATTAAAAATCGGAGAAGCTGATTCAAACGCTAAAGCTACTTATGAACTTGTTTTTAAGAGAAAACGCAATGAAAATTATGATATTGAACTAACTAGATTGAAATTTTTAGTAAATCAAAAAGAAATAGTAAATAAGTTTTCAAATATCTCTAATGCATATTTTGAATGTTTATTTCCCATGCAGTTTGTGATAGTTAATGATACCTTAGATTTATCTAATTATAAGGAAATAAAAAAAAGAATAGAAAAAACAGATGAATTCTTAACAAACAAATATAATGGTGAAGGATTAAATTATATAAGAAAAGAATTTTTAGATAAAGTAGCTACTGAATTAGAAATGAAACAATTCGTTAATTCCCTAAATATTCTAAAAATTTTCAATTTAACTTTAAATCGATTTTTAGAAAATGTAGTTTCAGAATTTAGCTGGACAATTCCAGCTACTGGAAAATCTCTTTGGAACTTAAAGAAGATTGAGGATGAAAACGAAGCCGTAAGTTTTAGTTCTAAACAATTAAACGATAAAGAATTTATAAGTTCTTTAAATAATTATTTCATTAAAAATAATCTAACAAGTCTTGCTACAGATGAAGAAATAATTGAAAGTGATTTCTCAACAAATATTATTTATGAAAGTACTAATTTAAATATAAAAGAACTGAATAATAATTGTAAGATAAAAGTCGGTAAATTTTTTGAGTACAAAGAAAATATTACAATAAAATCATTACTTTAGTACAACTATTAACAAAAAGCTATGGCAACACTAACTGAAGAAGAAAGAGACGCTAAAGTAGAGGCTAAACAGCAAGAAGCAGCCGAACAAAAAGAACAAAAAGAAGCTGAAAAAAGCGAACACGAAGACAAGTACTTTGTTGTTCACGGTGGAACATGTGTTTGTGATAAAGCAGAAGTACCAACAACAGAAGCAGAAATAGTAGTAACAAAAAACACAAAGCTGCTAATTAATTCCGACGAAAAAAAATTTGCAGCTACGGAAGAAGATACCACAATGAAACCTCCAACGTCAACTTATGGAAAATGTACACTTAAACCTTCAAGTAGCGGTAATTTACCTTGTGCACCAGCATTTATGCCAAAATGGGAAAAAGCTTATGACAAAAAAACTGTTGATGGTAAAAAAATTCTAACAGAATTATCTACACTTCAATGCACAATAGGAGGGAAAATTTCAATAAAAAAACACGGGCAAGAAGATAGCGTTGTCAAAGAACACGTAGAAAACACTAATGAAGCAGAACAAGCTTTAATTAATCCCGCAGTTCCATTACCCGTTTTAAAACCGCAATACCCTATTGTTTCAAATATTGATTTGAAAGCGATAACAGGAAGAACTGATTTTAAGGAAGTTAAATCATCAAAAGCGGATGTAAAAAAAATAAGCATTCGAGTAAACGAAGAAGCAACTTTTAACGCAAATCTTAAAAATGGTAATACTAGGCTTACCTCTTGGGTAATTTATCAAATAGATGGAAGCAAAGTTGGAAAAAAAATAATTACTAGTGAACAAATAGGAACCACTTTTAAAAACACATTTCCTACACTTGGAACCTATCGTGTTGAAGGATATGGACAACCAAAAATTGGTGAAAAAGATAAAAACTGGTCAGATTGTTCTATAGATGTAGAAGTTATAGTTAACAAACTTAATGGAACTGCTTTACAACCAAAAGGAGGAGACAGTTTTACAAGAAAAAATAGTAAAAGTGAAAATAAACTAAGAAAAGGTTTTCCAGCTACATTTGAAGCAAAATTCTTATTAGAACCAAATGCAGAAGAAATTCAAAACTTAACTATTTATGCTACTGATGGCTCTGGTAATGTAATAACATCAGGAACACAATCAGGAAATACGTTTTCATTTACACCACCTAATAGTGATGGAAAATATACTATTAATGCTACCTATACAAATCCAGAAGGTAAAATTGAAACACAAACCTTTACTGCAGCTACAGAAAGTGCTTACGTTGATGGGATTTCACATGGTGAAGAAGTAGTACGTCCCGAAACACCTATGACCTTTAAGGTTGCCAACACGCAATTTAAAACTGGAAATCTTAGTACAGATGAAGCCAATGCTGTAAAATGGAACCTTAACGGACAACTAGTAGGCAAAGGAAGTACAATTACAATTCCAGGTGTTCACTTTTTAAAAGAAGGTAAATATGTAGTAGAAGCTTATGTTAAAACGGCTAATGCAACGGGTGCAAATGCAAAAAATGAAGAAGATGATTGGCATTTTGAAGTTAAAAAGAACGATGTAGCAAATATAGTTTCTGTTGGCCAACCAAAAGTAGGAAAAACGACTCAGCTTAAAGTAGATAAATTTCTTATGCCACCTATTGCAGGAGAAAAAGTAGTTTGGAATGTTTTTGGTAAAACACTTGAAAACTCAAAAAATACTTATCCTGTTATAGATATTACACCAGGATCGGCAAGGAAAGAAAATGTTACTTGTAAAATAAACAATCAAAAAGGAGTCACTAAAAGCATTACTATTGTAGAAGCAGAAATAGTAAATGCTCATTTTACAGATAATAATGGAATTAAAATAGAAAATGCGAGTTGGGATCAAAAGGTTAATATTCTTATAGAACAAAAACACCTTATAGGAGAAGAAATCAATATAGAAGTATTTGATTATGATTACATGAGTGGTAATGATCCGGTCTATAAAAAAAACATAAAAAAGTTTGATGGAAAATTAGTTTCTTTTAAGTTAGATAAAGAAATAAAAGAAAAAACAGGAACATGGGGGAAATTATTTTTCAAAGTTACCGCTCCACATTTAACGTTAAAAAATGCAGATAAAAATTACCCAGCAAAAGATTTAAATGTAAAAGATGGAATCACTATTACAAACGCTATCATAGGAGAAGAAAACGGTTTAAAACAACATGCTATTGTAGATTATGATAAAGTAAGTTGGTTTTATGCAAACACTACAGGAATAAAAGCAGGCACAAAATTAAAAGTAGGAGTATGGGAAGCTGTTTTAGGTAGAGATGATTTTAAACTATCTTTAAAACCTACAATAGACGAAGATGGAGTTTTAAAAGCAAAAATAGACTGGAAAAACATACCAAAAATTAAAGAACCACGTAGAGTTTACATACAAGTAAAAGATGAAAACGATACCGTTTTATTTGATTCAGATGGCGGAGTAGCTTCAAAAACTGATCCATCCTCAAAAAAATCAGGTTTTAAAGGAGCTGCAACAAGCTTAGTTTTTGTCGCTGCTGCTGTCTATATGGTAGAAAATATGGCTGCTGTTGTTGTGGGAACGCAAGGAATACAAGGAACTAGTTGTGGAGAAAAATATTGTATTAAAAAAGGAGATAAAGGTGAATTGATTAGAGAGGTAAATATAAGATTAGCTGGTTTTGGTGGTAATGTACCAACAGACGAATTTACCGATAGAACTGAGAAAATGATTAAACAGTTTCAGCGAGATTATATGAAAGTTACTGAAACAGGTAAAATTTGTGGAAATGTTTTAAAATCTATAGACGAATTTTGTAATAAATGGAGTGAAAAAATATTAGATTACAAATGTTTATGCCACGCATCCGATTCAAAAGTTAAAATTGCTGATAGATGTTCTGGATATGGTAAAGGTAAAGCCAATGAACACCCTGGGATGCATAGAACTCTTTTATGGGGCACAAGTGCCTTAAGATTTTATATGTCTCAACAAAAGGTATATAAAATAGTTAGAATATCAGCAGGATATAGATGTTGGGCTCATAATAATAGTATTCCTAGAACATCTACTAATCATATGGGTAAAGCTGTTGATATTAATTTTGCAAAAGATGGAATTGTTATTACTGGTAAAAATCAAACAAACATTCCTAAATTGCAAAAAATTAGAGATAATTTTTATTCTAAGAATTTAGCTGTGGTAGAAGGTTGGTCAATGCCAAATAAAACAAATAAATTCAGATTAGAGCCTATTGGAACAGGTAAAGATCAATCTTACAGTTGGATTCATATGGATGTAACTAAATTCGATGATTATTTACTTGACAAATTTTTTATCAAAGATCAAAGTCAAATTATTGGTAAGGGATTAGTTACAATCGCTACTGAATTAGGTCTTAATAATTTATGTAGTTGTGGAGGATTTAAACCAAATAGTAGCATAAGAGCTGATGGAAAATTTAAATTTAAATATTCCCATAGTGATTTTGGGAATTTAATTGCGAAAGTTGAATCTAGAGATGACTACAATATTTGCAATAAAACTAAAGGAGGTTTGAAAATTGTTAGAAATGTCAATGTAACTAATACTAAAATCAAGGATATTGTTAAAATGCAAGAAGATAGGGATATATTTGCAGTGGGTAGATATCAACTTATCCCAAAAACCTTTGAAGGGGCAATCAAGGCATTAGGATTAGATATTAACTTAAACCTAAATGAAGAAACACAAGATAGAATATTTGATGATTATTTAATAAAGATAAAAAGACCCAAAATTATTAAATATTTGGAAAGTAATGGAACTGTCGAAGATGCTATGTATTCATCTGCTCAAGAATGGGCAAGTATTGGTGTTGAAAAAGGTAAGAAGATAAGTAAAAATAGAATTGCTGAAGGAGATGAATCTTATTATGCTGGAGATGGTTTAAATAAGGCTCATGTCACAGCCACACAAATAAAAGAAGCTCTAATAAATTCTAAAAAATAAATAAAACATGTTAAAAGCATTCATAACGTTATTTGTACTAATTACTTTTCTACATTCTTGCAAAAAATTTGAGAATTCAGTAAGCGAAGCATCAAATCCTGTACAACTTGATTCTAATTCAATCCAAAAGACAAATCATGAGTCTATAGGAAAAGAATCTTTTACTTTAAGCTGCGGTTCTGGATGTGCAATGACATATAATGAAATGGAAAAAAATATATTGGGTGGAAAAGTAGAAATTAAATATAAAGTGACACAATATATAGACGAAAAAGTTGAATATGAGTATTTTGAGACTTATTTGTTCGATTCAAATTCAAATGAAGAATTGACAGGGATTTATGAAATAGGAAAAAAAATCAACATTCTTGATAGTGATGAATATGCAGTGCGTGAAAATCTTATCGAGATTGGTTCAAAATTGTTTAAAAATGGAATTAAATCTTCAACACAACAAATTAAACTAGTTGAAGAAAACCATCCATATAAATTATTAAATCTTCCTTTCGACTTAAAGAGTTTTGTACAAAATCTGCCAGATAATCCTAATACGGTTTACACTGCATCTTTGGTGTTAAAAGAATACTTAAAGTCTATTGATTATGAAGGAGAAGATTATAGTTGTTATTTTTTGAAGAACGATATAAATAAAAAAGTATTGTTAGTTGCAATATCTAGAGGGGATTCTCAATATTATTTAGTAATAAATTCAGATGATAAAAAAATAAATAGTTTTAAAGAAATAGGCTCAATTGGAGATGAAGAACCTGCATATTTCAAAATTGATAAAAATGGAATAATTCAAGCAAAGTAAACTATTACAAACGCTATCATAGGAGAAGAAAACGTTTTAAAACAAAATGCTATTGTAGATTATAATAAAGTAAGTTGGTTTTATGCAAATACTACAGGAATAAAAGCAGGCACAAAATTAAAAGTAGGAGTATGGGAAGCTGTTTTAGGTAGAGATGATTTTAAACTATCTTTAAAACCTACAATAGATGAAGATGGAGTTTTAAATGCAAAAATAGCATACAAAAAATACATTTCACAAATGAAATCTCAACATAAAGATGTGAAAAAAATTCCTCAAAGAGTTTATGACAGAATTAAATAGACGAGATTTATATAGTAATTAGATATCACTAATGTTTGTGAAGAATCAGGATAATCCCACAACAGTTTTCAAGCTGTTCCTGAAGATGTTTTAATACCACCCTAGGTACATGTATTGTGTTATCCAATTGCTGATACACAAACAGCAGTTGTGACAGACAACAAATAAATTTATTATTCAGTTAATAAAATAATAAATGAAAGACCTTCAATTGATGAAGAACTATATAAATAAAAGACAATCAAAGATTCAATAATTGGTACATACGAACAATATTCCAATACCAAAACAGCTATTTTGTTAAATATCAATCTAAACTTAAACAAATAGAATTAAAAAATAATTCTAAAACATTAACTGAAACAATTAAGAATTTAGATATAAAATAATTGACTACAACATAATATATGAAAACAAAATTAACATAACTTTTTTCAATACTTTAAAGACAACTATATATTGACAGTTTTTCTCCAAAAATTAACCCAAAAAAATTTACATAATTAATTTTCAATTCATTATATTTGAATAGCAGATTGCTTTAAGAATTTCATTGATAACAACTTATACGTAATTTATGGTTTTTGAAATAGTTGAAGAAGTAAATATTCAAACAAATGGTTTTCTAAAGAAAGAAAAAACCAGATATATTATTAGTTTTGTCTTGTTTAATAAAACGGATGATGAACGTGTTTATGTTATAAACAAAGAAAAAATAAACACCATTCCAATTCAGGAAAATGAGTTTTTGAGTATTCAAGAAGAGTTTGAAAACCTCAATTTTCCTATAAAAATTAAAACTGACTATAAAGGTCATTTTGCAGGTTTGCACGATTACGAAAAGTGGTTGTCAGAATGGGATTTAAAAGCAGAAGCACTAATTTTAAAACACAAGAACTCTGAAAGAGTTAGAAGCGTAAAAGAAAAATATTTTGAAGTTATAAAAGATGAGGAATTTTTTACTAAAAATAAATTCAAACAGCCTGCTTGGAACATTTTTTTCTTCAATCCACCAATCGATAACGTAAATCTTCCAGATTTAGGGACAATTTTAAATTGGAATATTCGTGCTATTGGTTCAATACCTTGCGTTGGAAGAACAGCTGTTTTAAATCCAGAAGCGAAAGAAATAATTATTTCCTTTGATTCTACTCAGAAATTATCCATTAACATTACAGAAACGCTAAAACCTAAAATCAAAGCTGATATTAGATGGGACGAACAACGCGTAAAACTTCATACTGAATCACATTTTGACACTGTAGAGAAAAAAGTAAAGAAGAAAACAGCTTATTTTCAGTTTTTAATAAAAGACATCATTTCCTACACAGAAGAAGTTACAATTACACTGAAAAATTAAACTTATCGATAAACAATCCTAAAAGGCACAATGTTTAAAGCTCTTTTTTCAATCATAAGTTTTAAATCTTCACTTAAAAAATGCCATTCTTCATCAGTGTAATATTCTTTGTTCGTTTGAGTAAGTAAAATATCTATAGTAGGAGTGTATCCAATTGTGCTGTCTAAACCAGTTTGAATTCCATTGACAACTTCAATATCTTCAACAGCTTCGCCAAAATGATTTTTACATAAAATAATAATATCTTGTCTCGTTACTACTCGTTGATTCGATATTAAATTTTCTCGATAAGCATATATTTTCTCTGAATTTGTCAATTCATTTCTTCCTCCTTGCGTAGAGGAAAGTAACATAATATTGTCTTTTTCAAAATCAGAACCTTTATAAACACTAAATTTTGTAAATGTGCTTATTTTATTAGCATCATTACCATTTGTAGTCCAATATTTAATGAACAAAGTTCCTTTTTCTTTTGTTTTTTTAGTGTTTAGAACCAAATATGGATTATTCAAATTTTGCATGCCTGTTTGATTCATTTTAGTTTTAAAACGAGCAATAATTTGATTAATTTCTTTAAGATTATTATCCGTAAAATCATGACCTAAACGGCTAAAAGCAGCAGCTTCATCTCTAATTAAATCAATTAAATAGTTGATTTCTTCGGCAGCATTTCTTTCGTCAAAACGAGCTACACCACCAAAACGCAGATAAGCATAGTTTTCATCTTCAGGTTCATCATTATTGGTAATTACATCAAAATTTTTATTTCTGTCATTCATCACAGAAAAAAGTTCTAAAAAGTAATCATCATTTAATTTTAAAGGGTAAATATCTAATAGTTCTTTAATATTACCTTGAGTCTCATTTAACTTCTTATTAATAACTGGAAAGCAATTGTTGGAACAAAAGATATCAGATAAAATATCAGGTCCAATAACGTTGGGAAATTCAATTTTTAGCCAAATTAAACTTTTATCTTCTTTCATTTTTTCCAACTCTTTCGAAGGAATAAATTCTTCAAATTCTGATGGAAATTCATAATGAGATTCATCAATAGTGATGCTTTCATTAATCGTTATAAAATTTTTAAAATAAAAATCATTGGTATGTTCTTCAATTTTTTTAATATGATAAATATCGTGTTGCTTTAAATCATATTTAACTTTTTTGGTTTCATCATCATTGTTATACCCTTTACTTATTGTTAAAGGAATATTATTTAAAGACCATTTTGCTCTAGGTAAAAAATGAAAAAACTTATTGCGTTCGTGAATGTTTTTTAGATAAAAATAAAACATTAAGTCTCTCATTATACCATCACCTTCATGCTTTAAACCTAACCAAATTGTTCCATGAGGAGTTTTATTTGTAAAATTTTTTTCGCTTACAAATTCTCTAAATTGATTTTTTTCTATGTTTTGAACACCACTTGGTAGCACTACATAATTCAATTTATTTCTATTTAATTTAACCGGAATTGTAGGTCCAAAATGATAATTTTTAATAATATTTTCAATTGGATTATAAGGATTTATTTCTTTTTTCTGAAGAAAAAACTGATGATGTTCATTTAAAACACTTTCGTTTTCAACAGGATAAGCTCTTAAGATTCCTCTTGCTGGAGTTGCTTTTGTGGCAGAAGTTGGCGTTAAAATATCAACTAATCTTTCAGTCATTCTACGTCTACTAGAAAATATTTCATTTGAAATCTTCTCTAATTCTTTAGCACAAACATCAAAAAGTAAGTTTACAATTGGATCAAATACGTTTTCTAACTCCACGTCATTGTATCCCCATTGTTTTGCGGCACGTTTCAGTAAACGGTCTTTTATTTGATCTTTTGATAATTGATTCATTCAGTCAAAATTTTATTTAAATGAAAATGGAGCTAAAAAATAAGAACTCTTGTAATAATAAGGCTGATTGGTCTCTTTAATGATACCATAAACCACAATATCTAATCTTTTTTTAACTCTAATATTAGTTTCGTAACTCAAAGTATTTTCATTTACTCCAAGGGTTACTTCTGTTACTTTTAATCTTTTTTCGTATTGATTTACCTTTTCATGAACAGATTCTTTTATTAAATCTTTCAACTGATTTGGGTTAGCTAATAAGTTAAAATCAGTATCCCAAATAACAGTCCCAAATTCTGGATCGTATTTGTATTCACCAAAAATGGTGGTAATAATTACCGAAATAAATTGCGCTAACGATTCTTCAATGGTCACTTTTGTAGCGTCTTCACCGGTTGTTAATTTAGTATAATCAAAAGGAAGTTTATAAAATAGCTCGTTCATTTGTTATCGTAAATTTTAACTCGTCGTTTTTGTCAAGTGTCACGTTTACTGTGTCACCTTTCACTATTTCATTAGCAATAATCATCCTAGACAATGGTCTTTTTAGTTTATTTCTAATCGTTCCTTTAATTGGTCTTGCTCCATATTCTGGACTAAAACCCATTAAAGATATTTTTTCTTTATCTTTTTCGCTAATGGTTAAAGTAATTTCAAGTTTTTCTAATAATTGAAGCAATTCTTTCTTAAGATGAATGTCAAAAATTCTAGAAACGCTCTTTACATTAATAGGTGCAAACGGAATAATTTCGGTTAAACGTCCTAAGAATTCAGGTCTAAAATGTCCTGTCATTAATTGAATTAAGTCATTCGATTTTGGAACAACATCTTTCTCAAAAGATTTAACTATATAATCAGATCCAATATTTGATGTAAATAGAACAACAGAATTAGAGAAATCACCTTCTTTTCCTAATCTATCATGTAATTTTCCTTCATCTAATATCTGAAGAAATACATCAAAAACAGATTTATGTGCTTTTTCAATTTCATCAAATAAAACTATTGAATAAGGTTTTTGTCTAATTTTATTAACCAATAAACCACCTTCTTCATAACCAACATAGCCTGGAGGAGCACCATATAATAAAGCAGCTGAATGTTCTTCTTTAAATTCGGACATGTCTAGTCTAATAATTGCACTTTCATCTCCAAATAAGAAATCAGCTAAGGATTTAGCTAATTCTGTTTTTCCTGTTCCTGTTGGACCTAAAAAGAAAAATGACCCAATTGGTTGTCCTGGCTTTGTTAATCCAGATCTTGATTCCATTATAGCATCAGCTACAACTTTAACAGCATGATCTTGACCAATAACTCTTTTCTTAAGCGTGTTTTCAATGTCTAATAACTTTTCTCTTTCATCAGACTTTACTTTTCCAGCTGGAATTCCAGTTATATCTGAAACAACTATCGATAAATGTGAGGCTAAAACTTCATTGTCTTGTTCTTCTAGTTTTTCTAAATTTTCTAAAAGTGATTGTATGTAAGTAACTTTATCATCAAAGGAAGGTTTCGCTTTAAATTCTGAGGTAGTTTGTTCCGTTTCGTTTAATAGTTTTCCGGTTTTTTGTAAAATATCAGAAAATAACCATTCTGTTTTTTCAACTTTTTCTTCGAGAACTTCTATAGCATGTAAAGCTTCTGATTGTGTTCTTAAATTTGGAATTTCTTTTTTTATAGTTTCTTTAGCAACTTTTAAAGATGACATGGTTCTATCAATCAAATCTAAAGCCGAATCGGGTAACGATTTTTCTTTTAAATAACGTTTTGATAATCGAATCGCTTCTCGTTGTCCATCTTCATCAATTGTAAAATCATGATGATTTTGGTAGGATTCAATAATGCTAGTTATCATTCTAAAAGCTAATTCTTCATTTGGTTCAGCTATTTCAAGTGTTTCAAACCTTCTTGACAAAGCATCATCTTTTGCTAATGTTTTTCTAAACTTTTCTGAAGTTGTTGCACCAATAAAAGTAATATCTCCTTTTGAAAGTTCTGATTTTATAATACTTGCAATTCCGGAACCTTGATTAGTGTCAAATAATTCATGAATATCATCAATGAAAAGAATTGGCTTTTCGTATTTTTTTAAGTCGTTGAATATTTTTTGCAAACGATCTTCAACTTCACCTTTGTAAGATGCACCAGCAAATAGAGCACCTATGTTTATTTCGTAAACGCTCGCGTTATCAAAAGCATCTAATATAGTTTTAGTTGCTATTTTTCTACAAAAACCATCTATTAAAGCCGATTTTCCAACACCAGGTTCACCTGTAATAATTACATGAGGTTTTAATTTTCGGTTTAAAATCTCTGTAATCGTTTTTAATTCTTCATCTCTACCAATAATAACATGTGTTTCACTAGTAGATGTATTTTGAAGTTTGTCTATGCAATACTTGGACAAAGCACTTCCACCCGAAGAAGGAGAAGCAATATTCAAATCTGGTTGAGCAATACCGTTTCCAGTTTGATAAATATCTAGTATTGTGGCACCAGTTAAAGGCAAAGATTTTAATTGATCGTGTGAAAATCCAACTCCAGCAGTTAATAATGCTGCTAAAATTGCAGGAAATTCATTGTTTTCTCCAAGTTTTTTTTCAATTAGTTCAGCTTCTTCTAAAACAATTATTGCTGAAGAATCTGCATTTGGCGTATCATTTGGTTTTGAAACTTTTGGGTATTCACTTATTCTAATATCAGCCCATTCGTCTAAATAAAAAACATCAACACCTTTTGAATCTAATTCTTTTAAAAAATCAAATTGCGGATTTAAAAGCGCTTTTAATAAATGAGCAGCATAATACTTATCATTAAAATTGTCTTTAGCATATTGTTGGGCAATATGTATAATTTGAGTGGTAGATTCTGTTGACATTTAATTGAGTTTATCTGTTACGGCTAACCATTTCACACATTTGCAATTGACGTGATAAATCTTTGTTTTCATCAGCAAGTTCTTTCAATTCTTTGTCCATCTTATCAATTTCTTTTTTAGAATCATTGATTTGTAGCAGTTTCTTTTTAGTGTTGACATAAGTCTTGTAAGTCAAAATTACATTTTGATATAATTTTGGATCAACAATACTATCGTTCGGAATTATTTCTTTTAATTGAACCAATTCAAAATTTATTGATTGTTCAATATATTGAAAACTATCAGGAGCAGCATCAAGAGAATCAACTAATTTATTTATTTCTTCAATTTTGTTTGAAAATTCTTTATTAAATGAAAACTGCATGTTCATTTTGTCATTTTCATGTTTTAACACTTCATTTTCCTTAATAGGTAATTTGTAATTAAAGAAAATAGCTGTTATAAGCACTATCATTGTTATAAGAAACATCAGTAGAAAAAGCATAAAAGCATTAAAACGCTCTTTTTTATTTAGGATATCCATAATATATTGTTTATTAGTCAGCTAAAAAAGTTGGTGATGATTCTGGACTATCATTGTCGTTATTGTTAGAACCGAATAGACCACTTGTTTTACGTTCGTTTTTTAAGACGTTTTCATTTACGAAAATTCCAGCATCACGTTTTTTACCAATGTAATCTAATTGGTTCAAAATTGAGAATAACTGATCAACTTTTGTCATAAAATCTTGGATTTGGACAACAATTGGTTCAATGTCATAAGCCTTATACTTTACGTTAATTGTGTCTGTAAAAAGTTTTTCATATTCACCACTACTAATTTCTGTCCATTCAGAAAAATAATTAAAAAGCATTTCTTTTCCATCACCTGAAAAATAATCAAAACTATTTTTTATAGCTCTACTTAAGGTGATTACACTTTCTAACAAGTCAATTGGTTTTAAATTATAATTAACCCATTTGTTCTTTGTAATCTGTAATTCAATATTGCGAAGTGCTTTATCACATACTTCAAAAACCATATTTGAAATCAAATTTTCATCTTCAGAATTATTTCTGAATTTTATCTTGCGATTGATTTGAATAGCATAAAATTCCAATTGTTTGAAAAACAAATCATAGCTTTCATATAGACCAATTAAACTTGGATGACTGTTTAGCGTTAAACAAGGTGGTATATAAGTCGTCAAAATCTCAAAGTTATTTGCAGAAGTTTTAAATTTTGCAATTGGAAACTGTAATGGCCCAATATTATTTTGATTTACTTCGCCTTCAATAACACTTGAAATAGTATATTTTGATAATGCATGAGGAAAACGAGGTGGAACTTCTTCCATGTTTTGTTCGCCAGATGGAACTCTGGAAAAAGGATCAACATTAAGCATTAAGTAATAATTGTTTTCTTTTTTGTCTAAACTTTTTAATTCAATTTTTTCAGAAAATTCTCCAGTATAGTCAGTTATTTCTATGCGTCCTCCAGCTGGTGTGACAGCTTTAAGCATTTTTATATCAATGCTTAATTCATTATGAGTATCAATTGAGATAGCATACTGAAATGGTCTACTTAAAGGAGTAGATAATAAGCCATAATGCAGTTCGTTAACTTCAAGATTACGAGCATCTCTAATTAAGTCTTCCATATTGTCTTGAAATTCAATAAAGTGATTTTTATTGATTTTCATTCCATCGATCCAGTTTACTGGAAAATGTTTTATATTTTCTGCCATAATTAATGTTATATACGTTGGCAAATTATAGTTGTGCCATCTTTAATGTTGTTAGTGTCAATAGCCAAGTCAGGATCAATGTATTCTGCTGAACTAAACCATTTTGGTTTTGTGTAAAAGTACCATCCAAAGGGTTGATTTTTCTCATCTAAGAAATGTATTTGACTATTTGGATTTTTTACATTATAATCGTTTATGAAATAATAGAACAAGCGTCCATAATCAATTGCTCTTGGAGCTTTAACCTTAAAGTTGATGATTTGTTTGTCATCTGCTTTTTTCTGAAAAACTAAATTAAGGATAATTATATTTCTCATTTCAGATATTTTTGGACTTGGATATCTATCATTCATAGGGTAAAACCATCGTTTGTGGAGTTTTACAGGAATTGAAATTGAATATTCAAATAACTGATAACATAGTAAGGGTAATATAAAGAATAATAAAGTGCTTAGTAAGTATATGAAATATTGACCTTCATCAAAGTATTTAGTAATTACTATTAAGAATCCTGCAATAAAAAACAGGGTGCAAATTGTAATAACAACTTCTTGCCAAAACTTTTTAGCTTCAAACTTTTTAAAAACATCATAAAACACTTTTAAATGTGCAATTCCTGCAACAGTCATATATACTTGTAAGGATATAAAACGTTGATTTAAAGAAGTGCCTTTTAAATTATATAGAATTAGTGAAAATATGATATAAACGACTACCTGAATTAGTATGTATAAGAAAAATTTCTTTTTTTCTTGTCTCAGTTTGGGTACTTTAGAGCCAATAAGCATAAACAATACATATCCAAATGCTAATATTAGCAATAGATATAATAGTTGTTCTCCTCCATTTATTTGATTTAAATATTTTTTCATTTATAATATTGTTGATATGCCTAATCTAGCTTTAAATTTTTGATCATCCATTGAAAATTTCTGGTCCTTTTTCTTTAAAAGAACCTCAAAAGTATACTGTACATGAAAGGGTAAAAATAAATTAAAAAAACTATTTAAAAAAGAATGCATAGTTTGATTTTCAAAGTAATTACTCAAGTTGTTAGAATTTTTTAAGGGTCCAATAATAAAGTTATATTTTTTTAGGTAAATTTCTTGGTTACTTTCTAATGTAGTATTAATACCCATTATAAAATCTTCTTCAACTTCATTAACATCACTTACGTTTTCTAGTTTAATATTGTTTGAAGTAAAAGTAACTTTTTCTTCAATAATTTCTTCTAAAATTAAAATAATTTCTTCAATGTTTTGATTGGCATTTTCCTTCTGCTGAAGTAAGGCATAAAACATCTTAACAACTAAAGTGTCTGGAATGTTTTTTTCAAAAACTAAAATAGATTTAATAATGTCTACAAGACCATTTGCTCTTAGATTTAAAAAAAAATCAGATTCATTTTTTTCAATTGCATGTCTAAATCTAAAAAGCTCATTTTCTATAGGATTAAAAAAATGCCTAGCTTCTTTTTCTTCTTTTTTTCGGATTTTAAATTCTTCAACCGGATTCGTAGTAGAGCCTGATTGTCTAAAATTGTGTGAGAAGCTTTCAGGTAAAACATCATAAAAGCCATCTCTACTAATATCAATGTTTAAAACATCAGAATTGTTAGAGTCTAAAGAAATATTCATTCTGTCTTTACTGAATTTTCTATAAAACAATCCATTTGGTTTAATCACAACATTAAAATCGTCAATTATGTTGTTTTCAAACAATGCCTCAAGAATAAGTTCGGTTTTTAAATCAAATGAAGTTAAATGCCTTTGATTTTTTATGATTTTTTTTTCTTCTGACATAATTATTTAGGGTTTTTTTAAGCGACCCGAAACTACATAAAACTTTCTCCAATAAGGACTGTTTAAGTCTGATATGGATGCTCCTCCAGACAAATTTGCATTAAAAAATTTATTGTTCTTTAAATATATTCCTACATGCGATATTATTTTTTCATCGGTTATTCTAAAAAAAACCAAATCTCCTTCTCTTAAATGTTTTCTTGATTTAAATTGTTCTATATTTTTATCAAAACCCATTTCGGCAGCTGTTCTGGGTAGGTTGTAGTTATATACTTTGTTAAACAAACGTTGCATAAGTGCTGAGCAATCAATACCAGATTTAGTTTCTCCTCCATAAACATAATTGGTTCCTTCCCATTCTTTTAGAAATTTATATAATTTTCCGTCCAGAATTTCTTCTTTTTCAACACCAATTTTATTAGCAAAGTAAACTTTATCTTCTTCAGGTAGCGGTTCGTAAATAACATAATCAGACACGTTGCCAGCTGGTTCTTGGTAGACCGTGTCTTCATTAAAAAAAGATGATTTCTTTTGTGAACCACAGCTTAATAATAAAAGACTAAAGAATAATAGGAATATGTTTTTTGTTTTAAGCATAAAAAAGTATTCATTAAATCAAATACAATAGTAAGAATTTTTATTTAAAATTGCAAGGGTTTAGCTATAAAATTGCAAGGTGTTTTTGTGCTTTTTAACTTGTTTTTTTTAAGTAGATTGTAATGTTAATTAAAAATAGTTTTAATTAAAATCGTTATGTTTTTAAAAGAAAATTCATATTTTTGAAAAAAGTTACCTTACAAACTTATCCATTTAATAAAATATCCCTAAATGTTTATTTTAGAACAGCTTAAAAAATATTTTGATTTAAAAGTTTTACTTCTATTTGCATCAATTTTAATGCTTTCTATTGTTGCTATTTTATTTAAATACACCAATGATGAGGAATGTGTGCTAAATGATTTTAATATTGAAGCAGACTCTTTTGTTGTAGGTGATTTAATAATTTTTTCAGACAATTCTAAAAACTCTAATTCTTGGCGATGGTATTTTGGCGATAGTACGCAAATTTCATTTAGATCTAAAGTAGCTCATTCTTTTGAAAACGAAGGAGAATATATAGTTAAGCTAATTGTAAATAATAAGTGCAAGATAGAAAAGCTTGTAAAAATTCTTCCACGAACTTATAGTGTCAATAAAAGACTAATGCCAAAATTTAATTTGCCCTCACACATATTAGAAGGCGAAAAGTTGGAATTTAAAGACAATACAGAAGGAGCAAAATCTTGGGAATGGCGTTTTGGAGAAAGTAATAAAATTGATTCTTTTGATAAGAATGCTTCTTATACTTATGGAATTCCAGGAAAAAAAACGGTTTCTTTAGTTGTAAATGGCGACTACAAACACGTAACCATAAAAGAGATTTTTGTTATTCCTAAAAAAGTAGAAAAAGAAAAAAGAGAAAAATATAAAAGTGATGTTCCTTGGAATCCTTTTCAGAACATACAAGACGCTCCAACTGAAGAGCCAGAAAAAGAGCCCATAAAAAAAGTAGTTAGAGGTCCAGAAATAAAAGATACGGATAGCGATAGATTAATTGAAATATTAAAATTAGTTCGTGAGGACAAAATAACATATGACAATTTTTTAAAATACTTCTGTGTTTATAATTTGCCTGTAGTAGTTTATAAAGACGCCGAAACTTCTTCAGTAAAAGATTTTTATTATGCCGTCAAGAAGAATAATGTAAAAATTAAAGACGTAAAAATTAGTAAAGATGCTGATGATTGCATCAGAGTTATTACAATTACTGATAAAAAGTATAAATCTGTTTTTTAATTTTCAACAAAATACAAAATAAATTTTATTAGAATTTTAATTTACGAAAAGGTTATAGTTGGTAAAACATCTTTTTATTTGAATTTGAATTATAATTATGGAATATTTTTTTACTATTTTTGCCTTTCAATATGATTTTAAGAATTTAATATATGAGAACAATACAATTCAGAGAAGCTATTTGCGAAGCAATGAGCGAAGAAATGCGTAGAGACGAATCTGTTTACTTAATGGGTGAAGAAGTAGCTGAATATAATGGAGCTTATAAGGCTTCTAAAGGAATGCTAGATGAATTTGGACCAAAACGTGTTATTGATACGCCAATTGCTGAACTTGGTTTTGCTGGTATAGCTGTTGGTTCCGCTATGAACGGTTGTCGTCCAATTGTTGAATATATGACGTTTAACTTCTCATTAGTTGGTATTGATCAAATTATTAATAACGCAGCAAAAATGCGTCAAATGTCAGCTGGACAGTTTCCAATGCCAATGGTATTTAGAGGGCCAACTGCTTCTGCTGGTCAATTAGGAGCGACTCACTCTCAAGCTTTTGAAAACTGGTTTGCAAATACACCTGGTTTAAAAGTCGTAGTTCCTTCAAATGTTTATGATGCAAAAGGTTTATTAAAAGCCGCAATTCGTGATAATGATCCAGTTATTTTCATGGAATCTGAACAAATGTATGGAGATAAAGGTGAAGTGCCAGAAGGTGATTATACAATTCCTTTAGGAGTGGCTGATATCAAAAGAGAAGGGACTGATGTAACAATCGTTTCTTTCGGAAAAATCATAAAAGAAGCTTTTACTGCAGCAGATGAATTAGCTAAAGAAGGTATTTCTTGTGAAATTATCGACTTAAGAACGGTTCGTCCAATGGATTATGACACTATTATAAATTCAGTTAAAAAAACAAATAGATTAGTAGTTTTAGAAGAAGCTTGGCCTTTTGCAAGTGTTGCTTCAGAAATTACATATATGGTTCAAGAAAGAGCTTTTGACTTTTTAGATGCTCCAATTCAAAGAATCACAACTGCAGATACTCCAGCGCCATATTCTCCAACTTTATTGAAAGAATGGTTGCCAAATTCTGAAGATGTAATTAAAGCTGTAAAGAAAGTTACATATAAATAAAAATAATCTTTATATATTTGAAACTTCATCAGGTTTAACTGGTGAAGTTTTTTATTTAAAATATACCCCAAATGAAATTTAGATTTCTATATTTTTTACTCTTTATAGCTTCAATATCAGTAGCTCAAACGAAAGTTGGAGGTAAGGTAGTTGATGAATTTAATGAACCAGTGGCTTTTGCCAACGTAATTTTTAAAAACTCTAAAGAAGGAGTTATTACGGATGAAAATGGTAATTTTTATTTTGAATCTAAAGAAAATTATTCAACTCTAATTATTTCTTTTATTGGATATGAGTCAGTCGAGGTTCCATTAAAACCAGGACTAACAAGTAATATTAGAGCAGTTTTAAAAGAAGGTGTAACCTTAAGAGATGTAGTAGTATATTCAGGAAAAACCTCAAAGAAAAATAATCCAGCCATAGATATCTTGAGGAAAATTTGGGAACGTAGAAGAAAAAACGGACTTCAAATGTTTGATCAATACCAATATGATAAATATGAAAAAGTAGAGTTTGACATGAATTCTATTGACAGTACTTTTATGGCTAATAAAGTCTTTAAAGGCCTAGAGTTTGTGTTTGAACAAATGGATACTTCTAGAATTACAGGAAAAGCATTTTTGCCTATTTTCATTAACGAAGAACTAAGTGAAGTCTATGGAGATAATGTTAATAATAAAAAGAAAGAGGTTTTAAAAGCAAATAAAAATTCAGGATTAGGAAGCAGTAATGGTGTAAACGCATTTATAAAAGATTTGTATGCAGATTATGATATTTATAATAACTATCTAAAATTCTTCGACAAAGATTTTGTTAGCCCACTTTCAAGAACCGGAATTAATGTATATAATTATGTATTAAGTGATAGTACTTTTATAGATAATAAATGGTGTTACAATATTGTATATTACCCAAGAAGAAAGGGTGAATTAACTTTTAAAGGAGATTTTTGGGTAAACGATACAACTTGGGCTATCAAAAAAATAAACCTAGAAGCTAACAAAAGCGCCAACATTAACTGGGTAAAAGAAATTTACATCGAACAAGAATTTGACGTTTTAAACGATTCAGTTTTCTTATTGAAAAGAGATCATATGATGTCAGACTTTAGTTTTTCTAAGAAAGAAGAATCGAAAGGGGTTTATGGTAAACGAACAACTTTGTTTAAAAATCATCAATTTAATATTCCAAAAGAAACTGCTTTTTATAAAGAAGAAGTGAATTATTATGATAAAAAAGCATTTAATCAAACCGATGAATTTTGGGCAGAAAACCGATTTGAAGAATTAAACGATAATGAATCCGGAATATATAACTTACTAGATACTTTAATGACGGTTCCTAAATTTAGGAGAGTTTATGATTTAGTCACCATTTTAGGTAGTGGTTATATACAAGTTGGAAATATAGATATAGGACCAATATTTTCTACATTTGGATATAATGATGTAGAAGGACAACGTTTGCGCTTTGGAGGAAGAACTTATTTTGGAACAAACGATCCATGGAGAATTCAAGCTTACACAGCATACGGATTTAAAGATGATAAATTCAAATATGGAGTTTCAGGTAAATGGTTAGTTAATAAAAAAAATCGATTAATCCTTTCTGGAGGAAATAGAAGAGATGTAGAGCAAATAGGAGTGAGTTTAACCACTTCAAACGACGTTTTAGGACGAAGTTTTGCATCATCATCATTCTTCTCAAGCGGAACAAATAATAAACTAACAAATGTTAATTTAACAAATGTAGGAGTTGCAATTGAACCAGTTAAAAATCTAGTTTTACAAACCAATTTTTCATACAGAACGCTTGAATCTGCTTCTAACGATTTTAGTTTAGATTATTTTACAGACAATACTTTTACAACAACAAAAGGAACTTTAAAACAATCCGAAATCAATTTAGTTGGAGAATATACTCCAAAAAGAAGAACTATTGGCTACGGTGTTGAACGTCAAGATGTCGATGATAATTATGCACGATTATTTTTAAGTTACAGCCAAGGTTTTAAAGGGGTAATAAATAGTGATTTTGACTATCAAAAAGTACAGTTTTATTATAGACAACCAGTTTTAGTAGGAGGTTTTGGTAGATTATTCACAACTTTAGAAGTTGGAAAAACTTTCGGTCAAGTTCCTTTAGGTTTATTGGGAGTTGTGCCAGGAAATCAATCTTATTTTGTAATCGACAATACTTATAATTTATTGAATTACTATGACTTTGTAGCCGATGAATATGCTTCATTACATTTTGAGCACCACTTTAACGGAAGATTGTTTTCTAGAATTCCATTTTTACAAAAATTAAATTGGAGAGAAATTGTCGGAATAAAAACCGTTTACGGAACCGTTTCAGACGAAAATCGACAAATAAACGCATCTGGCTTAGTGTATCAAACACCAGACAAAGTGTATTGGGAATATCATGCAGGAATTGGAAACATTTTTAAAGTATTTCGTTTAGATTTCGCTTGGAGAGGAAATTATTTCGATATTCCAGATGCAAATAAATTTACAGTAAAAGGGTCATTCGGTTTCTATTTTTAATTTGGGTGTTCCCTTTCAGGTCGCGTCTTCCACTATATCTTTTTTGTTCATGTCATACTGAGTTTGTATAAGTAAGAACAAAAAAGGATGCCGTTCCAACCGCTAACACAAACCTCGTAAAAGTTGAAAAAATCAATTCCATATTTACTAAAGAAAGACAAAGTATTTCAACAAATAGTTGATTTATATGGAGAACCAACAATTTCAACGCGTCCAGAGGGTTTTGAATCGCTTTGCAAATTAATTATTGAACAACAAGTTTCATTAGCTTCAGCCAAAGCTTGTTATTTAAAAATGGAATCCTTTTTAGGAAAAGTAACTCCTCAAAACATCATAAAAACTTCCGATGAAGATTTAAGAAACAACTCTGTTTCCAAACAAAAAACAGTTTATTTAAAAGAACTTTCAAAAGCAATTATAAATAAAGAATTAGATTTAGAAACACTTTCACAAAAAACAGAAGAACAAATAAAAGCTGAACTTATAGCAATTAAAGGAATTGGCAATTGGACAGCAGAAGTCTATATAATGTTTTGTCTTCAAAAAGAAGATGTTTTCCCAATTGGAGATATTGCACTTCAAAACACCTTAAAAGAATTATTTCCTATAACCACAAAAGAAGAAATGATAACTTTATCAGAAAATTGGAAACCAAATCGCTCTTTAGCAACCTATTTTTTTTGGCATTATTACCTAAAGAAAAGAAATAGAGAACCTTTAATTTACTAGCAAACCTGATAATGTATATTTATTTTACAATTTAGAGAAAAATAAAAGCATTTTTTTCTTTTAAAAATGTTAGAATTTGTATTTTTGCAGTCCAAAAAAATAAAAAGGAATGACAGTAGATAAAGTTACTACATTTGATGTGTTGATAGAAATCCCTAGAGGAAGTAGAAATAAATACGAATACGATTTTGATTTAAAAAGAATGCGCTTTGATAGAATGTTATTCTCATCAATGATGTATCCAGCAGATTATGGTTTTATTCCAGAAACTTTAGCATTAGATGGCGATCCATTAGATGTTTTAGTTTTAGTAACTGAACCAACTTTTCCAGGATGTGTAATGGAAGTTAAGCCAATTGGAGTTTTCCACATGGCAGATGAAAAAGGACCAGACGAAAAAGTAATCTGTGTTCCTGTTTCTGATCCAATTTGGAATCAATTAAATGATTTAAGTGATGTAAATCCACATTTAATTAAAGAAATCGAACATTTCTTTCAGGTTTATAAAGATTTGGAAAACAAACAAGTAGATGTTGAAGGTTGGGGAGATGTTACCGAGGCAAAAGAAATTTACATAAAATGCAAAGAAAGATTTGATGCCATCGAAAATAAACCAGAAGGATTATTTAGCATAGGTTAGATTTTAACATAATTTTAGAAAAAAGGCAATATTAGTAGTAATATTGCCTTTTTTGTTTATTTTTGTTTGACTTTGAAAATAATAATGTTTAAAAAATTAACTAAAATTTTATGGATTCAATAATGATTTATGTGCCAATAATTATGGCTATAATTGGGTTGCTTTTTATGATGTATAAAAGAGCTTGGGTTTTAAAACAAGATGCCGGAGATGGTAAAATGAAAGAGATTTCAGATTATATTTATGAAGGTGCTTTAGCTTTCTTAAAAGCGGAATATAGATTATTAACTTTCTTCGTTATTGGAGCAAGTATAGTGTTAGCTGTTGTTGCATTTTTTGTACCAACAACAAGTTACCTTATTATTATAGCATTTATTTTTGGAGCTATATTTTCCGCTTATGCTGGAAATATGGGAATGAAAATTGCTACAAAAACAAACGTTCGTACAACACAAGCTGCTCGTACAAGTTTACCACAAGCATTAAAAGTTTCTTTTGGTGGTGGAACAGTTATGGGACTAGGAGTTGCTGGTTTAGCAGTTCTTGGTTTAACAGCATTCTTTATATTCTTCTTTCACTATTTTATGGGTGGAGTTTGGACATCAACAGAACAAATGACTATCGTTTTAGAAACATTAGCTGGTTTTTCTCTTGGAGCAGAATCAATCGCATTGTTTGCACGTGTTGGTGGAGGAATTTACACAAAAGCTGCCGATGTAGGAGCTGATTTAGTAGGTAAAGTTGAAGCTGGTATTCCAGAAGATGATCCAAGAAATCCTGCTACAATTGCAGATAATGTTGGAGATAATGTTGGAGACGTTGCCGGAATGGGTGCCGATTTATTTGGTTCTTATGTAGCAACAGTTTTAGCAGCAATGGTTTTAGGAAACTACGTAATTAAAGATATGGGTGGAAGCATCGATGATGTTTTCGGTGGAATTGGTCCAATCTTATTGCCAATGGCAATTGCAGGTTTTGGAATTTTATTCTCTATTATTGGAACTTTATTAGTAAAAATTAATAGTGATGATGCAAAAGAACCTCAAGTTCAAAAAGCTTTAAATATTGGAAACTGGGTTTCTATTGCTTTAACAGCTATTTCATGTTTTATTTTGGTAAAATATATGTTACCAGAAACTATGGATATGAACTTCTTCGGGGAAGGATTAAAAGAAATTTCTTCAATGAGAGTTTTCTATGCTTCATTAATTGGTTTATTTGTTGGTGGAGCTATTTCATCAGTAACAGAATATTACACAGGTTTAGGTACAAAACCAGTTATGGCAATTGTGCAAAAATCTTCAACGGGTGCAGGAACAAACGTAATTGCAGGTTTAGCAACAGGAATGATTTCTACTTTCCCAACAGTTTTGTTATTTGCAGCTGCCATTTGGTCTACATATGCTTTAGCAGGATTTTATGGTGTTGCTTTAGCAGCATCAGCAATGATGGCAACTACAGCAATGCAATTAGCAATCGATGCTTTTGGACCAATAGCAGATAATGCTGGTGGAATCGCTGAAATGAGTGAATTACCTAAAGAAGTAAGAACAAGAACAGATATTTTAGATTCAGTAGGAAACACAACTGCAGCAACAGGAAAAGGTTTCGCAATCGCTTCTGCGGCATTAACATCTTTAGCTTTATTTGCAGCATATGTAACTTTTACAGGAATTGACGGAATTAATATCTTCAAGGCTCCAGTATTAGCTATGTTGTTTGTTGGTGGAATGATTCCTGTAGTATTCTCTGCATTAGCAATGAATTCAGTTGGAAAAGCAGCTATGGACATGGTGTATGAAGTTCGTCGTCAGTTCAAAGAAATTCCAGGAATTATGGAAGGAACTGGAAAACCAGAATACGGAAAATGTGTTGAAATTTCTACAAAAGCAGCTTTACGCGAAATGATGTTGCCAGGAATTTTAACGATAGGTTTTCCAATTGCAATTGTATTAATAGGAGTTTTAATTTATCCAGAGAACAATCAATTAGTAGCTGAAATGTTAGGTGGTTATATGGCTGGAGTAACCGTTTCTGGTGTTCTTTGGGCTGTGTTTCAAAATAATGCAGGTGGAGCTTGGGATAATGCAAAAAAATCTTTTGAAGCTGGTGTAGAAATTAACGGTGAAATGACATTTAAAGGTTCAGACGCTCACAAAGCTGCTGTGACTGGAGATACTGTTGGAGATCCGTTTAAAGATACTTCTGGACCATCAATGAACATCTTAATTAAATTAACATGTTTAATTGGTTTAGTAATTGCTCCAATTTTAGGAGGTGAGGCGCATGCTGTAACAAATAAAGCTGCAATGTCTTGTTGTGCTGATATGGGTGAATGTTCATCTATGTCAAAAGAAGAATGTATGGAGAAAGGATGTACAAGTAAAACTTGTAAATTCATGAATCAAGATATGAATCAAGAAGTTTCTAAAAGAGTAATCGTTGAAAAAACTAAGATTAATGATGAAAACGTTCAAGCAAATGTAAAAGTGATTTCGATAGTAGACGGAAATGAAACTGTAGAAGAATTTAGCTTTGAAGGAAACGAAGAAGAAGTTGATAAAGAAATAAGAGCCATAAAATAAATGGTTCTTCAATAAAATAAAAATGCCTTTCAAGAAATTGAAAGGCATTTTTTTATGCTGAAGATCCAATGTTCGAAAATCTAATTTCTAAACATGCTTCCCTTTTTTCCAACCTGTTTTTCCAAGATATTGTTCGGCACTTTCAACAGCACCATCTTCAATAGTTGTTCCCATAGAGTCATTCCATCTATTTAAATAACCAAACAGCGAAATAACACCGAGCATTTCAACGATTTCTCCTTCGTTCCAATGTTCGTATAAATCCGTTTTTATAGTTTCATCAACAGCATTAGGAATAAGTGATGAAGCTAAAGCAAAGTTCAAAGCAGCACGTTCAGCATCAGAAAAAGCAGAATGTGTTTTATATTCCCAAATGTTATCTAATTGCTCTTGATTAGCTCCATAACGTTCAGCAGCTCTAATAGTATGTGCTTGACAATATCTACAACCAGCAGCATTACTTGTAACCCAACCAATCATACGTTTTAAAGCTGATGTCACGCGACCTTGATTTTCCATCACAGCTTTATTCAAATTAATAAAAGCCTTTGAAATTGCAGGTCTGTGTTGCATTGTTAAAACCGAATTTGGACAAAACCCTAAAGTCTCATTAAAAAAAGCAGCTAATTCTTGCGTTTCTTTATCGTGATCTGGTGAAAGTGGTGTTACTAATGGCATATTTGTGTTTTAAATTTATACTATAAAAAAACCTCAATTAAGAGGTTTCGTTTGGACTAAAATAATCCGTTTATTTCTGCATTAATTCTGTTGACGATTTCCCCTAAATCTTCTGGATTGTTTACATAATCCATGTTGTCAACGTCAATAATTAATAATTTTCCTTTATCGTATTTATGAATCCAAGCTTCGTAACGTTCATTCAATCGACTTAAATAATCAATTGAAATTGTGTTTTCATATTCTCTTCCTCTTTTGTGAATTTGGTTCACTAAATTAGGAATAGAGCTTCTCAAATAAATTAATAAATCAGGTGGTCCAACTAAACCTTCCATTAAATCAAATAATGAACTGTAATTGTTGAAATCTCTATTTGTCATTAATCCCATTGCATGAAGATTGGGTGCAAAAATATGTGCATCTTCATAAATGGTTCTATCTTGAATGATTTTTTTTCCGCTTTCGCGAATTTGTAATACTTGACGAAAACGACTATTTAAGAAGTATATCTGCAAATTAAAGCTCCAACGTTCCATTTGGTGATAAAAATCATCTAAATACGGATTGTCAACAACATCTTCATAATGAGGTTCCCACTTAAATTGCTTGGCTAATAACTTGGTTAAAGTTGTTTTACCTGCTCCAATATTTCCTGCTATAGCTACATGCATTATGGTAAATCTATTTTATAATTAATAATTTGATTGTTTGTAAAAATAGATAAAATTCCGTTGGTATAGAAAAAATTGGTGAAGCTTTTTTTATTTAAATCAATTTTTTGTCCTAAAGGCTTGTTACTATTGAAGTAAAGTAATTCATTATTTTTTTTGATAATATAGTTGGTTTCATCTATAACTTGAATTGTATCGTAATCTGGAATTGTTCCTAAATTTTTTATCTTACCAAAAATAGAAATACTATAAAATGTATTGGATTCATCTATCCAATAAAAATAATTATAATCACTATGATAATCTTTAATTTTTTCAGTAATTGGTGTTGAAATTATTTTAATTGTATTGGTTTTAAAATTGTATAAACTAATTTTTTGTAAAAAACCATCGTATAGCCAAACCTGATTTTGACTAGCTAATCCAAAGGCTTCAATTTTCATAGGGGTTTCAATCCTATTTGCATTGATTTGTTGGACTTCATTTAATTGATTGTCTAATAAAACTAACGAATTAAAATCTTCATAAAAAACGACAATTTGTAAAGGATTGGTAATGCAAATGCCTTTTATTTTTCCTAAAGACAAGTTTTGATATTCGTATTCTTGACTACTATTTCTTTTTTTGATAACGTTTTTAAAAGAAAAATAATCATTTTTTAAATTATCTTTTCCAATGAAATTATCTGCTTTAATTGCTAATGAATCAAAACTTTTAGTAGAAATTCTCTCCTGTGACCAAGAAAAAGTTGACAGAATTAAACCAAAAAAAAGAATATATTTTTTCATTTATTTATAACTCAATTAAACCTTTTCAAAAATTGAAAGTCTAAAGGTAACTATTTATCACAACATTTTGATTTCTAGGTGTAACAAAATTCGGATTTAGAAGTCTAAACTATAGGAAATTATTTAAAAAATAAATTTAGCACAAGAATATTTCCTTTTATAAGTCTAATTAATAGAAAACTAAATAAAAATGAAAAATACAATTTTAGCTGCGTTGTTTCTAGTAACAACTTTTATGCAAGCGCAAGAATTTCAAGGTTTGGCTGTTTATGAGTCAAAAACAAGTACAGCAGAAATGATGAAAAATTTTGGAGGTAACAGAGAAATTACTCCAGACATGAAAGCAAACATTGAAGAGCGAATGAAAAAAATGTTCGAAAAAACATTTGTTTTAAACTTTGACAAATCGGCTTCAATCTATAAAGAAGAAGAAAAATTAGATGCACCAGGACAAAATGGTGGAGGTGGTAGAATGATGTCTTCCATGATGGGTGGAGGTGGAACTCAGTACAAAAATGTTAAAGAAAAAATGTACTCAGTTGACAAAGAATTTTTTGGAAAAGAATTTCTAATCAAAGACAGTTTGCCTTCGTACAAATGGCAAATGACTGCTGAAACCAAGAAAATTGGAGAATATACTTGCTATAAAGCAATAGCTGTTGTAGCAACTGATCCAACTGATTTTAGAAATTTCAGAACACGTGGAGATGATAAGGATAAAGCTAAAGAAGAGAAAGATAAATCGGCTAAAGCTAAGGATTCAACTGATGCCAACAAGAAAACTAACTTTATGGAAGACATTGAGCAAATTAAAGAGAAAACTATAACAGCGTGGTACGCACCTGAAATTCCTATTAACCAAGGGCCAGACAAATATTGGGGTTTGCCAGGATTAATTTTAGAAGTTAATGACGGAACAACAATTTTATTATGTTCAAAAATTGCTTTAAACGTTAAAGAAAAAGCAGATATAAAAGCTCCAAAAACTGGTAAAGTTGTCACGCAAAAAGAATATGACGAAACCGTTACCAAAAAAATGGAAGAAATGCGAGAAATGTACCGTGGACAAGGTGGTGGAAGAGGAAGAGGATTTTAACAAATAAAATAAATAAATCTATCAAATGAAAAACTTATTAATTGTACTTTTTTCTTTTATTATCACTAATGCTTTGTCACAGAATTTTCAAGGAATTGCTTATTATTCTTCACAAACCCAAATGAAAGATTTTAATATTAGTGGTGAAGGAATTACTCCAGACATAAAAGAAAAAATGATGGAGAAAATGAAAAAAGCATTTGAAAAAAAATATATTCTAACCTTTACAAATTCTGAATCTGTTTATGCTGAAGAAGAAAAATTAGATGCACCAAATCCTTCAGGTAATAGAATTTCAATGGGTTTTTCTGGAGGAAATAATTCAAAATATTATAAAAATTTTAAAAACAAACAATTTATTAACAACAATGATATTTTTGGAAAAGAATTTTTAATAACAGATTCATTAGAGAAATTTGATTGGAAAATTACAGATGAACAAAAGAAAATCGGAAATTATACTTGCAATAAAGCTCAAATTATAATTCCAGTTACAGAAGAAGATATTAAGGAATACGAAGAATTTAAGAAAAAGCAAGAAGGGAATAAAACCAGTTTTATGACTATTAGTGAACCAAAAGACGAAATAATCGAAGCTTGGTACACAATGGAAATTCCAGTATCAAATGGGCCGAGAGAATTTTGGGGTTTACCAGGGTTAATTTTAGAATTACACGACGGAAATACAACACTTTTATGTTCTAAAATTGTAATAAATCCTAAAGAGAAAATAGAAATAAAAGCTCCAAAAAACGGTAAAAAAGTAACTCAAAAAGAATTTAATAAAATTCAAGAAGATAAAATGAATAGTATGATGAATGAAAATGGTGCTATTGAAATAAAAATGAATTAATCAAACAAACAAAACAAAACAAACTAAAATAAACTTGATGAAAAAATTACTTTTCATTTTGACAATGGCGCTTTCAATGAGTGCCATTTCTCAAAACATTCGATTTGAAGGTACGGTTAAAGATACAACAGGAGTTGCATTGGAAATGGCCAACGTTATGGCTATTAACAATAATACCAAGGCCATGGATGCTTATGCTATAACTAACGATGCCGGTAAATACCAGCTAAATCTTACAGCAAATACACCTTACACTTTAAAGATAAGTTATATCGGTTATAATTCACAAGAAAAACAAGTAACTACCTTAGATAAAGCCATGAATTACAATGTGGTTTTAAAAGAAGGAAATCAATTAAAAGAAGTAGAATTAGTCTATGTAATGCCAGTTTCGATTTCTGGAGATACTATTATTTATAATTCAGATTCCTTTACGAATGGTACTGAACGTAAGCTTGAAGATGTATTAAAAAAATTACCAGGAGTAGAAGTTGATGCAGACGGAAATATTACTGTTGAAGGGAAATCCGTTCAAAAAGTAATGGTTGAAGGAAAAGATTTTTTTGATGGTGATACAAAAATTGCTACTAAAAATATTCCTGCAAATGCTTTAGATAAAATACAAGTTTTAAGAAATTACAACGAAGTTACTAATCTAAAAGGATTAGAAAATAACGAAGAAAGTGTTGCTATTAACATTAAACTAAAAGAAGGTAAAAAGAATTTTTGGTTTGGTGATGTAACAGCTGGAGCAGGAGCATGGGATACAGAAGATAGATATTTAATAAATCCTAAGTTGTTTTATTACAATCCGAAATTTAGTGTGAATGTAATTAGTAATTTCAATAATATTGGGGAACTGCCTTTAACAACAAGAGATTATTTCAAGTTTACGGGTGGATTTAAGAGTATGATGCGAAAAGGTGGTTCAAATTTTAATATTTCTTCAAATGATTTGGGAATTGGAAATTTAAATAACAATCAAGCTGCAAATATTGATACAAAATTTGGAGCAGCTAATTTTAGTTACAATCCTTCAAAAGCTTTGACTTTTAGTGGTTTTGCAATTGTTTTAGGAAATAAAACGCAAACAAAAACAAGTACTATTATAGAAAGACCAGATCCTTTACCAGATGAGTCAAGAGAAGATATTTCTAACCAATTAAGTACACAAACCTTATTGAAATTAAGTAGTAGTTATGTGCCTTCAGATAAACTGCATATCGATTATGACGCTCTAGTTAAGTTTTCTGATCAAACAGAAGACCAGACACTTTTTTCTTCTGTCTTATCGGATATTAATTCAGATAAAAAACAAAATCCGGTATCTGTAAATCAAAATTTTAATTATTATTATACTTTAGATACTAAAAATGTTTTTGCCTTTGAATTACAACATTTATATCAAGAAGAAGATCCTTTTTATAGAGCTAATCTAGAAACGCAACCTTTTATGTTTGCTGGGTATGATGAATCTCAAGCTAGAAATGACATCAACCAAAACCGTTTTATTAAAACCAATAAAGTTGATACTAAATTTGATTATTATTATATGTTGACTCCGAAAAGTAATATTAATGTGACGCTAGGAAATACGTATTCATATCAAAATTTTGATTCGAGTATTTTTCAAATTTTAGATAATGGAACAACAAATAATTTAACAGATAGTGTGAATTCTAACAACGTTGATTATGCTTTTAATGATGCATTTTTAGGCTTACATTATAAGTTTATAAAAGGAAAATTCACAGTAACTCCTGGATTCAGTGTGCATAATTATTCTACTAAAGACAATCAATTAGGTTCTTCAAACAGTATGAGTTTCACAAGATTTTTGCCCGATGTTTATGCTTTGTATCAAATAAAAAAATCAGAAACTTTAACCTATAACTTTTCCTTACAAAATAACTTTACAGATATAACTAGGTTGGCTGAAGGATTTGTTTTTTCCAATTATAATAGTTTGTTCAGTGGAAATAGAAGTTTAGAAAACTCACTTTCTCAATCACATAGTTTACGTTACTTTAAGTACAATATGTTTAATTTTGAAAATATTTTCGGATTTTTAACGTACACAAAGCAAGTGGATGCTATTAAAAATAGAGCCTTGTTAACGAGTGCTAATCAGGTTTCTTCTTCTGTAAATATTGATTCTAATTTCGCAGATGAAACTATTGCAGGTGCATTTAACTACGGACGTTCTTTTGCTAAATACTACAAGGCTTCTGCTGGTTTGAGTATGAATTGGGCTAAATTTAATAACATTCGTGTTTTTCCATCAAGTCCAGATGAAATTCAAGCAACAGAATCATTCACTCAAAGTTATAATGTTAAGCTGTCTACTAACTATAAAACGCTACCTAATTTATCTGTTGGATATTCATACACAGTTAATGACAACTTTACCGATACATTTTACACAGACACGCCAACAATTGGATTAGAATACTTTTTCTTAGATGCATTTTCTTTTGTGTCGGATTATAGTTTTTATCACAGAAGAAACGTTGACAAGTCAATTGATACAGAATATGATTTCTTAAGTGCAAGTTTAGTATATCAAAAGAAAAATAGTAAATGGGAATATAAGTTATCGGGAACGAACTTACTTGAAACAAAAGCTTTAAATAGTAATAGTTTTAGCCAAATTGCTGGAATTAGTACGTTTTCTAGTTATACTGTTCAACCAAGATATGTTATTTTAAGTTTGAAATATAATTTATAAAAATTAATATTTAATTCATAAAAAAGCCTGATTCTATTTAGAATCAGGCTTTTTTATGAAATCTATAAGTCTATTATCTTGGATCTTTCAGCGAAGCGGTCTTGTATCTTTCTTACAATCCAAATGCAGTTTTCACTTGTTCAACATAATCTAATTTTTCCCAAGTAAATAATTCAACAGTAACCGTTTTTGGTTCTCCATTTGGTAATTGAAAAGTTTTAGTAACCATTTCTGGTTTTCTTCCCATATGACCATAAGCAGCCGTTTCACTGTATATTGGATTTCTTAATTTTAAACGTTGTTCAATAAAATAAGGACGCATATCAAAAATAGCTTCAACTTTTTTACTGATTTCTCCGTCAGTCATTCCAACTTTAGAAGTTCCATAAGTCACAACATTTATAGAAGTAGGTTTTGCAACACCAATAGCATAAGAAACTTGTACTAAAACTTCATCACAAAGTCCAGCAGCAACTAAATTTTTAGCAATATGTCTTGTAGCATAAGCAGCAGAACGGTCCACTTTACTTGGGTCTTTCCCAGAAAAAGCACCACCACCGTGAGCTCCTTTTCCACCATAAGTATCAACGATAATTTTTCTTCCTGTTAAACCAGTGTCACCATGAGGTCCACCAATTACAAAAACACCAGTTGGATTAATGTGATACGTAATATTGTCATTAAATAAATGAGCGTATTGAGGATATTTCACTTTAATTCTAGGAATCAAAATTGAAACTAAATCACTTTTAATTTTAATCAACATTTCATCATTTGCAGCATCTTTATCTGCTCTTGAGTTTGATTTTGGTTTAACAAAGTCATCATGTTGCGTAGAGATAACGATAGCTTCAATTCTAACAGGTTTGTTATCGTCAGAATATTCTAAAGTAACTTGAGATTTAGCGTCTGGACGTAAATAAGTAATCTCAGAATTTTCTCTTCTTAAATTAGCTAACTCAATTAATAAAGCGTGAGATAAATCTAATGCTAAAGGCATGTAGTTCTCCGTTTCATTAGTTGCGTAACCAAACATCATTCCTTGGTCACCTGCACCTTGTTCTTCTTTGTTAGCTCTATCAACTCCTTGATTAATATCAGAAGATTGTTCGTGAATTGCTGATAGTACACCACAAGAGTCAGCTTCAAACATGTATTCACTTTTTGTATATCCAATTTTTCGGATAACTTCTCTTGCAATTTGTTGAACATCAAGATATGTGTTCGATTTTACTTCACCAGCCAAAATTACTTGACCAGTTGTTACTAAAGTTTCACAAGCTACTTTTGATTCCGGATCAAAGGCTAAGAAATTATCAATTAATGCATCACTAATTTGATCTGCTACTTTGTCTGGATGCCCTTCACTAACTGATTCAGACGTAAATAAATATGCCATATTATTAAATTTTATTTTTAATATGGAAAAGTAAGAAAGATATATTCGTAGGAAATACTAAAGGAGAGTTTCTGCTTTAGCATTTTTTTAACGAGGTTGCAATCAGTCAAATTTTTCCTCTTTCGTTTTGTCGTGCAAAGATATAAATGTTTTGAATACCAGCGCAATTTAATTGTTAAAAAAGGTTTAAAATGCATTTTGTGTTTAAAAATTTATTATTTTTATGGTGTTATTAATCAATTTAAACCAAATAATTATGAAAAAAACTTTACTTTTATGTGCTTTGTTGGTTTCTGCTTTCTCAAATGCGCAAAATTTAATTACAGAGGGGTTTGATACTTATGCAAATTTAGCAACCGCAGGTTGGCTTGCAACTAATCAAAGTTCACCGCTTGGAGCTTCAACATGGGCTCAAGGAGGTGGTACTGCATTTGCTACAGGTGGTCAGGCAGGTGGTGCAACCTCTTTCGCTTTATGTAATTTTAATAGTACAACTGGAGCCGGAACTATTAGTAATTGGTTAATTACTCCAGTTTTAAATCTTCAAAATGGTGATGTTGTGACTTTCTATTCTAGAACGGGAGGAACATCTTCTCCATTTCCAGATAGATTAGAAGTAAGGCTAAATACTACAGATGCTACTGTTGGAGGTAATCCTTCTGGAGCTACTGGTGTAGGAGCTTTTACAACTGTTGCACTTACTATTAATCCTAATTTAACTACAACTGGTTATCCATTAACTTGGACACAATATACTTATACTATAACTGGATTGACAGGAATTGTTGCTTCTAAAATTGGATTCAGGTATTTTGTAATTGATGGTGGGCCAGATGGGAGTAATTCTAATATCATTGGATTAGATTCTTTCTCTGTAGATAGACCAGTAGCAAGCACTCAATCATTCTTTGCAAACAACTTTTCTATTTATCCTAATCCAGCAAACAATGTTTTAAACTTATCTGTTAAAAATGGTTTAGCTATAAATGAAATTACTATGGTAGATATTAATGGTAGAACGGTTAAAACTATAACTAACTCATTAAATTCTGAAATGGAAATTAATGTTTCAGATTTAACTTCTGGTGTTTATATGTTAAACGTTAAAACGGATGAAGGTGTAGCAACATCTAAATTTGTTAAGAACTAAAAAAAATAATTAAATTTAAAAAAAGGTCAGAATTCGTTCTGGCCTTTTTTGTTTTGCTTTATTAAGTGTTTTTGAGAAAATAAATCTATAAGTATTGAATTTAATAGATTAATAGTTTGTTTAAAATATAAATTTATAATTTTATCAGAAAATATTTCCGTTATAAGTATTTATTCATAACTTTGCCCTGTTCATAAACATAATGATTGTTATCACGAAAGCTGGAGAGATTAGACTCAATGAAAGCTTGGCAACCTCTTATTTCTTTAATGAGAAAGGTGCTACATTCTATTTTTATGCTGAATTTATTTCAGCATCTGTTAAATCAGATAGTAAAAAGCAGATAACTCAACGAAATTCTTTCCAGTTTCTTGATGACAATTTATAAGTAATACGATATGTCAAAAATTCAAGAAGCAATAAAAGAAAGAATCCTGGTCCTAGATGGAGCAATGGGAACAATGTTACAACGCAATAATTTTTCAGAAGAAGATTTTCGTGGTACACGTTTCAAAGATTTCCCTCATCCTTTAAAAGGAAATAACGATTTACTTTCCATAACACAACCCGAAGCTGTAAAGCAAGTCCACCGTTTGTATTTTCAAGCTGGTGCTGATATTGTTGAAACCAATACGTTCTCTGGAACTACTATCGGAATGGCTGACTATCATTTAGAAGACATAGTTTATGAATTAAACTATGAATCAGCTAAAATTGCAAGAGAAGTTGCAGATGAATTCACAGATAGACCAAGATTCGTAGCAGGTTCAATTGGACCAACAAACAGAACGGCATCAATGTCACCAGATGTAAACGATCCAGGTTTTAGAGCAGTAACTTTTGATGATTTAAGAATCGCTTACAAACAACAAGTAGAAGCTCTAATTGATGGTGGTTGCGATGTTTTATTAGTAGAAACAATTTTCGATACATTAAATGCAAAAGCAGCTCTTTTTGCTATAGAGGAAGTCAAAGAAGAAAGAAATATCGATATTTCAGTTATGGTTTCAGGAACAATTACTGATGCTTCTGGAAGAACATTATCAGGTCAAACGGTCGAAGCTTTCTTGATTTCAATTTCACACATTCCATTATTAAGTATCGGATTTAATTGCGCTTTAGGTGCTGACCAATTAAAACCATATTTAAAACGTTTAGCTCATAATACACAATTAAATATTTCAGCTCATCCAAATGCTGGTTTGCCGAATGCTTTCGGACAATATGATCAAACTCCAGAGGAAATGCAGGCTTTAATTCGGGAATATTTACAAGATAATTTAGTAAATATTATTGGTGGTTGTTGTGGTACTACTCCAGAACACATCAAAAGAATTGCCGAAGTTGCACATGAATTTAAACCAAGAGGAAGAACTGTAGAAGTCTGATTACAATGAAAAATAAAAAATTGAATACCAAAAAAGGATCACAAAATAAATGGCAAAATTTAAGAACAGATTTTAAACTGTTTTACAAAGAAGTCAATAAGCATTATAAGCGAATAAACGATGAGTTATACAACTAATAAATATTTACAATTATCAGGATTAGAGCCTTTAATAGTTACTCCAGAAACAAATTTTGTTAATATTGGAGAGCGAACAAATGTAACAGGTTCACGTAAGTTTCTTCGATTAATAAAAGAAGAAAAGTATGATGAAGCACTAGATGTTGCAAGAATGCAAGTAGAAGGTGGAGCGCAAATCATCGATGTAAATATGGATGAAGGAATGTTAGACGGAGTTTATGCGATGACAAAATTCCTAAATCTTATTGCAGCTGAACCAGATATTGCTCGTGTTCCAATAATGATTGATAGCTCAAAATGGGAAATCATCGAAGCTGGATTAAAAGTAGTTCAAGGGAAAAGTGTGGTGAATTCAATTTCTTTAAAAGAAGGAGAAGAAGTTTTTATGCATCATGCGAAATTGATAAAAAAATATGGTGCTGCTGTAATCGTAATGGCTTTTGACGAAAATGGTCAAGCAGATAATTACGAACGAAGAATCGAGATTTGTAAAAGAAGTTATGATATTTTAGTAGATAAAGTTGGTTTTCCAGCTCAAGATATCATTTTTGATCCAAATATTTTTCCAGTGGCAACTGGAATGGACGAACATAAATTAAATGCCTTAGATTTTTTCAGAGCCACAAAATGGATTCGTGAAAATCTTCCTTATACTAATGTTTCTGGAGGTGTAAGTAATGTTTCATTCTCTTTCAGAGGAAATGATAAAGTAAGAGAAGCCATGCATTCAGCCTTTTTATATCATGCAATTCAAAACGGTATGACAATGGGAATCGTAAATCCAGAAATGTTAGAGATTTATGATGAAATTGATCCTATTCTTTTAGAACATGTAGAAGATGTATTATTAAATAGAAAAGAAGATGCCACTGAATTGCTCTTGGCTTTAGCCGAGAGTTACAAAGGAGATTATAAAGTAAATGAAAAAGCTATTGCAGAATGGAGAAGTGGTACCATTCAAGAAAGATTAACTCATTCGTTAGTAAAAGGAATTGATGAATTCATTGAAATTGATACAGAAGAGGCACGTATAAACTCAGCAAAAGCAATTGAAGTCATAGAAGTGAATCTAATGGCAGGAATGAATGTGGTTGGTGATTTATTCGGAAGCGGAAAAATGTTTTTGCCTCAAGTAGTAAAGTCTGCTCGTGTTATGAAAAAAGCAGTTGCTTATCTTTTACCTTATATAGAAGCTGAAAAAACAGGAAAATCATCAAGTGCTGGAAAAGTGTTAATGGCAACTGTAAAAGGAGATGTTCACGATATTGGAAAAAATATTGTTGCTGTAGTTTTAGGGTGTAATAATTTCGAAATCATTGATTTAGGAGTTATGGTTCCACCTGAAAAAATAATTCAAGCTGCTGTTGAACATAATGTAGATATTATTGGTTTAAGTGGTTTGATTACTCCTTCGTTAGACGAAATGGTTTATATAGCCAAAGAAATGGATAAATTAAACATCAAAATTCCAATTATGATTGGTGGTGCAACTACTTCTCGTGCTCACACAGCTGTGAAAATTGCACCTCAATATAAAGAAACAGTAATTCATGTTAATGATGCTTCTCGTGCTGTAACAGTTGCTAGTAACTTATTGCAAAAGGAAACTAAAGAAAATTACGTAAAAGCTATTCGTGAAGAATATGACAATCTTCGTGAAGGATATTTAAATAGAAGTCGTGATAAAAATTATCTAACAATTGAACAAGCACGAAAAAATAAATTTCAAGTAGATTGGAGAAATTATCAACCAATTAAACCCAATTTTATTGGAGTAAAAACTATTGATGTTGAGCTTTCAGAATTAATTCCGTTTATCGATTGGACACCTTTTTTTCAATCATGGCAATTATTCGGAAAGTTTCCAAAAATATTAGTAGATGAGGTTGTCGGAACAGATGCAACCAATTTATACAATGATGCTTTGTTTATGTTAGATAAAATCGTTACAGAAAAATGGTTCACTGCCAAAGGAATTCTTGGAATTTTTCCAGCAAATCAAATAAACGACGACGACATACAACTAACAACTAACAACCTACAATTAACAACCTTTTTAACGCTTCGCCAACAATCTCAAAAAACAGAAGGAGCACCAAACATTGCTTTAGCGGATTTTATAGCACCAAAAGATTCAGGAATTCAAGACTATATAGGATGTTTTTGTGTCACAACTGGGTTTGGAGTTGAAGAAAAAGCCAAAGAATACGAAAAAGATTTAGACGATTACAATTCCATCATGGTTAAAGCATTAGCCGATAGATTAGCCGAAGCTTTTGCCGAATATTTGCATCTAAAAGTTCGAAAAGAAATTTGGGGTTATGCTTCCGATGAAAATTTGAATAATTTAGAATTAATCAAAGAAGAATACAAAGGAATTCGTCCAGCACCAGGTTATCCGGCTTGTCCAGATCATTTAGAAAAGCCAACGATTTGGAAAATATTAAATGTAGCCGAAGAAATCGGAGTAACCTTAACGGAAAGTATGGCAATGTGGCCAGCTTCATCGGTTTCTGGATATTATTTTGCAAATCCACAAAGTAAATATTTCGGACTAGGAAAAATAAAAGAAGATCAAGTAATCGATTATGCCAAACGAAGAGGAATTTCAACAGAAGTTGCCACAAAATGGCTAGCACCAAATATAGCAGATTAAAATAAGTTATAAGTTGTAAGTTCTATGTTTTGAACCTATAACTTACAACCTATAACATACAACAAAAACAATGAAAGTAACGCAACATATAGAAAAAGCCAACGGAAAACCATTGTTCTCCTTCGAGATATTGCCACCATTAAAAGGACAAAATATCCAATCTATTTTTGATAGTATTGATCCTTTAATGGAATTCAAACCACCTTTTATCGATGTAACGTATCATCGTGAAGAATACGAGTTCAAGGAATTGCCAAGTGGTTTATTGCAAAAGAAAATTGTAAAAAAACGACCTGGAACTGTAGGGATTTGTGCTGGAATTCAGAATAAATACGATGTAGATGCAATTCCACATGTTTTGTGTGGTGGATTTACGCAAGAAGATACAGAAAACCTTTTAATCGATTTAGATTTTTTGGGAATTGATAATGTTGTAGCACTTCGAGGTGATGCTTTAAAAAATGAAACCTATTTCAAACCTGAAAAAGAAGGAAATGAATATGCTTCAGATTTAGTAAAACAAATTTCGAATTTAAATAAAGGGATTTATTTAGATGAAGATTTGCAAAATTCTTGTTGTACTAACTTTTGTATAGGAATTGCAGGTTATCCAGAAAAACACATGGAAGCTCCAAGCATGGATAGTGATATTCATTTCTTAAAGCAAAAAATCAAAAATGGAGCCGATTATATTGTAACTCAAATGTTTTTTGACAATAAAAAATTCTTTGAGTTTGTAGAAAAATGCAGAAAGTCTGGAATTACAGTTCCAATTATTCCAGGATTGAAACCCATTGCAACTAAGAAACAATTAAATTTAATTCCACATAGATTTAAAGTTGATTTACCAGACGATTTAATTATGTCAATTGTAAAAGCAAAAGACAACGAAGCTGTAAAACAAATCGGAATCGAATGGTGTTTGCAACAAAGTAAAGAATTAGTCGCAGCCGGAATTCCGTGTTTGCATTATTATTCTATGGGAAAGGCAGAAAATATAAAAGCTATTGCTAAAGAAGTTTTTTGATAAACTTTCATTTATATTTGCCATCAATATGAAGCAAATTTTATTTTTTTTATTCATTTTTTCAACGGCAAATGCACAGTTTTCTGTTGATGCTGATTATTTGTACGGAAAAATATTGCCTCATAATCAAACCATAAAACACTTGATTGTTAATCATCCTGAAGGAGTTTTGTTGAGTTTCAATAAAAAAACGTTTGGAGAACAAGAATGGCAATCCAATTTCAATTTTCCTGATTACGGATTTTCATTGCATCATCAAGCCAATAAAAATGATATTTTAGGAGATTTGTATGGAGTTTATGGTCATTATAATTTTTACTTTTTAAATCGAAATTTAGTTTTTCGAATTGGTCAAGGAATTGCTTACAACACAAATCCTTATGATAAAAATGAAAACTTTAGAAATTTGGCTTACAGTACAAAACTGATGCCTACAACTTATTTTTTATTGAATTACAGAAAAGAAAAAATCATTGGTAATTTAGGTTTTCAAACTGGTTTGTCCTTTTTTCATCATTCTAATGCAAATATAAAATCACCAAATACAAGTACAAATACTTTATCGTTTCAAATTGGTTTAAATTACGTTTTTGAAGATGAAACAACAGAATATAAATTTTCAAAAGACACTTTAAAAACAACTTATCCTTTAAAATATAACATTGTATTTCGAACAGGAATTAACGAAAGTGATATCATTGGAAGTGGTCAAAAACCATTTTATGAATTAAGTTTCTACGCTGATAAACAATTCAGTAAAAAGAGTAAAATGCAGTTAGGAGTTGATGTTTTTGCTATGTATTATTTAAAAGAATACATTAAATATAAATCTGTAGCTTATCCAAATGAACATGTTGATGCAGAAACAGACTTCAAACGTGTCGGACTTTTTGCAGGGTATGAATTAGCCATTAATAAAATGTCATTGGAAGCACAAGTTGGATATTATGTTTATGAACCTTTTGATTTTCTTGGACCAATGTATCAACGATTAGGCGCGAAATATCAGTGGAGCAAAACATTTTTTAGTAGTGTTTCTTTAAAAACACATGCAGCAAAAGCAGAAGCTTTAGAATTTGGAATTGGAGTGAAGTTATGAAGAAAGTAATCGTTTTATTTAGTCTTTTCTTTTTATTTAGTTGTGATGAAAATCAGTTACTAGAATCTTCGGGTGAAATAGTTTCTAAAGAAATTTTGGTTGGTTTTTTTGATAAAATCAATATTTCAGAAGGAATTGAATTGCATATAACAGATGAAATAACAACAAAAGTTGAAATCACTGCTGGAGAAAATATCATTGATAAAGTCACTTTTTCAGTAATTGACAACCAACTTTTCATTGATGCAAAATCTGCCACAAAAACTTTTCAAAGTTATGAACCCATAAAAATTTATATTTCAATCGATGATTTAGATACAATTTATTCGTCTTCTCAATATAATGTGTATTCAGAAAATGTGTTGAATTTTAATAATTTTCATTTGCAATCAGGTTTGTTTGAAGACACAGCTTCAGGAGAATTTCATTTAGAAGTGAATTGCAATAGTTTGATAATTGAAGATAACAGAGCAAGTTTTTACAATATTTCTGGAAGCACAAACTATTTGTCAGTAGCTTTTTACAATGGTGATGAACGTTTTGATGGAACGAATCTAATCGCTCAAGAAGTTTATGTTTTCCAAAGAAGTTCCAATGATATCATAGTAAATCCGCAACAAAAAATATCAGGAACAATTTACAGCACAGGAAATGTAATTTTAAAAAATAATCCACCAATTGTTGAAGTACAAGTTTTTTATCAAGGACAATTAATCTTTAATTAGTTTAACTGTTGAATTGTTTAACTGAAACAACTGAAACAACTGAAACAACTGAAACAACTGAAAC
>TARA_R110000850_G_scaffold276265_1_pt1 | contig 44079 bp, 39 predicted proteins | sample TARA_R110000850 | Tara Oceans TARA_R110000850 (sample SAMEA4397586) | marine metagenome | biome: Polar Biome; feature: [SRF] surface water layer (ENVO:00010504); material: water (ENVO:00002006), including particulate matter (ENVO:01000060) such as... | depth 5 m
AAGGATGAACTGAATCCACGTCTCGGAGTTTTCAAGTGCGTAAGTGCTGTCGGTTTCAGACCCGAAACCACCCTCATCATCCCACGCGATGCCGGTTCGCATGGTCAGGAGATCGCCGATCGTTATTCGCCCCTTGCGCGGGTCCGATTTATCGACGTCATATGCGTCAAAGAAGGGCAGTATCGGCGCGTCGATTCCTTCGATATGTCCCTCGTCAATCGCGATACCCAGGGCAGCGGAATTGATGCTTTTCGTGACGGACTGCACCGTATGCAAATCCGTCCCCTGATAATAAGGATGCAAATCAGCATTGTCGTAATTATACATGGGATTGCTGAAGTTCGGCGTTAATCGGTCATCCTTGGCCAGCGTCGCGGCCAGCGCTGCATAGTCCCGCTTGATGTGCTTTTCGGCGACGATGCGACCGTGTCGAATGAGTAGAAAATGATCAACGCGACCGTATTTTTCAGCGGCCAGATCCTCGATGAAACGATTGACCGGCTCGGGATCAAAGCCTTCCGCCTCAAGCGTCGAATAGTCCCATTCTTCTTGCGGCCATGAAATATCTGGTGCGTTTTCGGAAGCGCTGACAGAGTTAACCCCGTCGTTTTGGGGGGTGCTGCACCCCACCGTCAAAGCCGCCAAGGCACAGGCTGTCAACAAACGCATTATGTTAGAAGGGTTTTTTGAAAGGCCTGTTGTCATTGTAATTCCCCTTTTTCCACACCGAAGAAAGCGCCCTGTGGTACCACATTCATAGCTGATGTTGCGTTCATTGTAATGTCCGCTTTTGCACCCACACACAGACGTTAAATACGACCAACGCGAACCACCACTTTTGGGGCGTTTGCGGACCAGCAATTCCCCACGTCAAAATGCCGACTGCAAAAAGAGCGACTGCCGTTTCCAGCAGCCGCTCTTTCACGGTTATCCAGTGCGGTTGTCTTATCGGGGGGCGTGAGACAACTTACGGGTAGCCGCTTCGCATCAGCCCATCAGGAAATCAGAGATTTCGGGCTTGCTGACCGTACTGCTCTGGTCACTGTCGGCCGCCGCAAAGGCGGTCTCGGTCCACTTTTCCATCTCGACCGAAGAGACTTCGCCTGCCTGACCCTGCGCAGCCATTGTATCGGCACGCAGCTTTGTCATCCATGCCGCAAATTCGGCCTTGTCCAAGTCACCGCTTCCATCGGCGTCATAATTTGCGAACTCCTGATCAACCAGGTTTTGTACGGCTTCCGCGCTATTGGTCGGCGCGGTCTCGGTTGTGGGCGCTGCTTCCGCAATCTGGTTGTCGGCTTCCATGTCTTCGACGATCCCGTCCGGGGCGGACTCCGGCGTGGATGAAGCAGGATCGTTGACCGTGCTCGACCCTGGCATATCACTGGCCGGAATCTCGGTTCCGGTCACGGAGCCTTCAGGGGTCATCGATGGTTGTGCCTCTTGCGCCAGAGTGGGAGAAGCCAATGCAATTGCGCTTACTGCTGTCAAAATACGTAACATATTTAATCTCCTTTATTATAGTCCAAAGCAAAAGCCATGAACAGATTGTGTTATAAGACAATTATTTGCCTATATTCATCACCGGAAAGTTGTTTTTTCCGGATGGATAATATAAAAATTCTCGAGATATCGATGTGTTCCATAAATAATATCTAATAATCTGTTCATCGACAGGAAATATCATTTTATCCCGGTTTTGTTTTATTTTCGTGATATGTTGACTGGAAAACAGAAGCTATTTTCTTGAACGTAATATTAATGACACAGGATAATAACGAAATGCTGGCGGTGAGCGCAGCGGATATTCCAGCAATATAGGCAGTCATATATCGCCCGGAGACATCCGAAAGATGGTGGCTATCAGGACATGCCGCACGGGCAGGAACAAGCTCCGACGGAGACGCCTGCTTGCTGGCTCTGCGGGCGGCCGATCGGCACCGGCCCGTCCAGCACCCGCAATTATCCGCTTGTTGCAACCTTCCCCGTGACTTATGATCCCGGCCGGCTGGATGCGCCGTCTTGTGACGCTCCGGCTGTCGTTCCGAACCGGGCGGTGTCGCGGTTTTGCTTTCTAATTTTTGGGCTGGCGAAAGCCCGGGTTTCTGTTGATCAATGGCGGGGACCGGGGTGCTGGCGGAGATGAACATGGGAATGTTGTCGGTCAGTCACTGGATTATCGTATTGTTGGTCGTGTTTCTGCTTTTCGGACCGGGGCGGATTTCGGATATCATGGGAGACCTGGGCAAAGGTCTCGGCAGTTTTCGCAAGGAACTGACCGGTGGCGAGGGTTTTGATGACCCAGTGATCCCGCATGGCAATAGCATGTCTACGCCGGTCCAATCAGAGCCCAACGGCAACCAGAGCGAAGCCGAATGATCGCCACATTCGACGCTCCGGCGTCATGAGAAGCTTCACGCTCATTTTCCATGACCATGCGGTCACGGAGCTTTCCGACGGGCAATCCTGTGCGCTGGAGGATGCCGATTTCCAGTGGGCGCATTTTGAGCAAGCCGACAGCGTGGATCTCTCTTCGGCGATCAATCATGCGGACATTCCGGACGTGGTGATGGGCGCCCTCGTCGCCTCGGAAACACGGCCCCGATGCGACCAGATCGATGACGGAGCGCTGATCAACCTGCGCGGACCGGCGATGGAAACGGCAGACAATGGTGACCGGCTCGTCTCCATCCGCGCCTGGGTGCATGGCAACCGGGTGATATCGGTCAGCCGCCGCAGCCTTGCCGCAATCAGCCAGGTCGAGACCGCGATGCGCAGCGGCGAGATTTCCGATTCCGGTGATCTGGTCGCCGCATTCTCCAAGGCGATCAGCAGCAGTATGAACCCCGAAGTCGTCAGTCTTGGCGACGAGGTCGACGAATGCGAGAGCGAGCTGGATGCGGGAAATATCTACCAGCTGCGCCGCCGAATCGCGACCATCCGCTCGCAGGCAATCGCCTTCCGGCGGTTCATCGCGCCCAATCGGGATGCGCTGCTTGTCCTGGTCGGACTCAAGGTCGAATGGTTGGCCGAGGAGGATCGCCTTCACATTCGGGAGGCCGCCGACCTGTTCGCAAGAATGGCGGAGGAACTGGAGGCGATCCGCGAGCGCGCCGCGCTGCTGCACGAACAGCTTACCGACCTGCGGGCAGAACTGGTCGACCGGCGGAGTCTGATGATCGCCATTGTCGCCTTCATCTTTCTGCCGCTCACCTTTGTGACCGGCTTGCTCGGCATGAACGTGGCCGGCATTCCGTTTGCGCATCAGCAATGGGCCTTCTGGGGCGTGGTCGGTTTCTGCGTCGTTCTGGGGCTCGGTGTTCTGGGTGGTTCGGCATGCGGCACTGGCTGAGGCGGTGACGACACGCCGAAGGGGCAATGCCAAGGCGATAACCAGCTTTCGGTAGCCATCCCGGTTGCGTCCGCCTAGGCGGGCAAACCGAGTTCAGACAAAATAGGTAGAGGCATATGGCCCGCAAACATTCGAAAAATGGTGGCTATCAGGATAGCGAAGCCGAGCAGGAAGATCCGGCGGAAGTGCCTGCTTGCTGGCTCTGCGGGCGGCCGACCGGCAAGACCATTGTCTGGCATCATCCGGTGCCGAAAAGCCGGGGCGGACGCGATACTGTGCCGATGCATCCGATTTGCCAGCAAACCATCATCACCCATTTTACCAATAGCGAATTGCAGCGCCACGCAATGGATGTCGACGCGCTGCTCGCCGATCCGGTGATCCGAAAATTTGTGAACTGGGTGGCGAAAAAGGACCCCGACTTCAATGCCGCGACGACCAGAAAGCAGCGCTGATCGGGCGGTGCGCTGCTTTTTTTGCCGAACCGGGCCGGACAAAGAATATAGTTGAACGGGGACCATATACAGGCTTTGAAAATATGGTTTACAGACAAGACTAGATAAAGTAACTTTCTGAAAGGGCGCTAGAATTTGTTCGGGGAGAGCAAACGATATGTCTAGTAATAATCCGGACGGGGACTCATCTTCTGACCCTCGCAAAGCAGACCGCCGCGTACATGACGATCCCGATTACCGGGGACCGGAGCGACGCAAGGGGGAACGGCGAAAAGGGGATCGCAGAAGCGAGGAACGACAAAGCAGCTGAACCCGGTATCCGCTTTCGCGAACTGGCGAAGGCTATCACAATAACATAGGGTGACAATTCACCCGGCCAATGCTGTCGCCATACGGGCGGGCATTTCCGCAGCGCGAAGGTTACGGCCCTTGCCTGCGCTGAACCGTTGCGCCTTGATCGCGGCATCCATAATCCCTCCACAATAAACGGCTAGCGAGAATATCGGGGGCCACACAGCAAATGGATTGTGGACGATGGATTTCAGACCCCGGCCCGCTACGGATCGACGGGATATTTTTGCGTCGGTCGCGCAGCCCTGAAGCCGTGTGCACCCCAGTTTTCTGCGACAATTTAAGACAGTTTATCATGCGACTGACAGACGTCGTGACGCTATTCTATTCGATACCAACACAAGGAAATAATCATGAAAAAAACCATATCCACCTTATGCGCCCTCGCCCTTATGGTCCCCGTCAGCGCTTTTGCCCAGAGCCACGACGACCGCAATGATCGCAACGAAAACACGCACAGCCAAAGCACGCAAAAGAACAACAGCAAGAACACACCGACGAAGCAGACCAACACGAAATCCAACAACAACGCCAACAACAACAAGCCGGCTGCCACCCCGCAGAAGGCCAGCAATTCGGGACATAAATTTGCCAAGGGACAGCGGTTTGAGCGGGCCAAAGCCTCCAATTACCGCCGGGTAGATTATCGCGAACATCGCCAGCTTTCGGCACCGCCGCGCGGCTATGTCTGGGTGCGTTCCGGCAACGACGCCTTGCTGGTCCGGTTGAGCAACAATCTTATCATCCAGATCGTGGCCAGCATTTACTAAAGCGCGATAAAGCATCTGGCAGGGTGCGGGTCGTTGGGACCACACCCTGCCGGAAAATAACGGGGCGGGCGTACCCGCCCCGCTTGCTTGAGTGGTCCGGTGGCTTAAAGGCCGTCCAAACCCTTGCTGACCAGAATATTCACCGCAACGCGGCGGTTCTGCGCCTTGCCGCTGGCAGTGTCGTTGTTGCCGAGCGGATCGGCTTCGGACATGCCGGTCGGGGTCAGCATGCGATAGGGTTTCCAGCCGCAATTCTGCTGGATATAATTGACCACGCGGCTCGCCCGTTTTTCGCTGAGCTGCTGGTTATATTCATAATCGCCGGTTGAGTCGGTATAGCCAACGACCAGGATCAGGGCGTTGTCCATTTCGTCGGCCGCCTGTGTGGTGGCGCATAGATCGGCTTTGCCGCGAGCGGACAGTGTTGCTTTGCCGGTGTCGAAGTGGACATTGGTCGTACCCTTGACATTATACTGGTCGATATCGCCGACGCGGCTGCGCAGCGCTTCGGTTGCGGCGGTCTGTTCGGCAAAACCCTGAGCGGTGCCATTGTGGATCATATTGGCGGTCTTGAGATCGCTATTGCGGAGATTGATCTTGCTGGCGACCAGATCGCTGCCAACCTGCACCGTGTCGACGCTGACCGGGAGGCCGTTGAGCAGCGCATCAGCGCCGAGCGCCTTGCGTCCCAGACCAAGCAGGCCCTTGCTGGCCTTTATCTCGGTGGCATCGGTGAAGGCGATGATCGTCTGCGTGCCGTCACTGCCAGTGACCTGCAATCTGTCGGCACTGCGGGCGGAGATAATGCCTTCGATCTCCGGACCCTCGGGGGCTTCGGACAAGTCCATGGCTATATTGGCTGTTTGCGCTTCCTGCTGGCCGGTGACGATGATATCTTCTCTGTCGGCTGCCGACTGCGCGGATGCGCTGCCCGATGCCAAAATGGCAACCGTGGCGAGCAAGGCGCTTATTCTGGTATTTCCGGAAATGTTGTTCATCATTATTCTCCTTCAATCGATATATTTGGTTCAGCCGGTCCGGAGGGGTTGGTCCGGCCGGGCTCGCGATGCTGTGCCGTCTGTCGGGCTCCCCTTCGGTTCTCGGCACAATATGGAGCGGCACAAAAGCCGCATGTGGACATGTGAATAGCCCGATTGGTCAGGTGACCCTGTCTGCCGGATGAACATGTGGGGTAATAGTACCGATTCTGCGGACAACCCGAGAGGGTCCTGCGGCGAGCCGTTAGCGGCGGCGGCGCAAGACGGCGCGATCATGGCCAAGCGCACGGCTAATCCAGCTTCTGTGATCGGGCAGCGATGAACGGCGACCTGCCAAGGTCGGCGAAATCTATTTCTTGTCGTTAGACGTGTAGAAGCTGGGTATGGCGTCGACCGAAGTTGCATAGCTCGGCTTCGGATAGAAATCGGCTGGTACATTGGGAATTTGCATCCCGGCCTCGGCGATCAGATAGGGAGAAACCCTGCGGCTGGTGCACAGACCGCCGTTGCCGTCGCTCACCAGTCGCCGCTCGAACTCGATGCCTTGCTGGCGCTTGTCGGAACGGCGCACCACCGCGACAGCCAGCTGACCCTCACCGAAATCAATGACAAATTTGGTGCCGACAGGGACGTCCCACAACCCTTCCAGCAACGCGCCGGTCTCCGAGATATTGCGTATCATGAGTGAATAGCAGTGGTTCTCGTGGACCGCGCGGACCTTGCGATACATGGATATTCGGTCATGGCGAAACTTCGCCGGGCCGTTCGGCGTGACAATCCAGTCACCTTTTTCTACCAGGCGGACCAGCTCGTCGGCCTCAACCGCCTTGCTATAGACAAAGCCTTGAACGTGACTGACATTGAGGCCGCGTATCCACGCGAGCTCGTCCATCGCCTCAATGCCCTCGGCCGTCGTTTCCATATCCAGCGCCTCGGCAAGCGCAACAATGGCAGAAATAATAGCGCCATTGCGCGATCCTGGAATAGTAGCCCCGCGAACAAAGCTCTGGTCGATCTTGATTTTGTCAAACGGCGCTGTTTGCAGATAGGCCAAAGACGAATATCCGGTGCCGAAATCATCAAGCGCCAGCCGAACCCCGATATTCTTCAGATCGGCGAACATCTTTTCTGTCTTTTCCGATCCTTCCAGAAACACGCTTTCGGTGATTTCCAGTTCCAGCCGTCCTGCCGGCAGACCCGATTTTTTCAGGGCGCTGGTCACAATGGCCGGCAGCTTTTCATCGGCGAACTGGATGGGCGAAACGTTGACCGCGACGATGAATTTGCTGGGCCATTTCACGGCATCCTGGCAGGCCCGGTTCAGGGCCCATTCGCCCAGAGATTTGATGAGATTCGCCTCTTCGGCGATGGGAATGAAGAGCACGGGGGAGATCGGGCCCCGTTCAGGATGGTTCCAGCGCATCAGCGCTTCCACACCACGTACAACATCATTTTTCGCATTGACGATCGGCTGATAGGCCAGAGACAATTGATCGTTGGATAAAGCGTCACGCAAATCGTCTTCGAGGATTCTCCGATCCTTTGCAGACTGTTGCAGATCTTCCGAGAAAAAATGGAAACGCCCGCGACCGCTGCCTTTTGCAGCATAGAGAGCGAGATCGGCACTGTGGATCAGTTCCTCGCTCGTCATCCCGTCAAACGGACTGATCGCGATACCGATTGAGGCCCCGATAATGCATCGCGATCCATCCACCGTATAAGGTTCGGTCAGGCTCGAAATAATATTGTTCGAAAGTTTGCCAAGTTCACCACGGTCTTCCATGTCCGGAAGCAGGATTTGAAACTCATCGCCGCCAATACGGCATACTTCACCGCGATTGCCAACCGCTTTTAACAGCCGTTTTGCGACCTGCTTCAGCATTTCATCTCCGGCAAGATGACCCATAGTATCGTTGACCTGCTTGAAACGGTCCAGATCGACCAGCAATAGGCCGCAGGTCCGCTTTTGTTGCTTGAAAGCGGCAAGCGTGGATACGAGTGTGTTCGTCGCTGACGTGCGGTTTGCCAGACCGGTCAACGAATCGAACATTGCCAAACGGGAGGATTCTTCCTCGGACCGTTGCTGCGCCGTTATGTCCTTGCCATTGCCCCGATAGCCGACAAATTCACCGGACTTGTCCAGTTGCGGCTTCCCCGAGATCGACCACCAGCGGTCGTCCTCCCCGATCACGGCTTTCAGCTTCAGATCGCTGAACAGGCATTGCTTTGCCAGCATGAACGGCAACGTCCTCTGGTTGGGCACACCGTCCTCGGGCTTTGCAAATAGTTCGAAAAACGGCGTTCCCAGCAATTCTGCCTGAGACTTGTTCATCACCTCCGCCAGGGTCTCGGTAATATAGGTTATATTGCCAGCCTTGTCCGTTGACCAGAACCAGCCCTGCCTCGTTTCTTCATAATTTTGAAGAAGCAGCAGTGCCTCCGTTGTTCTCAGGCTGGACATACCAGTCGCGCTATCCGCAGCCCTGTTCTGGCTAAAGATGCGCGCGCTGATGCGGTCAAAGAAACTTTGCGATTCATTGTCCGAGAAGCCAAGTTCCTGGCTCTTCTCAATGTTGAACTGTTCCATTTTCATTCTACAGACTGGCCTCTATTTCTAACGCACACCGATAAAGGGCAAAAGTTAGCGAATGATAAAATGAGGATAGATAAAAATCGTATATCTCAACAATTTACATGATGTTGCAAATATAGTTGCCGCCTTTATTTGCCACCCGGCTGATGACCGGAAGCATGCGCACGCCCCTTTCGGAACAGCGCAGGCACGAGGGCCGGAACCTGCACATTCCGCAGCTACCGGTGACACGGGAGACCCGTAAACCCCAGATTCAAACCGAGAGGCTGCCCCCACCGCCCTATAGTCCTTGACCAACCGCCCCGCTTTTAGCTAGTCAGTTAAATCGCATGGATGGTTGAGCGTCCGGCAATTTTAGGAGACGGGTGATGCGCAGGCTGGGATTGTTATTGGCTCCTCTGATGCTGGTGGCTTGCCAGAACCAGACCAGTGAACCGGCGGCGACCGATGGGGTCACCAATGCGGACTGGAACAATATCGGCTTTGACGCCAAGGAACAGCGCCACAGCCCGCTTGACCAGATCAACGAAAGCAACGTCGACAAACTGGGCATAGCCTGGTTCAAGGACCTGCCCGATGCGCGGGGCCAGGAAGCGACGCCGGTTGTTGTCGACGGCAAACTCTATATCTCCACCGCATGGTCGAAGGTTTTTGCCTATGACGCAAAGACCGGCAAGGAACTTTGGTCTTATGATCCGGAAGTCTCCGGCGAGAAAGCGGTCGACGCCTGCTGTGATGTCGTCAACCGCGGGGTCGCGGTCAATCGCGGCAAACTGTATTTCGGCACCATCGACGGTCGCTTGATCGCGCTTGATGCGATCAGCGGTGCACGGCTGTGGGAAACCCAGACCACCGATAACAGCAAGCCTTACACCATCACCGGCGCTCCGCGTGTGGTCAAGAATATGGTGATCATCGGCAACGGCGGCGCGGAATTCGGCGTGCGCGGCTATCTGTCCGCTTATGATGTCCGCGACGGCACGATGAAATGGCGTTTCTACACCGTTCCCAATCCGGAAGGAAAGCCGGACGGCGCGGCCAGTGACGAGATTTTCGCAAAAGCGGCGGCCCAGACCTGGAGCGACGGCGAATGGAAAGTTTCCGGCGGCGGCGGCACGGTTTGGGACAGCATTGTCTATGACGAGGATCTCGACCAGCTCTACTTTGGCGTCGGCAATGGCAATCCGTGGAATCACGGCCTGCGCTCCGGCGGCGAAGGCGACAATCTGTTCCTCTCCTCGGTCGTCGCGGTCAATCCGGATACCGGCAAATATCTCTGGCATTATCAGGAAACACCAGCGGAAACCTGGGACTATACCGCGACCCAGCATATCATTCAGGCCGAGCTCGAAATCGACGGCAAGATGCGCAAGGTACTGTATCACGCGCCGAAAAACGGTTTCTTCTTTGTCATCGACCGGATCGACGGCACTTTGATCAGCGCCGAACCTTATGTTGACGGTATCAACTGGGCCACCGGCTATGATCTCGACACCGGTCGCCCGATCGAGAATCCGGAATCCCGCTTCTACAAGACCGGAAAACCTTTCATTGCGATCCCGGGCGCACTCGGCGCGCATAACTGGCATCCGATGAGCTATAATCCGAAGACGGGCCTCGTCTACATCCCTGCCCAGCAAATCCCGCAGGGCTATGATGTGCCGGTCAGCGAGATCGACAAGAAGCGCGAACGGCTCGGCTTCAACGTCGGTATCGGCTGGTCGATCGGCCAGCTGCCCGACGACAAGGAATTCTACAAGGCTGCGATTGCCGCAACGACCGGCAGGCTGGTCGCGTTCGATCCGAAAACCGGCAAGGTCGCATGGAGCAAGGATTATCCAGCGGCATGGAATGGCGGCACGATGACCACTGCCGGTAATCTGGTATTCCAGGGCACCAGCACCGGCCTGTTCAAGGCTTATTCCGCCGACAAGGGCAAGGAATTGCTGAGCATGGAGATGCAGTCCGGCATCGTCAGCGCCCCTTCCACCTATATGATCGACGGCGAACAATATGTCGCCTTCCTGACTAGCAAGGGCGGTGCCTTCCCGCTGGTTGCCGGCGTTGCTGGCGGCGTCACCCGCCAGCTACCCAACATCCCCCGGCTGGTGGTGATGAAGCTTGGCGGCAAGGTGAAACTGCCGGCGCTGCCCGAAAAGGGCGAAGTCGTCTGGGATCCACCGGTCCAGACCGGAACGCCGGAACAGATTGCTGCCGGCAAGGCGCTCTTCGGTCGCAATTGTCTGGTCTGCCACGGCGACAGCGCCATCGGCAACGGCTTCACGCCTGACCTCCGGGTCAGCGGCGTGCTGCCGGATACCGACGCATGGGCTTCAGTGGTCACCGGCGGCGCGTTGAAACATGCCGGCATGGTCAGCTTCGGAAAGCAGCTCAGCGCCACTCAGGTGGAAAATATCCGCCATTATGTGGTGAACCGGTCGAACTGGACCAAGGCCAATCTGCCGGAAATGACGGCTCCGACACAACGTTAGGTTTCGCGCTGCATATCAGCGCGAAACCCCTGCCTAAAAAACAGTCACGCCCGCCCATAAATGCCCGTTTTTTGGGCGGCATTGTCAGTGGTCACATTAGGCATTAGCTATAGAGTCAAGCATTCCGGTGATTCTGCAGACGAATCGATTCTGGCATGGTAATTGAATAGTATCGGGCAATTGTGCCCGGCCAAGGTGCCTTGTTCCTGTCCGGGAGCAAGCGCCGAAGAGTTGGTACACGGGGACGTATGAAATGAAAAAGATTGAAGCCATAATCAAACCGTTCAAACTGGATGAAGTCAAAGAAGCGCTGCATGAAGTCGGCGTTTCCGGGATCACCGTGACCGAGGCCAAAGGCTTTGGCCGGCAGAAAGGCCATACCGAACTCTATCGCGGCGCTGAATATGTTGTCGACTTCCTGCCCAAGGTGAAGCTGGAAGTGGTGGTCGAGGACAGCCTTGCCGACCGCACGGTCGAAGCGATTGCCGCAGCCGCCCAGACCGGCCGCATCGGCGACGGCAAGATCTTTGTCATTCCGGTTGAATCCGCACTGCGCATCCGCACCGGCGAGCGCGACAACGACGCCATCTGATTTTTATCGCACACAACCCAAACACAACAAAATCAAGGGACTAAAAAATGGGCAATACAGCATCCGATATTGTTAAAATGATCAAGGAACACGAGATCGAATGGGTCGATGTCCGGTTCACCGATCCACGCGGCAAATGGCATCATCTGTCGATGTGCGGCCATATCATCGATGAAGATATGCTTGAAGAAGGCTTCATGTTCGACGGCTCGTCGATCGGCGGCTGGAAAGTGATCAATGAATCCGACATGATCCTGCGCCCCGACCTGGATGCCATGTATATGGACCCGTTCTCGGCAACCCCGATGATGATCCTGATCTGCAACATTGTCGAGCCAGGCGACGGATCTCTCTATCGCCGCGATCCGCGTTCGACCGCTGTCCGCGCTGAATCCTACCTCAAGTCCACCGGTATCGGTGACACCGTCTATGTCGGGACAGAACCCGAATTCTTCATGTTCGACGATGTGAAATTCGAAACCGGCTATGATCGTTCGGGCTTCAAGATCGACGATGTCGAGCTGCCAACCAACAGCGGCCGCGATTATGACGTCGGCAACATGGGTCACCGTCCCGGCATCAAGGGCGGCTATTTCCCGGTTGCTCCGGTAGACAGCGCCGTCGACATCCGCGGCGAAATGGTCGCGACGATGATCGAAATGGGCCTGCCAATGGACAAGCACCATCATGAAGTCGCCGCTTGCCAGCACGAGCTGGGAATTACCTTCGGCACGCTGACCGAAACCGCCGACCGCGTGCAGGTCTACAAATATGTCGTGCAGCAGGTTGCCCATGCCTATGGCAAGACCGCAACCTTCATGCCGAAGCCGATCAAGGACGATAACGGCAGCGGCATGCACACCCATATGTCGATCTGGAAAGACGGCAAGCCACTGTTCGCCGGTAATGAATATGCGGGCCTCTCGGAAATGTGCCTCCACTATATCGGCGGCGTGATCAAACATGCCAAGGCTGTCAACGCCTTCTCCAACCCGACCACCAACAGCTACAAACGTCTGGTCCCGGGTTTTGAAGCACCGGTGCTGCTCGCTTATTCGAGCCGCAACCGTTCCGCATCCTGCCGTATTCCTTATGGTGCCGGTGACAAGGCGAAGCGCGTAGAATTCCGCTTCCCCGATCCACTCGCCAACCCCTATCTCTCGGCAGCAGCCTTGCTGATGGCGGGTCTCGACGGGATCGAAAACAAGATTCACCCGGGCGAAGCCATGGACAAGAATCTCTATGATCTGCCACCGGCAGAGCTGGCCGAAGTGCCGACCGTATGTGGCTCGCTCCGCGAAGCGCTGGAAGCTCTCGAAGCCGATCACGAGTTCCTGCTCAAGGGCGATGTGTTCTCGAAAGACCAGATCGATGCCTATGCCGCATTGAAATGGGAAGAAGTCAGCCGTCTCGAAACCACACCGAGCCCGGTCGAATATGAAATGTATTATTCGAGCTGATCCTTCAGGTCAGATTGAAAACAACAAGCCCGGGGCAAGCGATTGCTCCGGGCTTTTTTGTGGCTGGTGGATGCGGGTGGGGTCAACCGCTTCACCCTGAATGCGGACGTTCGTTTTGAACGTTCTGGAAGGCGGGAAGTGGGTGGGAAGCGGACGTTGAGGCGAGCAATATTATGGACTGCTACATATCGAAAGCGGACATTTGGGTTGCCCGAGGCAATGATACACACGGGACGTTCTGATACAGCTTTAAAGTTTTCAACTTCAGTATCATCATAATCTCGAAATGAATAAAGTTTCTACATATTGCCATTTCGCAACAACCTCCTTTGCGACTCATCCTATCAGGATCGGACCGCAAGATGCGGTAAACAACAGGGCCTCTTAATCCATTCCTTCTTTGATCAGGGAATAATGGATGCCTTTGACCCAATAGGAGAATGACGATGAAAATGAGTAAACTTTTTGCGGCTTCCGCTGCAGCAGGCGCTCTGGCAATCGGCGCACCCGCCCTTGCCCAGCAAACACAGGACAATGACGTCACCGACATCGATAACGGGGCTGTCGTAGTCAATGATCTGCTCGATGTGTATCTTCAGGCACAAAATAACTCGCAGGACAATGACACGCTCACTGTCGGCGATATTGGCAGCCGCAACAATACCGTCTCGGCATATCAATTGCTCAATGCCGTCAACACCAACCAGAATCTCGACGAAGTGGTCGATATGGATGGCGAAGATGGAAACCCTGCGCCGGTCGGATATAATAGCGGTGAAAACCACATCAACGGCAGTGCATTCGCAGCCTATGCCGGTATCCTGAACCAGGCATGGAACACCGGAATTAACTCCAATGCCCAGGCAGCATCGAACATCGCTGCACAAGGCACGATTAATTTTGGTGACGGCGGCGCTGCTCCCGCAGCCGGTGGTGGCGGCGACTGATCGACCATCAGGTTGGGCCGATTTCATCTGATGAGATCGGCCCATCACATCCTTGTTGACCGGGAGTAATGACAATGAACAAACATCATCTGGCCCTCGCGATAATGCCGTTTTCATTAGCAGCGGCACCTGTCGCTGCACAACAAACCGGTGGCGAAGAAAATATGGCACCCGCAACATCTACCTCCAAAGCCCCTCCACTCGCAGCAGAAGGGCAATCTAAAACGCCAATGCTTTCGATGAATGAGCTGGATGAAATGCGGGGAGGCACTCAAATCGCGATCAACAACCAACTGCTCAATGCCGAAAATACCGGTAACACCATTAATGGTGACTTTACCGCCGGTGATGTCAGTCTGGCTGACAATGCCTTTTCCAATTTTAGCGGTCTGGGTAATTTCGTGTTCAACACCGGTGCACAATCTTCGCTGCAAGCGGGGATGAGCATAACAATAAATGTAGAAAACTAGGTCTGGTTGATGAAACCGGGACTCATCTTGACCCAGATACTACCGTCCCTTCGGCACAGCTTGAAGGGCGGGGTATTGGTTTTTGTGGGTGCCGCGCTATTTTGCGGCCCCACGGTCAATGCCGAGGTGCGTCTGGGACGCGAGGTTGCCGGAGGAGATTTTTCGGTCGGGGTGATGACCTGGTGGGATATTCCATTCCGATCAGTCGTGCGCCAGCGCTTTGATTTTAGCTGCGGCTCCGCTGCCGTCGCCACATTGCTCACATATCATTATGATCGACCGACTGCAGAACGTGTGCCTTTTCGCGCGATGTGGGATCTCGGAGACAAGCCGACAATTCGAAAGGTCGGATTCTCCATGCTCGATATGAGAAATTACCTGCAATCACTGGGCTACCGTGCCGAAGGATTTAAACTGAAACCAGAGCAGCTCATCGAGCTGAAGCGCCCGGTAATCGTTCTGCTGGATATCAACGGCTTCAAACATTTTGTTGTCGTGAAAGGCCAGACGAAAGACCAGATTCTTGTCGGCGATTCCGTACTTGGCTTGAACAAATATTCTACTGAAGAATTCCAGAAATACTGGAACGGCGTAATCCTCGCCATTGTCGACGGTCCGATAAAGAAACGGCCTGTTTATAATTTTGCCGGAGACTGGAATCGTTGGGCGACAGCACCAACAGATCAGGTTTCCGTTACCACCGATATCGGAAATCTTACCACACATCTTCCCCCGCTATATCAACTCACGCCCGAGTTCATGCTCGATGTGCGCGTTGGTACCGTACCATAAGAGAAAAGATATGACCCAAATTGCAAAAGCCCTGACCAGCGTCGCTATGATCGCACTGGCTTGCCCCCAGACCGCTAACGCAGCCCCCCAACCCCAGGCGGTCGATCTGCCCGTACTTGTCGAAGATCAAGATCTCGACAAGCTACGCGGCGGGTTTGTCTGGTCCGGCCTCGACATAAATTTCGGCGCCGATATCCGGACCTATGTCAATGGCGAACTGATGCTGCAAACCATATTGAACTGGACCGACAATGGCGCAGAAGTCATCCAGACAGCATCAGCGGGTCTCAGTCCGGTCGATGCGTCTGGGCTCCAGGACGGTATATTCTCGAACGGCAGCATCAGGATGAAACTGGGTGATTCACCAGCCTATCTGCTCAATGGTGGCCGGACCCTTATCGGCCATGAAACAGCCAACGGCGTGCAAAATATGCTGATCAATACCGCCCTAGGTCTTGAAAGTGTACAGGACGTCAATGCGACGATCGACCTGGGCGGATATCAGGATTTCCGCTCCGACCTGCTTCGTGATCGCATCACCAATAATGTCAACGATCTCGTTGGTCAGGCGTCGATCGGGGCTCTCGGCGGCTAGCCTCCGGTTAGAAAACCACAGCTGTCGCCGGATCGTTTCAAGCCAGACAGTTCGGACGACAATCAGAACCGGAACGGCATGCGCAATGTCATGCTGAGATCCGGAGCATCTGCAGTAACGCCAAACTGGAATCCCAGATTGAGCGACTGGCGCTCGCTAAGGCCGTAGGACATTCCGAAATTGAGCGAACCGACCTGAATGTCGGTGTTTTTCTGCACGGTGTCGCCAAGTTCTGTACTCGTCGCAAAAATATAATTGTGCCGATAGCCCATCGAGAATGAAAAACGCGGGTTCAGCGCAAATCCAAAACCGACGCTGGCGTTGATCGCATCACCCGGATCAACCTTTCCGACCAGAACGTCGCCGACCAGACGATCGATATTGCGTTCGATATTCCACAAATATCCGACGCCGCCATATAATACAACGGGGTCGGAGGGCAGCAGAAAACTCATACTGGGCTGGATGCCCCAAAATCCCGAACCAGTTGCAAGCCCGGTGGCAACGCCAAATTCATCAAAGGGTATTTCATAGGGACTTCTGCCGGTGTCAGTTTTGACTCGCAGGCCAGCCACCCAGATTGGATTCTGCCCCTTTGGTTTGTTCAGCTGATAGCGCAATGAAAACTCCGCATCACCGATGTCGGTTTCCTTGAGACTCACTTCCCGAACGATTTGATCCTGGCGTTGCTGGACGACCTGGATCCGGTCACGACGGTATAATGCCGGCATCCGGCCTTCGATTTCCAGCCGATTGGTCAAACCGTAGCGCATGGCGAATGTTCCGATGACCGTTTCTCGATCAGCATCACTGGCTTCGATCGCGCCTATCTGGATACCGGGGATAAGCTCGATGCCCCGGAATACGAGCCGATTGGTCGATGAAAGTGTATATTCTATAGACGGGTCGAGTACGAATTGCCCTTTCGGGGTCAGCACGCCCTGACCTTCCGGAACCGCTTCGACTTTCTGTTCAATATTTTGTGATTCCGGCGGCGCTTCCCCGACCGGCGCGTCAGGCAGGCCGAAACTATCCGCTGACGGGTCTCCGCCACCGGCAGGCTGAACAACCTGTTGTGCCTGTATCCCGGCTCCGCGCAGTTGGGACAGAGAATAGGCTGTTTGTGGCTGGCCGGCGATCACCAGCTGGTTATGCAACTCCAGCTGTCTAATCTTTTCATTCTGGGCCGCAATCAACCGGCTTTGTTCGGTCAGCAGCCGCTTCTGATCGATCAGTTGCGATTGCATATATTCCAACGCAGAAGCGACATCTGTCATATCCGCATTGGATTGGTCGGCCTCGACTTTCCTGTCATCGCCATCCGGGGCTTCGTCCGGGGAGATCGACAGGTCGCCGCTCTCTGCGTCTGATTTTATTTCTGACCCGAGAAATGTAGCAACGGCGTGGTTTGCCTCCACCCATTGATATTCCAGCGAAGGGGCGTCGATTGTTTTATCGGAAATGCCGGTAGCGCTTTCGGCCATCGCAGCGGATTGCGGCGGATCAATCAATCCGAATGCAAAGGCAACAACGGGCACGGCGGCGGCATAGGAAATTTGGTGTGAAGGGCGTGTCATATTGTTTCTCCCCGATATATTTTACGCTGCGGACCGGTCACCTAGGCAGAGTTCGGCCGCCGGATGAATTCCGGCTCCGTTTTGCGGCAGCAGATTGTCATGATATTCTCCGGCAAACCGGAAGAGCTGGGCTTTATCGATAAGGATGACGGAATGCCTGCCATCCACCTTGATAAGACCACGTCGCGCGAGATCGGTGAAAGTCCGGCTGACCGTATGGACCGTCAAGCCGAGGAAATCGGCGATATCGCTTCTGGACATGGGAAGCCTTATCTTGGGATTATTGTCTCCCTGTTGGTGGAGGCAGAGCAGGAAAGCTGCCAGCCTTTCTGGCGCGGTCCGGTGACACATGATAAACTGATATCGCTGGGCACTGGACATCGCGCGAAACAGCATGGAGACGGCTCCTTCAAGTTGCGGCTGGGGGCTGGATTCTCTCGTTATGTCACCAACACGGTAACATTCTATCAGGACGTCGGTGACGGCTTCCGCGGCCGTACTGTAATAGCCGTGATCCGCACCAAACACGTCACCGGCAAAATAGAAGCCGGTCAGATGCCTTTGCCCGTCTATGTGAAACCGACAGGTCCTGACGGTGCCGCGGACAACTTCGTACCAACGCGTTGCCTTTTGGCCCTCGTCGAAAATCAACTGCCCTGAACGGAACCGCAATGCGGTGGAGCGAATATGCGAGTTTAACCCATGTGATACATCGGGTGCTGGTATTGCGGTTAGCATTCGTGCTGCCTCCCTTTAAGGCTTTTTACACGACCCAGTTTTCTACGTGATCGATAGAGCACAAGCTCACGTAGCCTCAGATACCAATCTTATATTTGCTTGCTTTCCGCTGTGTTACCTAGGCTAATTCCCTGAGTCCGGTCTATCCAGCAATTGCCCTAGGGAGAATGACAGGTCATTTCCCTAGCTATAAACCACTAAGTATATTTACCACGTGGATTTACCTAGGTTTAACAGTAGAGTTTGTAAAATACCATAAAATCAGATAGTTATATAAGTCCGATTTATACTATTCTATCGGAGGTCGAAAAGTTTAAACCACTAACATCGACGCGGCACGGATAGCGTCGATCAGTTGTATCAGTAACCTATTTTTGTTGTTGGTCGAGGGAGCCAACGACTTAATATTGGTAAGCCACTGTTTTTCATAAGAGAACCGGTCTATTGTATATCTATACGGCTCGACTCGAAAAGCAGCTGAATAAACAGGGGGCGATTGAATGCTGGCAGCTTTGCCAAGCAAGGAAGAACAAGGCCCATAGTGAGATGCTACATCATGAAAGTTTTGAAAACGCTCCTGTTTTGACGGCTCGCGAGCATGAAATCCTGGAATATATTGCTCAGGGCTTATCCACAAAAGAAGTCGCACAACACGTGGGCATTGCTCCGAGAACAGTCGACAAACATGTCGAGAATATCCGTCTGAAACTCCGCGCCAAAAACCGCACCCACATGATCGCTTGTGCGGTTGTCGAAGGGCTTCTGGAGGTTGAGGAAGATGAAAGGGAAGAACCCTCTGGGAACGAGATTCCTGCACCATTCAATCCGTCCAAAGAGTGATTTCCCTTTGATATTACGGTGACGTTGAAACGAGTATCACAGCTGATTTCTGGGATGTTCGAGCGTGAGCAAAGCCCCCCCAAGTGCACGCGCCGTGATTGTGGCGCATCTATTTCAAAATTTGTGAAGAGCAGACAAATTTGTCTGTCACCAAGAGGCGAAAGCGATTGCGCGCGCTCTTCCGGCCTTCCTGCGAGTCCAACCGTTTTTGTCTCTCCGGGCAAACTAGACACAAAATGGTTGTTTTATTTTCTGTAACCTTTGCCGGAAAGCCTCAGATTTCCGGTCTTTATATACCGCAAGCCTGGCACCTAGTGTAACCTTCCAGATTGCGCCTCCCAACGGTCCAGTAGAATCATGCGGACAGCAGACAGCAGACAGTGCCGTTGCCATATCCAGATTGTCAAAGAGCCGTTCCCCAGCCGGTTGCGGGAGCGGTGGAGACAATAAGCGATTGAGCCGGATGTAGGACAGCGACTTTTACATCTTCTCCCCTGAGGGACAAAGATACGAAAATCTTGCCACCGAAGCCTTGGCGCAGGCGGCTAGATACAGTTGGATGAGGGCGTTCCGCTGGTTGTCTGCCGTGCCATCTACGCCGCCATTCGTTTTTCATAGGCAAGCACGTCGGCACGCAGCCGGAGCGCATCGTGATAGGCATTATGCGGAACAGCGCTGCCCTCGCCCAAGCTAACGAGCTCGGCATCAACCAGATCAAAACGAATATTGCGCACCGGTTTCATAAGGCCCGGGCCGATAACCAGCAATCGCGCCGCGTGGGCGATGTCTTCGGGCCAGTCTGCAACCAGCACCGGTTCGGGGTCGTCGCTCAGATAGTCCGCGAACTGGTCGGCGAGACGGCTGCGCGTCACTGGCTCCACATCCAGCACCGGAATGATATGCTCGACGACCCATGCCGTGGGGCTTTGACATGCAACCGCACCGTAGAAGGGAGCAAGGCCGTCATCTTCGGGAACCAGAGCGATCGAAATCAGTTCACCGCCAAAGCCGTTAAATTCAGTATCAAGAAAATAACGCATCGTTGAGGCTCCCCGTGGTCTCAGCCCTTGTTACGCTTCATTCACCGATTTTGGTAACAAAGACACTCATGCCCGGAATTTCGGTCGCGATCAGGTCTCCAGCGACCGGAAATAACCGTCCCAGCTTTGATGCGGCCTTCCTGTCGCTTCCTGATAATCGCTGGCCCTGTCGAGCGCGCCGTTGCGGATGCCTTCATAGATACCGGCTATCACGGTTCCGATGAATTCGCCCAGTTCCGCTATCCGTTCCTCGCAATATTCAGCGACTGACATCGAACGATATTGAAGCTGTGTTCCGAACGTCCGGTTGAGATATTGCGCAAGCTGCGCCTGGGTGAGTAGTTCGCCATGGAGATTGTAGGTTTGGCCATCATGCTTTGAGCCGGTCAGCATGCAGGCATAAGCGTAAGCCAGTTCTGGCCGGTTCGTATATCCGCATTTTCCGTCACCAGCGCAGTTGGCGATTTCGCCCCTTGCCTTGTACGTCTCGATATATTCCACATCGGGCTCGATATAGATCCCGTTGCGGCCAATCGCCCAGACAAGCCCGCTCGCCCTTATGTCAGCCTCGGTCTGACGATTGCTTTGTACGATGGGAGAAAAGGCGGTGTCTTTTTCGGCACCCTGAATGCTGGTGTAGACAATCTTTTTTACGCCCGCAGCGCCGGCGGCACTTATGACATTGCGATGTTGCTCGATACGATCGTCAGGCGCTGCCATCCCCGACACAAGCAGCACCGTATCGACACCCGACAGTGACTGCTCCAGCTGGTCCCGGTTGTTATAGTCACCGGCGCGAACTTCAATATCCATGCCTTTTGCCTTTTCGGGCGTGCGCGCGAGACCGATGACCGGTTCGCCCGTGTTCATTCCGGAAAGACTATTCGCAATTTCCGTTCCGAGCTGACCGGTGACGGCAGTAACGGCGATGGTCATGGTGATATCTCCTGAGTCTTGTCGAGAGAGATTATGGTGCCGGCGCACCAATTGGAACGCACTGTCACAATTGCTCTAGCCAAAGGGCCGGTAAAGATCCTCTTGCGGCCGGGTAAACCATTCCGGCCCCGCCGCGGTCATATAGAAATGGTCTTCCAGCCGGATGCCATATTGGCCGGGCACGACGATCATCGGTTCGTTGGAAAAGCACATGCCCGCTGCCAGTGGCGTCGCATCGCCTTTGACCAGATAGGGGCCTTCGTGGATGTCCAGACCGATGCCGTGGCCGGTGCGGTGCGGGAGGCCTGGCAGGTCATAGTCGGGGCCGAGGCCGTGGCTGACCAGCATATCGCGGGCGGCCTTGTCGACGTCTTCGCAGGGCGTGCCGATGGCGGCGCGGTCAAAGGCGGCTTGCTGGGCTTCTTTCTCCGCGTGCCAGAGTCTTTCGATCTCGCTGTCCAGTTTCGACAGGGCGTAGGTGCGGGTGATGTCGCTATTATAGCCGTCGATCGTGCAGCCGGTATCGATCAGGATCAGTTCGCCCTCCTGCAGCGCCGGGTCGCCCGGTACGCCATGCGGGTGGGAGGTCGCTTCGCCGAACTGGACGGCACAGAAACTGTTGCCGCCATCGGCACTACCAGCGCGGTGCAGGCGATCGATTTCGGCGATCACGGCGCTGGCTTTCATACCCGGCTTGATCCACTCGAAAATGGTCTGATGGACCGACAGCGTCAGCTGCATCGCCGCGATCATCAGATCGATCTCGGCCTGGGATTTTATCGCGCGCAGCGGTGCTATGACCGACGCAGCAGAGCTTTGGTGGACCGGTTTTTCCAGCTGTGCCAGCGCATCGAACAGGCGCGCGGCATGGCCGTAGGAACATTCAGGATCGAGCGCGCACCGCTGGCAGCCCGCTTCCGCCAATAGAGACGCGATCAGCGCGAAGGGACTTTCATGCTCCTCCCAGAAGGCCATGTCCGCGGCCATCGGGAATTTGGCACGGATCGCGGATTCCTCGAATTTCGGGCAGATGAAGATCGTACGATCCGCCGTCAGCAATATCCCGACGAAGCGCTCGCTTTCGTAGAAAGCCTCGGCGAAGAAGTAGCGCATATTGCTGCCCGGCGTGATCAGGATCGCATCAAGGCCATTTGCGGACATGGCTGTGCGCAAATTGTCCAGCCGCTGTTCGCGTTCGGCGTTGCTTATCCGTGGTGGTCGCGATGCTATGGTCATGGTCAAATCTCCAAATGGGGCGAGCGCCTCAGCTGTAGCTGGATTGGCGTTCCTTCAATATATTGCGGCACAGATTATGTCCGCTGATAGGCCGCCGATTCCACCGCTGCCAGAACACGCAGGGCGTCTGTGTCTGCAAAGGGCAGGAATTGCATCAGCACCAGGCCCGCGATGTTGCTGGCGGGATCGATCCAGTAATAGCAGTTGGTCAGCCCGGCCCAGGACAGGCTCCCGGCCGCGCGGCCATCGGGTCCTGTTTCCGGATTGATCAGAAAGCCGAGGCCCCACCCGCAATGCATGCCGGGAAAGGCTTCAAACGAGTTGGCGAGTAGCGGCACCACACTCTCCATCTGCCCCGCTTTCAGCCCGCCGATCTGGTTTTTCGACATGGCAGCGACGGTCTCGGCGCTGATGATCCGGACACCGTCGAGCGAGCCGCGGTTCAGGATCATCCGCATGAAACGCATATAGTCCGCCGCCGTCGAATAGAGCCCGCCGCCGCCGGACTGATATTCCGCCGCATCACCGCCGCCAATTTCGATGGGAAAGGGAACCAGAGCATCCGCCTGGCGGGAGAGCAGCGGAACCCGCCGCTCAACCTTGTCCGGCGCGACCGCAAAGCCCGTGTCCTGCATGGCCAGAGGCGCAAAAATATGGTCCTCCATATAGGCGCCGAGCGTCTGGCCGCTGGCGGCCTCGACCGCGCGACCAAGCCAGTCGGTACTCACGCCGTACAGCCAGTCCGTTCCCGGTTCGAACATCAGCGGCGTCGTAATGCTGGCGATGCTGGCGGGAGCGACCTTCCCCTGGGCTTTGGCCATATCCGCTTTGGTAAACGCATAGCCGAGACCGGATGTGTGGGTGAGCAGATGCCGGAGCGTGATCGCCTTTTTGGCGGGCTCCACTATCGCCTTGCCGTCCCCGTCAAAGCCGGTCAGTACATCGGGATTGGCCAGTTCGGGCAGGATGGGATCAATCGGATCGTCCAGAGACAGCAGGCCCCGTTCGACCAGTTGCATCGCCGCCACCGACGTTATCGCCTTGGTCATCGACGCGATCTGGAATATACCATCCAGCGCCATAGGCTTGCCAGTTTCAGGATCGGCGAGACCCGCTTGCGCCGACGCGAGCACCGCATCGGCATTGCCAATCATGGCAACCGCGCCGGCCACCAGCCGGTCGGCCAGCGCCTGATCCAGGGTTTTTTGTAAATCCAGCTGCAGCAATCCATTCATCCTTTTATGACAATATTTTCAAAATCCACGGCTTCGGCTATCGCGCGCCCAGCCGATCGGCGTGCCAGCGCAAATGATCCGCCATATAGGTGGAAATGAAATAATAGCTGTGGTCATATCCTTCGCGCATATTCAGGCTGAGCTTTATGCCCGCCTTGTCGCAGGCTTCCGCCAAGAGTTGCGGCTTCAGCTGTTCCTCGAGGAAATTGTCGCCCGTTCCCTGATCGACCAGGATGTCGACAACGCGCGCGCCATCCTCGATCAGGGCGCAGGAATCATATTCCCGCCACGCCGCTTTATCGCTGCCGATATAGCCGCCCAGCGCCTTTTCGCCCCAGGGGCAATTGATCGGCGAAACAATCGGCGCAAAGGCCGACACGCTTTTGTAACGGTCGGGATTGCGCAGCGCGATAGTCAGCGCGCCATGGCCGCCCATGCTGTGCCCGAATATGGCCTGGCGCTCCATGTCCGCCGGAAATTCCCTGGCGATCAGAGCGGGCAATTCTTTTTCGATATAGCTGCGCATCCGGAAATGCTTCGCCCATGGGTCTTCGGTGGCATCGACGTAGAAACCGGCGCCCTGCCCCATGTCATAGGCCTCGTCATCGGCCACCCCTTCGCCGCGCGGCGAAGTATCCGGCGCGACGATGATCAGGCCCAGTTCGCTGGCTGCCCGACGATATTCGCCCTTTTCCATGACATTGGCATGGGTGCAGGTCAGGCCCGACAGATACCAGACGACCGGCAGTTTTACGCCCTTTTCATGATCAGGAACATAGACAGCAAAGGTCATCTCTGTGCCCGTTTCGGTGGACGCATGGGAATAGACCCCCTGCGTTCCGGCGAAACTTCTGTTGGTGGAGACGGTCTCCATTAAAAGACCACCACACTGCGGATGCTTTCACCGGCATGCATCAGGTCGAAGCCCTTGTTGATCTCGTCCAGCGACAGCGTGTGGGTGATCATCGGATCGATTTCGATCTTCCCATTGACATACCAGTCGACGATCTTCGGAACATCGGTCCGGCCGCGCGCGCCGCCGAATGCCGTACCTTTCCAGACGCGTCCGGTGACCAGCTGGAACGGGCGCGTCGAGATTTCCTTGCCGGCTTCGGCGACACCGATGATGATGCTTTCACCCCAACCGCGGTGGCAGGCCTCCAGTGCCTGACGCATCACGTCGGTGTTCCCGGTGCAATCAAATGTATAGTCCGCGCCGCCATCGGTCAGCGCCACCAGATGCTCGACGATATCGCCTTTGATCTTTTTCGGATTGACGAAATGGGTCATGCCGAATCTTTTGCCCCACTCCTCACGGTCGTCGTTGATGTCGACACCGATGATCTTGTCAGCGCCGACCATGCGCGCGCCTTGCAGCACGTTCAGTCCGATCCCGCCAAGACCGAAGACGATGACATTGGCACCGGGTTCGACCTTCGCCGTATTGACCACGGCGCCGACACCGGTGGTGACACCGCAGCCGATGTAGCAGCTGGTGTTAAACGGCGCGTCGGTGCGGATTTTCGCGACCGCGATTTCGGGCACGACAATGAAGTTCGAGAAAGTCGAGCAGCCCATATAATGATAGATGGCTTCGCCCTTGTAGGACATCCGGCTGGTCCCGTCGGGCATCAGCCCCTGCCCCTGGGTCGCGCGGATCGCGGTGCACAGATTGGTCTTGCCCGACAGGCAGCTTTTGCACTGGCGGCATTCCGGCGTGTAGAGCGGGATCACATGGTCGTCGGGCGCCACCGAGGTCACACCAGCGCCGACTTCGCGCACGATACCGGCGCCTTCATGACCCAATACGCTCGGGAACTTGCCTTCGCTGTCGAGGCCATCAAGCGTGTAAGCATCGGTATGGCAGATACCGGTCGCCATGATCTCGACCAGCACTTCGCCCGCTTTGGGACCTTCCAGATCAAGCTCGACAATCTCCAGCGGCTTTTTGGCTTCAAATGCGACGGCTGCTCGGGTCTTCATAAGGGGCTAGTCCTCTATTCTATGGTTTCCGGCCTTGTAAGTCAGACATATAGGTGTCCGCAAGCGTGACCGGGGCATTTCGTCCCGTGTTTCCTTCTGCCACACGGCTTTGCTCGGTCTATTTGTCATGATTGGCAGTTGATCTTCCTACCGAGTTCGGTTCAAAGGCAGGTTCACAGGGGAGTACCGGAATTGACGCAAGATTGCACGTCCATCCGCGAGGAAGTCGCGAAACTATGCCAGAAATTTCCGGGAGAATATTGGCGCGCACGCGACAAGGCACGCGAATATCCCAGCGATTTTGTCACCGCGCTCGGCGAAGCAGGATATCTGGCGGCGCTGATCCCCGAAGAATTTGGCGGCGCCGGATTGCCGATTTCCGCAGCGGCGGCAATCCTAGAGGAAATTCAGGCACAGGGTTGCAATGCTGGCGCGGTACACGCGCAAATGTATATCATGGGCACGATGTTGCGCCACGGGTCGGAAGAGCAGAAATCGCAATATCTGCCGAAAATTGCTACTGGCGAACTGCGCCTTCAGGCATTCGGCGTGACCGAACCGACCAGCGGCACAGATACGCTGGCGCTGAAGACCGTCGCCAAGCGTGACGGCGACGATTATGTCATCAACGGCCAGAAATTATGGACCAGCCGCGCCGAACATAGCGACCTGATGCTGTTGCTCGCCCGGACCACGCCGCGGGATCAGGTGGCCAAGCGCACTGACGGCCTGTCGGTCTTTCTCGTCGACATGAATGCGGCACTGGGCAACGGCCTGACGATTCGGCCGATCGAGACGATGATGAACCACAGCACTACAGAGCTGTTCTTCGACAATATGCGCGTCCCCGCCGCCAATCTGATCGGCGAGGAAGGCAATGGCTTTCGCTACATACTCTCCGGCATGAATGCCGAGCGGCTGCTGATTGCAGCAGAATGTATCGGCGATGCCAAATGGTTCATCGAAAAAGCAACCGCCTACGCCAAGGAACGCGTGCTGTTCGGACGCCCGATCGGCCAGAATCAGGGCGTCCAGTTCCCGATCGCCCGCGCCTATGCGCAGATGCGCGCCGCCGAACTGCTGGTCCATGAAGGCCTGCGCAAATATGAAGCGGGCGAGAATTGCGGCGAGGAAGCCAATATGGCGAAGATGCTCGCCGCCGATGCCAGCTGGGCTGCTGGAGAAGCCTGCGTCCAGACCCACGGCGGCTTCGGCTTTGCCGCGGAATATGATGTCGAGCGCAAATTCCGCGAGACGCGGCTCTATCAGGTGGCCCCGATCAGCACCAATATGATCCTGTCCTATGTCGCCGAACATGTGCTGGGCCTGCCACGGAGCTATTGATGGGCGACTGGTCGGACTGGATCGGCAAGAGCGAGACACGTCATGACGTGATAACGCCGGGCCTGCTGCAACGCTTTTGCGCGACAATCGACCGGCCGGTCACCGACGACATTCCACAGGGATTGCACTGGTGCCTGTGCCTGCCCGATGCGCCGACTGCGGAACTGGCAGAAGATGGCCATCCCGCAAAAGGCGGGTTTCTACCGCCCGTCCCCCTGCCCCGCCGTATGTGGGCGTCGAGCGATGTTTCTTTTAATCATCCGCTACAGCTGGGTGACGAGATAACGCGCGTGTCGACCGTGGCCAGCATAGACGAGAAATCGGGCAAGTCGGGTGATCTGGTCTTTGTCGCTGTCGATCATGAAACGCGGGTCGGTGAACGGGTGGCGATCAGGGAGCGGCAGAATATCGTCTATCGCGAGCCAGCGACGACCGCAGCACCCGCCGCTTTAGTCAGCAGCGATCCACCAGATATTCAGGCCTGGGACTGGCAGCAGGAAATCAGCCCTTCCGAAACCTTGCTATTCCGCTATTCCGCCCTGACGTTCAACAGTCACCGCATCCATTATGATCGCCCCTATGCGATGCAGGAAGAAGCCTATCCCGGCCTCGTCGTGCAGGGACCGCTCATGGCAACATTATTGCTGGATCTCGCCACAAGCCACCTGGGCGCAAACAAGCTATCGCGTTTTTCATTCCGGGGACAGGCTCCGGCCTTCGCCAATACGGCCTTATATTTGGTCGGAAAACGCGAGGACGCGAGCATCACGCTGGCTGTGCTGGGCAATGACGGCAGAGAAATCATGTCCGCCGAAGCGGCGATCTAGAACTGCGGTGACCAATCCACTGGACACAGCAAAGAAGCTCGGCGGTAGGGTCGCATAAACCGCCGAGCTTCCCATGGATACCCAAAATGGGTTTGGTGCGGCACGGGGATAAAACGAAATAAACTGCTCCGTCACATCGTTGCCGCAAGATCTTGTTAACCGAGTCTTTTTCTGGGGGCTGTGATCCCGATCACTGGTAAAATAAAAAGGACGATCGCGGACAATAATGTCCGCCGGTCGCCTTGTGCCGAGTGCCTTGATCATATGGGATTGTTGGGGGGATTGGTGCGAAGCCGCCTGCGTGACGAGTAGCGACTTCGCCAAAGCGGACTAGCGGATTTGCGCGCCTCTCGTTGTGACTGCAATCACTCGGGTTCGCCGCTGTGATGGCTGCATTTCATTTGTCGCTGTACCGGCCACGCTCTTGCAGCGACACAAATCCGGCAACGGGCACGGCTGCAAAAAAAACGGGAGCTTACCCGAAGATAAGCTCCCGCTGCGCCTCTGTTGGGGCTGATGTCCTCTTGCGATTCCAGCAGCCGCTTGTTCGGCGTCCGGATTCCAGATCGAACGCGTTAATGGTTGGTGGTTGTCCACGTTTCCGCTTGCGCTTCTTCGCTTCGGTTTCCAACCCGCATTTGGTCCAGTCACCTGATGATCTTCGTCAGGCTGATCCGTTCCGGCTTGCGCCTTCCCTTTTCGGTCCTTCTCCGATCACCGACCGAGAGATCATTTTCCTTTTCTTGCGAAAAACAAACTGGTCATCTCGACCATCTTCGGGGTCCCGGGCTGTCCTGCGGGTCATTGCTGACTGGTCGCTGGTTCGTCCGTTTGCCTTCCGATGACCAATATATGACTCCTCATGCCGAGTCGCGCCTAGGGGAAAATAGCAAGTTATCCACAGGCAGATCAGTTAGCGGTGGAAAACCCCTGCCGATCTGGTGGATAAAAACTGCACTTCGTGCTGTCGGGTGAATTTCTGAAAATATTGTCCGCTGGTCCGGACCTTCATTTGGGAGGGGATGGGGGAAGGGCCGGACCTTTGGACCAATCCCGGCGCCTCGATCGGGAGGAGAAGGAGGCAACCGGGATTGTAACTGTTTATCTTAGCCCTGGACCGTCGAAAACAGCACAATGCTGCTGACGGAAATTGCTGCGATAATATTGAAAAGCGTTCTCATGGATTTTCTCCTTTTTACAAACGCCGATCAAACATCTCTTTTCCTGCGTAACTTACGCGGCGCAGATGGTCGCATCGCAAGTAAGTTTCAATTGAGAACGCAGCCCGACCTGTTGCATGTTATGCAACTGCCCCCGGATCAAAAGCCGGAGAATATCGCGCGGGCTTCAGCTTTACTTGAAAATGCCCTTGAACAGCTTCTTGCCCTTGTCGAGCGGGTTGCTTCTGAAATTGGCCTCTTCCTTGCCAATATAGGTAAAAATGCCTTCCATCGCCTGATCCGTGACGCTGTCGGTCAGGCCGTCGCGCGAAAGATCGGTCCCGCCCAGCCGGGCTATCGAAGAGAGCGAGCCGAGTCTTTCGACCTGCTCATATGCCCCCAGTTCCAGAAGCGCCTTTTCTACCAGCGGGCGGACTTTAACCGCCAGTTCTTCGCCCGACGTACGCCGGAGATAGTCGGAACCGGCCGCTTCGCCACCGGTTACAATACCGACACCGTCCTGCAACGTGAGACCGTCGATTGCCGAGCGGAACACCGGCTTGGCTTCGAGCGCCGCCTTGCCCGCAGCATCATTCAATGTCTTGGTAATGTCCGTGGTCAGGCCGGCCTTGCTGGTGAAACGCAATATACTCGTCGCCTTCTGCAGCGGACCGGGCAGCAAGATCCGCACCGCCTTGTCGGCATAGAAAGCACCCGGTTCCGAAAGCTTGTCGAGTGCATTATCGGAGGCATCGCCCAAGATACCTTTCACACCCGAACTTTGCGCTGCCGCGGGTGTCGCCGCGAGAGTCACGAGCGCCAGCGGTGCCGTCGCCAGAGCGATCGTGGCGAATATTCTACCAGAGGTTTTTCCGTGACGCATGACCATTTCTCCTGAACTATGTCAGAGGGTCATAGCATATTTCACTGGTCAACGCCTGAACCTGCCAAAAAATATCGGTAAAATTGTGCAAATTCGAGATTTTGCGGAGATGACTAATGTTCGGAAAATTCCAGAACGCCTTTGGTTTCATCCCCGGATGATTCCGTCAACACCAGCGAAAACGGATCATCTTCAGCGGTTTTACCGGAAAGGTTCGTGCCGTCGCGCACAACCTTGAAATCATTGCCGGTCAGCTGCGTTTCATACCAGTCGGCCAGCTTGTCGGCACCCACTGGCGCCGTGAAACCGATCCGGACCTTGCCCCCTTCCCCGTCAACGTCCTTGATATCAAAGCTGGTGACATGGCTGCCGGGATAAAGATCGACATCGTTCATGTCGAAATCGTCGCTGTCGAGCGTGATCGAAGGCAGATCAACTTCCATCGAGAAACCATCCGCCTTGATCGAGAATTTGCTGTCTTTACCGTCGCCGCCGATTTTGATTTTCTCGTCATCGGACTTGCTGTCATCGCTGAAATCGATCGACAGACCAGAGCCGTCGCCGGATTCGTCTTCAGCCTTGCTGCAAGCCGACAGGGCCAGCGGCAGTGCCGCCAGTAAGATCAGATATTTCGTGGACATGCGTATTTCTCCAGACTGTATTGCTATATTAATACAGTCTGGAGCCTAATTCGTCAAGACACAAACCTGGATCAGCCTTCTATCGACGCGCCCGGGTTGGAAGCATTGACGATTCCGCCATCGACAGGGATGGTCGTACCGACAACATAGTCTCCGGCCGAACTGGCAAGGAACACCGCCGCTGACGCCATGTCCTCTGGCCGGCCGATGCGTTTCGCCGGAATGCCTTTTTCCACCGCAGCTTCATGGTCACGAGCGGCCTTGTTCATCGTCGAAGCAAAGGCACCGGGCGCGATTCCGGTCATGATGATATCTTCCTGGACCAGCTTCGAAGCCATTTTGCGGGTCAAGTGAATGACCGCCGCCTTCGACGCCTGATAGCTGTAGGTCTCCCACGGATTGACCTTGAAGCCGTCAACCGACGCGATGTTGATGACCTTTGCCGGACGCTCGAAACTGGCCGCCGCTTTCAATTGCGGGTGCAGCGCCTGAGTCAGGAAGAACAGGCCTTTGACATTGGTATCCATGACCTTGTCCCAGCCGCCTTCGGAGAAAGACGTATATTCCTCGCCCCATGCGACGCCGGCGTTATTCACCAATATGTCGAGCTTTTCTTCGCGCGATGCGATCTCGGCAGCGAGGGCCTTGCAGCCTTCATAGGTCGAAATATCGCCCTGAATATACATGCAATTGTCGCCGAATTCGGCAGCAGCCGCTTCGCCCTGATCGGCCTTGCGACCGGAGATATAGACTTTAGCGCCCTGCGCCAGAAATCCTTCGGTGATCATCGCGCCAATGCCGCGCTGGCCGCCGGTGACGAGAGCTACACGCCCTTCGAGCGAGAAAAGTTTGTTAAAATCCATCGTCAATATCCTTTAATAACCGTGCATTTCGGCAACGAGATTGGTGTGGTAATTCACATCACCCATGAATTCCTGCAACGCGCGGTCGCGCTTCATATAGAGGCCGATATCATATTCGTCGGTCATGCCGACGCCGCCGTGCATCTGGACGCCTTCCTTGACCGAAAGCGCTGTCGCCTTGCCAGCCTTGGCCTTGGCAACCGATACCATCAGCTCTGCGTTAGCAGAGCCTTCATCGAGCAATTGTTGCGCTTTCAACACGGTGGCCCGCGCGACTTCCATCTCGCTGTAGAGATGGGAGATGCGGTGCTGCAATGCCTGGAACGAACCGATCAACTCGCCAAACTGGCTGCGCCCTTTGATATATTCGACCGTGATATCCATGGAGCCCGCGCCGACACCCAATGTTTCCGCAGCGGCACCGGAACGTCCGGCGTTCAACAATCGACGCAGGACCGCATCGCCTTCGTCAACCTCGCCAATCACCGCGTCGGCGTCGACCAGCACACCGTCAAACTGGAGATGCGCCGCCATCGCACTGTCGACCAGCCGCGCGCTGTTTTTAGACAAGCCAGCAGCATTCGCATCGACAGCGAACAGCGTGAGCCCCTTGTCGTCACCCGCAGATCCGCTGGTTCGAGCAGCAACGATCAATGTATCGGCCGAACCGCCCTGCACCACAAATTGTTTCTTGCCATCGAGCTTGAAACCATTGCCTTCGCGGGTAGCGGCCATGCTGATCTGGTCCGGGCGATGCTTCGCGCCTTCGTCAATCGCCAGCGCCAGAACCGTATCTCCGGCGATTATGCCCGGGAAATATCTGTCGCGCAGAGCCTTGCCGCCCGCGTTGAGCGCTTCGACACCGGCAACCGCCGTGGTCAGAAATGGCGAAGGCGTGAGATTGCGACCGATTTCTTCCAGCACAACGCCCGCTTCGACATGACCGAGACCGAGGCCGCCCTCTTCTTCGCCGATCAATATGCCGGTAAAGCCCATTTCGGCGAACTGCTTCCACAATGCGTGCGAGAAACCGTCCTTGCACTGCTTGTCGCGAAATTCGCGCAGATGCGAAACCGGCGCCTCGCCTTTCATGAATTCGGCGGCGCTGTCGTGCAGCATCTGTTGATCGTCGTTCAAATATAGCGGCATGTTCTAGTCCTTATCTAATTCTGTTCGCGGCAAGCTCGCTCGCCAGGCCATACTGTTCGAAATCAGCTCCGCTAGGCGCCGGGCAGTCGCAATATCTGTTTGGATATGACGTTCAGCATGACTTCGCTGGTGCCGCCTTCGATACTGTTCGCCTTGGTACGCAACCAGTTGCGAGCGGTCATGCCGCCATTGCTGGCATCGCTTTCCCACTCCAGCACTTCGCTGCCGCCGGCCGCCATGATCAGCTCGTGCCTGCTCTTGTTGATCTCGGTGCCAACATATTTCATCATATTGGGCTGGGCCGGATGGCAGAGGCCGGCCTTGAACGTATCGCCAAACCGTTCGGCCATCGCGCGGAAGGCCAGCAGTTCGATGTCCATATCCGCCAGTTCAGCACGGAGCATCGGGTCATCGAGTCGGCCCATGGCATCGCGGCCAATCTGGTCAGCAAATTTCGCGCCCAGCGAACCGCCCGTAGAGCCACCCTGATCGGAAATCATGCTGCGTTCGTGACCGAGCAGATATTTGGCAACATCCCAGCCCTTGTTCACTTCATAGACTACCGACGAGACACCCTCGCCATATTCCTTGGGTACTTTCACATCGTCGAAAAATGTTTCGCAAAATGCCGACTGGCCCGAGATCAGAACGATCGGCTTGGTCGTCACGCCTTCGCTCGCCATATCGAACAGCATGAAGGTAATGCCCTTATGCTTTTCATTCTTGTCGGTCCGCGTCAGGCAGAAGATCCAGTCGGCCTTGTCGGCATAGCTGGTCCAGATTTTCTGGCCATTGACGACAAAATGATCGCCCTTGTCGATGGCGCTGGTTTGCAACGACGCGAGGTCGGAACCGGAGCCCGGTTCGGAATATCCCTGACACCAGCGGATTTCGCCGCGCGCGATTGGCGGCAGAAAATGTTTCTTCTGCGCTTCTGTTCCGAAATGCAGCAGCGCGGGGCCGAGCATCCAGATGCCGAAGCTCGACAGCGGTGACCGGCATTTGAGCCGCGCCATTTCCTGACCCAGAACTTTCGCCTCTTCGCGTGACAATCCGCCGCCACCATATTCCTTCGGCCAGTCCGGTACCGTCCAGCCTTTGGCCGCCATGATATCCAGCCATTCTTTCTGGCCCGGCTTGAACGTCGCATTGCGTCCGCCCCATACGGCATCTTCTTCACCTGTCATCGGCTCGCGCATCTCTGGCGGGCAGTTGGCCTCGAGCCATTTAGCGGTCTCCGCGCGGAATGTTTCCAGATCGGACATCACGAATTTCCTTTTAATTGATCAATTAAAGTTGGACTATCATAATTTCGTGGAGTGATTCAACGATTCCCTTGGCCCGAAGTCAAAAAGAATCGGAGAGTCCGCCGCAAAATTTTTACCACGACTGGCCAGCCGTCAGATTTCCGTAACGGAAACGAACATGGTCAGCACAAGCGATTGACGCTCACAGGCATCAGCGCTTTAATGAAGAAAAAAAAGGGAGCGCAAGAGGATGAGATTTAAAGGCAAGACCGCCGTGATAACAGGCGGGTCATCAGGTATCGGACGCAGCAGCGTTGAACTTTTTCTCCGCGAAGGCGCCAAGGTAGTAATGGGCGACATCGATGAAGCGGAAGGCACCGCGATGATGTCGGCGATGGGCGATGGCTTTCTGTTCAAGAAATGCGATGTCACCCAGGAAAGCGATATCAAGGCACTGATGGACTATGCTGCGGAACAAACCGGCGGCATTGATATCGTTTTCAACAATGCGGGCGCCGGCGGCCCGCGGGCTCCGATAGACGAGATCAGTGGCGATGAATGGGACTTTGCCATGGCATTGTTGCTGAAATCCGTGGCCATGGGTATCCGCCACGCCGCACCGCATCTGAAAAAACGCGGCGGCGGAGCGATCGTCAACACAGCATCCATTTGCGCGTTTCAGGCCGGCTATGGCCCGGTGGCCTATTCCACCGCCAAGGCCGGCGCATTGCATCTGACAAAAGTCGCCGCAGCCGAGCTGGCCCGATACGGGATTCGCGTAAACGCGATATGCCCCGGCTTCATCCAGACCAATATTTTCGCGGCGAGTGTCGGCGCCAATACGGAAGAAACGAACGAGATAAATGCGATTCTGGGTCAGGCAGCAGCGAACGCCCAGCCAGTCGCCCGTCCGGGAGTGCCGAGCGATATCGCAGAGGCGGCCGCCTATCTGGCATCCGATGCAGCGGGTTTTGTCACCGGCACACATTTGCTGGTCGACGGCGGCATGCTGGTCGGTACTCAGGGTAGCTGGAATCCGGAAATACCCGGCATGCTCGATGCGATCTTGCCGGAGCATCTGCGTTGACAGAGGCATCGGAAAAGCTCCCGCTCAAAACCAAAATCCTATATGGCTTCGGTTCCGCCGCTTACGGTATCAAGGATAACGGATTCTCCGTCTTTCTGCTGTTTTATTATAATCAGGTGATCGGGATGCGGGCTGACGTCGTCAGTCTGGCGATTGCCATTGCCCTGTTCGTCGACGCTTTTATCGACCCGCTGATCGGCCAGATGACCGACCGGACCAGAACGCCGATCGGACGGCGCCACCCATGGTTATACGGGGCGGCGCTTCCGATTGCGGCGGCGTGGCTGTTATTATGGCATCCGCCCGAGGCCAGCGCCACGGTGCAATTTTTCTATCTGCTGACGATGGCGATGCTCGTGCGGATATCCCTGTCCGCTTATGAAGTGCCCTCACTGGCGTTGCTACCGGAACTCAGCCGCGATTATCATGATCGCACCAGCATTTTGCGCTATCGCAGCCTGTTCGGCTGGGCGAGTGGTCTCGGTATCATGGTTCTTGCTTATGGCATTCTGCTGGTACCCAGCGAAAAATATCCCGTGGGTCTACTGAACGTGGATGGTTATTCAACTTTTGCCATCATTGGTGCCTGCATCATGGCTTTTGCCGTCCTGGTGTCGGCGCTCAGCACTCACAAAAGGACGGTCGCGCGATATAAGGCCGAACGCGAGCCACCGAAAACAGCAGAAGGCTTTTCGGAAATGCTCTCGGCATTCCGTTTTTCACCCTTTCTATTGCTGATGCTTGCTGGCGTTTTCGCCTTTACCAACCAGGGCCTGTTATTTTCGATGACACCCTATCTACTTACGCATGTCTGGGAATTCGGCTCTGCGGAAATGACTCTCTATTCTGCCGTTCTGTTCATCGGAGTCATATTCGCATTTTTGCTCGTCACTCCGGTTTCCAAGCAGACCGGAAAACCCAAGGGCGCCGCTTATTTTACGTTGCTGGCGGTGATCTTTGGTACTGTGCCATATTGGCTGCGCATGATGGATCTTTTCCCCGGACCCGGCTCCCCCTATCTCATACCAATCCTCTTCACCCTGGTCGTCATCAGCATTGCGGCTAGCATCTCTGCCATGATATTGACCTATTCGATGATGGCCGATGTCACAGATGCCTATGAATATGATGCGGGCAAACGTGCGGAAGGCCTGTTCTCTTCGGGTATGTGGTTCATGCAGAAAATGGTCGGCGGCATGGGAATTCTGCTGGCTGGCCTCATCATTTCGTTCATCCGGTTACCGGCGCAAGCGGTTCCCGGGACGGTTGATCCCGCGATTGTCGACAATCTGGCGCTCATTTTTGTGTCGCTGGTGACCGTGATCGGAATTGCCGGAACATGGGCCTACACTCTGTTTCCCCTTAGTGAACAGGATCATGGCGAACGCATATCGAAGCTGGCCGCGTCCATGCCGCGGGTAAAATGAAAATCCGAGAATGAAAATCATCCGGCGAGACGTTTTCGCGGTGGCAAAGCCAGACGGCGTCTGATAAGTTAATCGCATAGTTAAAAAAAGAAAAGGGCTTGGGTATGGATTTTGATCTCACTGAAAAGCAGGAATATTGGCGCAACCGGGTGCGTGATCATATCGAGACTCACCTCCGACCCCGCATGGCGGACTTTCACAAGGAAGAATCAACCGGCGAGCGCTGGAAGGTCCTGCAAGTGATTGAAGAAGAGAAGAAAAAGGCCAAAGAAGCCGGCATCTGGAACTTGTTCATGCCGCCAGCGAATCCCAATCTTACGCATATTGACGATGTGTTTGAATTCGAAGGCCCGGGCCTGACCAATATGGAATATGCCCTGTGCGCCGAAGAAATGGGCCGCGTCGGCTTTTCTTCCGAAGTGTTCAACTGCTCCGCTCCCGACACTGGCAATATGGAAGTTTTCCATCGCTACGGCACCCTGGAGCAGAAAGAACAATATCTGCGGCCATTGATGAACGGCGAAATCCGCTCTGCCTTCCTGATGACCGAGCCAGCCGTTGCATCTTCTGACGCGACCAATATCGAGACAGCGATCGTCCGCGACGGCGATGAATATGTGATCAACGGACGCAAATGGTGGTCCTCCGGCCTCGGCGATCCGCGCTGTAAAATCGCGATCGTCATGGGCAAGACGACCTTCGAGGGCAGCCGCTACACGCAGCAGTCCCAGATCCTTATGCCAACCGACGCACCGGGCGTGAACATCCTCCGGCATCTTCCCGTCTTTGGCTACGACGATGCGCCGCATGGTCATATGGAAGTCGAGATGAAGGACGTTCGGGTACCGGCTGACAGTATCCTGCTTGGCGAAGGGCGCGGTTTTGAAATAGCGCAGGGTCGCCTCGGACCTGGCCGCATCCATCACTGCATGCGCACCATCGGTGTCGCCGAAGAAGCGCTCGAAAAAATGGTCAAGCGTCTGCAATCGCGTATCGCTTTCGGCAAGCGCATTTCCGAATTCAGCGTTTGGGACGAACGCGTTGCCCGTGCCCGGATCGATATCGACATGAGCCGTTTGCTCTGCCTGAAAGCGGCAGACATGATGGACAAGGTCGGCAATAAATATGCCAAGGCTGAAATTGCCATGATCAAGGTTCAGGCCCCTACCATGGCGCTGAAAATCATTGATGATGCGATTCAGGCCCATGGCGGCGGCGGCGTGTCGGACGATTACGGCCTTGCCAGCGCTTATGCCCATCAACGGACCCTGCGGCTTGCCGATGGTCCGGACGAAGTGCACAATCGCACGATCGCCAAGATGGAATATGGCAAATATGCCGAAACCGCCGACGGCAGCAAGATGAAGGAAGAGTTTTCTTCAGGTGATCTGGCTGTCACGCGCTAGGAGCAGATAATGAAAGCAGCAGTATTAGTCGAAGCGGGAAAACCGCTCGTCATCGAGGATGTCGTAATCTCCAAGCCGGGACCGCATGAAGTGTTGATCCGGACGGCGGCCTGCGGATTGTGCCATTCGGATCTCCATTTTATCGATGGCACCTATCCGCACCCTCTGCCCGCTATTCCGGGGCACGAGGCAGCGGGTATTGTCGAGGCGATCGGTAGCGAAGTTCGCACCGTTGCCGTCGGCGATGCCGTGGTTTCCTGCCTGTCGGCCTATTGCGGGCATTGCGAGTTTTGTGTGTCCGGCCGGATGTCATTGTGCCTCGGCGCAGACACGCGGCGCGGTGCAGACGAAGCACCGCGGATCACCCGCCCCGATGGGTCACCCGTCGGGCAGATGCTCAATCTCTCGGCCTTTGCCGAACAGATGCTGATCCACGAACATGCCTGTGTGCGGATCGATCCGGACATGCCGCTCGATCGCGCTGCCGTTATCGGCTGTGCGGTGACCACCGGCGCTGGTACGATCTTCAACGCCTGCAAGTTGACGCCGGGTGAAACTGTTGCCGTCGTCGGCTGCGGTGGAGTCGGATTGGCAACAATCAATGCCGCCAAGATTGCGGGCGCCGGGCGGATCATTGCTGCGGACCCGATCAAGGAAAAACGTGATCTGGCGATCAAGCTGGGTGCAACAGATGTTATCGACGCGATGGCTGATGATGCCGCGCAACAGATTGTCGAAATGACCAAGGGCGGCGTCGATCATGCGATTGAAGCCGTCGGACGGCCAGCATCCGGAGATCTGGCAGTCGGTTCGCTTAAACGGGGCGGCACCGCGACCATCCTCGGCATGATGCCGCTTGATCACAAAGTCGGTCTGAGTGCGATGGATTTGCTTTCCGGCAAAAAACTGCAAGGCGTGCTGATGGGAGAGAACCGCTTCCCCGTCGATATCCCCCGTCTGGTGGACTTCTACATGCGTGGACTTCTCGATTTAGACAGCATTGTCGCGGAAACCATTCCGCTAGAGCAGATCAACGAAGGCTTTGAGAAAATGAAAAAAGGTGATGCGGCCCGTTCCGTCATCACTTTTAGCTAAAGGAATAGGAACCTCCATGAACCCACAGGAAGATATGTCCGGCACGATGGAAGTACCGGAAAAGGACAAGCTCGACGAAGCAAGTCTTGCGCGCTGGATGGAGTCCAATGTCGAAGGTTATGTCGGCCCGTTGAGCCTTAGCAAATTCAAGGGCGGTCAATCCAACCCGACATACAAGATCGACACACCGACCACCTCCTATGTGTTGCGCAAGAAACCGTTCGGCAAACTGCTGCCTTCCGCGCATGCGGTTGATCGGGAATTCCGGGTCATAGCCGGTCTCGATCCTACCGGCTTCCCGGTCGCCAAGCCTTATGGCCTGTGCGAAGATGATAGCGTGCTCGGCACGATGTTCTACGTCATGGGAATGGCCGACGGACGGACGTTCTGGGACGGCACCTTGCCGGACAGCAATCCCGAAGAGCGCAGAGCCATCTATTTCGAGATGATCGATACCCTGGCTTTGCTGCACAGCTATGATCCGGTAGAACTGGGGCTCGAGAAGCACGGCAAGCCCGGCAATTATTGCGAGCGCCAGATTTCCCGCTGGACACAGCAATATCGGCTATCCGAACTCCAGGAAATCCCGGAGATGGACCGGCTGATAGAGTGGCTCACGAAAACCATACCCGAGCAGAAAAGTTTCGGCATTGTCCATGGCGACTACCGGCTCGACAATATGATTTTCGCCCATGACGAACCCAAGGTCATTGCGGTTCTCGATTGGGAACTTTCGACCCTCGGCGACCCGATAGCGGATTTCGCTTATTGGCTGATGGCCTATGAAATGGAGCCGGAAGGCCGCAGCGGCCTGAAGGGCGTGGACCTTGTACCTCTCGGCATCCCTTCCCGCGAAGAAGCCATTGCCCGCTATTGCGAAAAATCGGGCATGGCCGAGCTGCCGCCGATGGATTGGTATCTCGCCTATAATTTGTTCCGGATTGCTGCTATTCTGCAGGGCATTCAGAAGCGGGTTGCCGATGGCACCGCCAATAGTGCAGCAGCGGCCGAAATGTCGGACCGGGTAACACCCTTGGCACAAGCCGGATGGGAAGTCGCAAAACGCGCAGGAGCATAAAATGGATCTCAAGGACAAAGTCGCGATCATCACCGGTGCCGGTAGCGGGATTGGCCGCGCTGCGGCTTTGCTCTTCGCTCAACATGGCGCCAAGGTTATCGCCAGCGACGTTACCGATGCGGTCGAAGACACCGCCAAGGGCTCCGAAGGCAATATCATTGCGATCAAGGCCGATGCCGGATCCGAAGGCGATGTAGAGATGCTCGTCGAAGCTGCGGAACAACGCTTTGGCGACCTGCATGTCTTCTTCGCCAACGCCGGTATCGGCGGCGGCTTTGAAGGCATTTTCGACAGCAGTGTCGCCGAATGGCAGGAAGTTTTGCGGGTCAATCTGATCGGACCGTTTCTGGCCTGCAAATACGCCGGCAAGGTGATTGCAGAAAGCAAACATGGCGGCTCGATCATCTGTACCGCCAGCGTGGCCGGCATCCGGTCCGGCGCCGGTGGCCCCGCTTATTCGGCCTCCAAGGCCGGTGTCATCAATCTGGTGAAGGTTGCGTCTCAGCAATTTGCAACATCCAACGTCCGTTGCAATGCCATCTGTCCCGGTATCACCGAGACCGGCATGACCCAGTTCATCTACGACAAGGCCCGCGAAAAGGGCAAGGAAGACCGGCTCGGCTATCTCAATCCGCTACGCCGCGGCGCCTCCCCTAGCGAAATGGCGGAAGTTGCGCTGTTTCTGGCGTCCGACCGCTCGTCCTATGTCAATGGACAAGCGATTGCGGTTGACGGTGGTCTGAGCGCGTCGCACCCGGTCACCCGTCAGGAATTTGGCCGGACTGCAGTTTAATTCGTAAAGCGGCTTAATAGGCGAAAGCGAGATTGCCATTCCCGATCTGCACGAAGTCGACGCGGCCTTCGGTCGCGCCGCAGAGGAATGAACGCTCTTCGCTGTTCGACAATTCGCCTTCTACGCGCCAGCCGTCACCGTCGCGAACCACGGATTCGATACCAGACACGCGCGCATCGCGGCCGGCTTGCCGTTCGGCAGCGCTGGAACAGGCATTGATAGCCGATTCCATATCACCGGTTCCCCGGTCATATCTGCTGTCGTCCCGCCTATCGGCGCTCCGGTCATCATAACGCTGGTTCTCACTGCGATAGTCGCGATCTTCATAGCGGCGATCACGGCTATTATTGGACGCGGCGCTGGCGATAGCGGCTATGCCGCCGATCACCAATATGCCCGCCAACACATCGCCGCCGTCTATTCCACCGCGATGGTGGCCACGATGTCCGCGATAACCCCGATTGCCGCGATAGCCGCGCCAGCCCTGGGCGTTTTCATTGTCGGCACTCCAGCCGAGCGCCCCCGCCTCAATCGGCGTAGCAATGGTGGCTGCTGGGTGGATCGGCGCAGCCATGGCCGGTGAAAGACCGGTAAAAACCAACGCTGTGGAAGCTGCAAGAGCAGAAAATTTTGCCATTCTGGTCATATGAAATACCCCGTTTAATGCAGATTCCATAGTCCAAAACCTGCCGTTGCCATGAACATAGTTGGCTCAGCCTGTCGCCAGGCTGAACCATTTTATCTCGGTCAATAATGCATCAAGCCGTTAACGGCCGGCATATTTGAGGCCACTGAACTGGACGTTGCTGACGCGGTTGCCTTCGATATAGCAAGTAAACTTGCCCTTGTCCGAATAGCTGTTCCGCTGATAGCGGCCACGGTTCTGGTCGACCTGAATCTTGCCCTTCACCCGATAGCCATTACGGGTGCGGTCGACGTCGCGGATGTCGGTAACATTGGCCCGGCCACGGCGCGTCGCTTCATTTTCGGCAGCGCGTACGCAGCGATTCACCGCTTCGCGCTGGTCGATATGGCGATAATTATTGCCATAGCGGGTTTCCGCATAACGCCCGTTATCATAGCGATCACCGCGATAATTCGCATCGCTATAGCCCCGGTTCTTGTTGCTCGAGCTCGCGATTGCGGCAATCGCGCCGATGATCGCTACACCGGCGATTACCTCGCCAGCACTCGGTCCGCCATTGCGGCTGTCCTTGGCCATTGCGGGGGTTGCAGAAACGGCCATTGCAGCAGCAGTAGCGGTTCCGACAAGAGCCTTGTTTAACTTGTTCATGTCGACTTTCCTTTCACACTGCCCGAAACCTTTTCCCGAGCTTGCAAAGCCCTTTTAGGTGATTCGGCTTGAGTAAAGGCTGAACTGCCTCGACAGGAAACGTTCATATTAATGGCTATTTTTATGAACAGCTATTTATCGAGTTCAAGTCCGGTCGCGTGCGCCAGAAAGGCGTAGATGTCCGAATATTCCTCGATCACCTTGTCGGTCGGCTTGCCGCTGCCGTGACCCGCGCGGGTCTCGATGCGGATGAGATGCGGCTTGTCGCCTGTATCGAGCGCCTGCAACCGTGCGATATATTTGAAGCTGTGACCGGGAACGACCCGGTCATCGGTATCGGCGGTAGAAACAATCAAAGCCGGATAGTCGATCCCGCCTTTGATATTGTGATAAGGCGAGTAGGCGAGCTGGGTTCTGAAATCCTGTTCCTTGTCCGGATAGCCGTAATCATCGACCCAATAACGTCCGGCTGTAAAGCGGTCGAAGCGCAGCATGTCCATAACGCCGACCGCGGCATGGCCGGCGGTGAACAGATCGGGCCGCTGGTTCATGACAGCGCCGATCAGCAATCCGCCATTGGACCGGCCTTCAATGGCCAGCCCGTTTTGCGAGGCAATGCCGGTCGTGAGCAGATATTCTCCGGCCGCGATGAAATCGTCAAAGACATTCTGCTTGTTCTGCAAGCGGCCAGCATCGTGCCACTCCTTGCCATATTCGCCGCCGCCGCGAAGATTGGCCGAGGCGAACACGCCGCCGGCCTTGATCCACGCCATCCAGGCCGGCTTATATTGCGGCAGCACCGAAATATTAAACCCGCCATAGCCGTAGAGCATGGTCGGCGCGCCTGCCGACAGATCCTGTCCCTTCATATGCACAAGGAACATCGGGATCTTGGTGCCATCTTTGCTCTCGTAAAAGCGCTGGGTCACTTCGACCGTATCCGGATCAAATGGCAGTGACGGCGCGGCCCAGACCGTCGGTTCCGACGATGGCTCGTAACGGAACACAGTGGTCGGGCGGTTGAAGCTCTGGAAGCTGAAGAAGCCTTCTTCGCTCTTCATCGAACCGCTGAGACTAGTAACCTGCCCCGGTCCTGGAAGGTTGAGGGTGCCAAGCGCTTTACCGTCTAGATCGAATGTCGAAAGCTGGCTTTTAGCATCGACGAGATAGCTGACGACCAGCCGGTCACCGACGATCATCGTCCCGTTGATCACAGCATCGCTTTCCGCGATCACTTCGGTAAACTCAGGCTCGTCCGCGCCCAGATCGATTTTTACCACGCGTAGACGCGGGGCATCCTTGTTGGTCGTGAAATAGAGTGTGTCGCCAACGCCATCAATCAGCCGCCAGTCATAGTCGAAGCCGCTGACCAGCTTGCGCGTCTCCAGTTCCGGCGCATCCACCTTGATCATCGTAACCTCGACGCGCTCATCGGTGCCGGAAGCGGACGCAATCATCACCCATTCCTTGTCCGATGTCAGTTCTGCGAAATGGTTGAGTTCCGGCTGATCCGGCGTTGCAAAGACTTTGATATCCTTGGCCTGATCATTACCGACCGGGTGCAGATAGATGGCATGATTCAGGTTAGTCGACTGGAACGCCTCGCCTTCGTTTGGTTCCGGATAGCGGGAATAGAGAAAGCCGATATTTTTGGGCATCCATACGATATCGGTAAACTTGGCCCACTCGACCGTATCCGCCTTGACCTCGCCCGATTCCACATCAAGGACCTTCAGCGTCCGCCAGTCCGAACCGCCATCCTGAACCGCATAAGCGAGCAGGCTGCCGTCACCGGACGGTTTCCAACCGGCCAACGCAGTAGCCCCGTCGTCCGACCATGTTGCAGGATCGATCAGCACCCGTTCTTCGCCATCCACGCCGTCACGGACATAGAGCACCGCCTGATTCTGGCCCCCGCTCTTGCGTTCGTAGAAATATTTGCCGCCAGCTTCGACCGGAATGCCGAGATCGTCGTAATCGAATAATTCTTTCATCGACTGCGCGAGACTTTCACGGCCCGGCAGCGTTTCGAGATAGGCATCGGTTACCGCATTTTGTGCCTTCACCCAGTCCGCAACCTCGGGATCCTCGCGAACGTCATTCTCGAGCCAGCGATAGGGATCGGAGATATATTCGCCAAATTGCTCGTCAATGACGTCAACAGTCTTTGTTTCCGGGTAGGTCAGCGGGGTTTCCTTATTTTCTTGATCCGCGGCAAGCACGGGAGATGTAGCGGCCAAACCAATGGCCAATGTCAAAATGGTCAGACTGCGCATATTTACCCCGGGCAAAAGAAAAGAGGCCGCAAGCTTATCGCTCACGGCCTCTCATAT
>TARA_R110000850_G_scaffold202965_1_pt1 | contig 42586 bp, 42 predicted proteins | sample TARA_R110000850 | Tara Oceans TARA_R110000850 (sample SAMEA4397586) | marine metagenome | biome: Polar Biome; feature: [SRF] surface water layer (ENVO:00010504); material: water (ENVO:00002006), including particulate matter (ENVO:01000060) such as... | depth 5 m
ATTTTCAATGAGCAGACATGGTCAGTTTTCAGTGAGCAGCAACACCCATCAATTGGTGAATAAAGAATGCCTGCTTCAGCGGAGCAGCAGATTCTCATTTCTACTGCGAGGGACGGTTTCGTCAATTAGGCAGCCTGTAGATAGAGGCGCAATCAAGCAGTACGACTGCAATGGCAGAGATTCTTGCCGCAACAGAACCCATTCCGGATTACCTCGTTACGCAGCTTGAAACCGCAAAGCAACGCAGTTCACTTCACTGATATTGGATCATCAAGTTCGATCCAGAAAGGCTAATGCGGTCTGGTTGAACTTGTCGGCATGTTCCCACTGTGCCCAATGACCACAACGTGTGAATACATGAAGGTCAGCGTCAGGAATTCCGCGCGCCGCCTTAAGGCCATTGTCCAACGGAACAAATCGATCATCGCGACCCCAGATCACCAATGTACGGGCCATAATCTCCGGGAGGCGCGGCGTGAAGTCTACAAATAATGCCTGTGGATTTTGCTCGTTGCTTTTGACGAAATTTTCGAGATGATCCAGCGCATTTTGCATTGCTTTCCAACGTCCCTGAACCAGTTCCTCAGTCAACACGGATGTGTCGTAGACAAAGACCTGCATCATGGCCTGCAGATTCTCGAACGTCGGATTCTTGTACAGCTTCATGAGCAGCTTGATGCCTTCCTGTGGTGAAGGCTGAAACAGGCTCTGTCCGAGGCCAGCGGCACCCATCAGGATCATGCGGTCGAGACGATTCGGAAATTCGAGAGCGAAGGTGAGTGCTGACAGACCTCCCATGGAATTGCCGATCAGATGCGCCTTGTCGATTTTGAGCGTGTCCATGAGCGCCTGAACTGCGCGTGCGTTAATCAGGCCGCGTGGATCCGCCGACACCAGTGGTGAGGATTTATTGAAACCGGGGCAGTCGAGCAAGATGACCCGGTAACCGCCGTCGACAAGGGCGTCGATGTTGCGGTGAAAATTGCTCCAGCCACCCGCGCCCGGGCCGCCGCCATGCAGCATGATGACCGCAGGACCTTCGCCGGCATCGTGATAGTGCAGAGTGTGCCCGCCAGCTTCGACGGTACGGCTAGTTGAGGGATCAGTTAATCGGGTCATTTTCTACTCGTATTTGGTGTTTGGATCAGAGGCGATCAACGCAAACCGCTATCTCTAAGAGCTTGGGTGCCACCTCATTCTTTCTCGTAAAAAATATTGAGAAATCGAAGCGGAGAGCTGAACTGTTTCGACGCATGTTAAATACAAAATTAAATTGGCAATAAGCCTAGGATGTTTCGTCAACAGATAGCGGTTTGTTTAGATCAACAAAAATATCCCCATTTTCTTCTCGTGTTGCGAAAACTCGAATGCCCTTAGAAGCCGGCGCGGCACGGACCGCCCCGGTGCGCAGGCAGAAGCGCGCGCCGTGAAGTGGGCATTCAACTTCTGTCCCTTCGACCATTCCTTCGCTGAGTTCAAAGTCTTCGTGACTGCAGTTGTTCTCAAAAGCATGCCATTGAGCATCAATTCGGCACACGGCTAAAGGAAGGGGGGCGTTAGCCACACTAAGTATCTCACCGTCATCGAGATCGTCGACGGCGCAGGCGCGAATCTCTGTCATATCAGAAAAAGAGGCTGAGGTTGTTGGCCAATAGCGTGGCCTGATCAAGACGCATATCGCGGCGTGCAATCTTCCAGCGCGGGCCGCCACCAGTATTTGGCCGCAGACGGTCAACACGCGTACCGATAAATTGATCCTCTTGCCGTTCAAGGCGCGAGCGATACAACATGAAGTTGCAGCTCACGTCCCATTCGCCAGCGATATCGCCCGGTCTGATATAGACATTGCTGATTGAGTGTCGCGTGCGTGAAGGGGGCATTTCAGCCCAGGCTTTCCCGGTTTCCAGGCGCCGCACTCGCTGCGTGAGTGTATGCAGGGTTTCGTCGAAATAGCACGCGACTGCTCCGGTGGGCGGTGCTTCGCCGGAGGCCTGTTCATGGTAGTTCGTGGTTACTGGCATGTAGTACGCGACATCATCGGCGAAGAGAGCGAGCCAGTCGCGGAAGCGGTGGCGGTCAAGCAGTTCGGCCTCCTCAAACAGAAAGCGTTCGATATCGAGTTGGAGCTCTGGAGTGATTTTGCTCATGTCACGTCCTCATGTGGACGTGCGAGCTCCTCATGTGATTCACCAGTCATCATGCGCGCCCAGCGCGTGTAGAAACCGCGAGCGGCAGCTTCAGAAAACACATGACTGAGCGGTCCGGGGAAACGCTCGTCGTTCTTTGTATTACCCATGCCCATCTGCATGTTGAGCTTCTGCTGGCGTGCGCGCGTGCCGCGCAGCACACGCTGTACTTCGATCCAGTTCTCGCCATCGTCCTGCTCAAATGTGCCGGCAGGACTGAAGGTGCGCATGATGCCCTTGCCCCAGATCTCCTTGACCTCCGCAGGCGCATCGGCATCGACGACAGCGAGTGCCCACACTTCAATCTCGTTTGGGCCACGTGGATGCCAGACGCGCAGGGTATTGATGCCAGGCAGGAATGAGCAGGTGGGAAAAATAGTCATATGCTGACCGTTCATGGCGTGGGCGCGCGGCTTGCCCAAGCGTTGCTCAACCCGATCGCGTGACTCCACCAGATATTTGGCTACTTCGGGACCTACAATGGCACCAATCAGTTCATATTCCTGATCGCCCGTGTGAAAGCCGCTGCCGTGCCCGGCTGCCGGATCACGCCACTGATACCCTTCTGTTGGCCAGGCCGCGGCTTCTGGCGGCGCTCCTTCCGGCAGGGCGGAGATAATGGCCGACATATGTGAGAGCGGCGCGTGATACATATCGCTGCAGAATTGTTCTGAGGCGAATTTCCAGTTGCAGGGGATGACCCATTTGTGCACCCCGCCAAATATCTCGGTTCCCGCTTCGGAACGGTCGAACATCGCCGCCATGTAGTACTTCGCATCTCCCAGATGTTCTTCTAATGGTGGGATGTTCTCATCCCAGCAGCCGAAGATCAGGCCCATGTATTCGGCAACTTTCGGGACCCTCTGAGCGCCCCACTCGGATTTATTCAATTTGCTGCAATAGCCCTCCTTCTCCATTGGCACATTGACCAGCTTGCCGGTATTGTCATAGCTCCAACCGTGATAGGAGCAAGTGAAGAAGCGTGCATTGCCGTGATCCAGGCGGCTCAGCCTCATTCCGCGATGGCGGCACTGGTTGAGGAAAGCCAGCACGCTGCCATCTTTCTGGCGCGTAACAATAACTGGGTCTTCGCCCATGTAGGTGGTGAAAAAATCTCCTGCCTTGGGAATCTGCGAGCGGTGCGCGAGGAACAGCCAGCTGCGGCCGAACACCTGCTCCAGTTCGCGCTGGTAGAGCGCTTCGTCACAGAAGATGCGTGGGTCGAGTGCCCCATTTCGCACATCGACGAGATTGCGGATGTCTTGGTCAGCCCACTCAGTTTGTGTACCGTTTGTCACGTCTACTCCTTAGATGTTGTAAATTTATCTACCGCGACGTCAAGCGTGCGGCGGATTCTGAGCCTGGATTCTGTGACTCGAATGAATATGGAATTGAGCCGATTCTTTGCTTTGCCAAAGCGGTCACTCTGTTGTCTGAGCCGGCGCTTTCTGGGTGGGGCGTTGCTGTAGACCGCGATTGTGGCGGCTCGCCAAGCGTCGCCAGACCAGGGTGTATCCATCGCCTTCGAACAGGTTTTCGGTGGAGCGGTAAGGCAGTCCATCAGTGCCGACCTCGACACCCATATTGGCGACCAGATCAGTAGCATTGAACTGCTCGAAACCGAGCTTCACCCACTTGGTCTTCACTTCCTCGCGGAAGGCAGCGCATTCCAACGGGTCAGTGGTCTTGCGGCCCCAGGCAATGAAGTAGCGGTGGTTTTTTTCGTCAACCGGCACGTACCACTCGTAATGAAGCATGCCCATGTCTGGCCAGGGTTCCACCTTGAGAGCGCCCGGCAACCAGATCGAACCTTCGATGGAGCCGTAAGCCATGTGCGCCATTTCATTAGCGGGTATTCGTGACGCCATGCGACCGCGCTCGCCGTCGCACTCGAATTCAAATTCGAACACCGGTTCGGACTTGCCGAGCGCATCAATCAGGCCTTTGGGTCCGTCACCGGTTACTTCCGTAATTTCGTGAAATGTATCGCCGCCGACCAGTCGGTTGGCGATCGGAAAGGGGCGATCGAGCACCTTCAGAAATTCATCATCCTTGTGAATGAAAATGTGATTAGGATCGAAGCCCGAATCCGCAGCGAGTCGCCAATTACAGGCAGCAGGCACATTGACCGCACCGACCGTGCACCATTGTTCGTCAAGAAACCCTGGAGGGACATCGTCGATCAGCGGTGGCGGCGGCTCCAAGTCACCGACAAAGGCGAAGACCATGCCATTGACTTCCTGCACCGGATAGCTCTTGACGCCGCGCTTGCCGATCAGGCGGCTGTCCGGTGCGCTGGGGATAGCCACCAGCTTGCCGTCCTTGAAGTTGTAGGTGAAGGCGTGCAGCCAGCAGGTGATGCTGTTCTTGGTGTAGCACTCCGGTTTTGTAGAAAAGCGAAAACCTCGATGGATGCATTGATCGGCAATAGCGTAGACCACACCATCGATGCGCTTAAACAGCAAGTTCTCACCAAGCAAAGTCAGTGGGACTAACTGTTCTTCAATGATTTCATCGGAGAGCATCGCCGGGTACCAGTGATTGCGGAAGCCCAGGGCAGCATCTTCATACCGTCCCGGTATCGTCTCTGTCTGTTGTCTGTCGCCATCCATGCTCTGCTCCTCGTTTTTTGTAATAACTAACTTGTCGGGGCAGCGTGGCCCCAGTCGCTCAGCTGCGAATAACTGCGTACGGACCAGGTGGCATCATCAACCACTGCGCCGCCGTGCCCGAACTCGATAGCAAAGCCCGATGGGCTTATGGCGTAAAACGAGAACATGCCGTCATTCGGGTGATGGCCAAGGCCCATCATGATCGGCACGCCTGCGGCCAGGCAGCGGTCATAGGCAAGCCCGACATCATTGAAGTTGCTGACCTCGACCATGATGTGGTGAATTCGCTTGGGAAAGGGGATCGCAGCGGTTGCGAATGAATGATGCCGACCCGTGGCGGTGTGGAAGAACGTGGCGTCAAAAGGAATTTCGCCGTGCGGAGTCATCAGTGGTGCGCGGATGTGGTCGCTGACGCGCAGGCCCATGGTGTCGCGGTGAAATTCGATTGTTTTCTTGTAATCGCCAGCTGCAGATACATAGTGTCCGACCCCAAGATCGCCGGTGACAAAGCCGCCGCGCAGCAAGCGGGAACGAAAGGGTGTCGGTGAATACGCCGGTCCAAAGCTGAACTCATGGCGGATGCCGTCGGGGTCGGTGCAATGGAGCAACTGTTCAACGCGGCGCGATGCGCACAGGGCCTCGTCTCCGCGCTGCAAATACACGCCTCGTGTATTGAGGCCATCTGCGAATCTTGCCAACGCATCCGCCGTTTCGAACTGCCAACCGGCAGCGACCAGATCCTCGTCACCGCCGGGTTGAATAAGAATCCTTTGCTCAAGGTCGTCCATCCGCAGCGCCAAGCATCCATCGTCACCGCGATCGCCCACCATCAGGCCAAGGATATCGACCGCGAACTGCTCCCAACTCGCGAGCTCACGGCTTGCGATACACAAGTATCCAAGTGAAGAAATCTCTGCCATCCAGTCGCCTCATATAGGGTAGTTGCGAATGTTCTATGCACCCGCTTGCCGAGTGTAAAAGCAACCCCCGTGCCAAGCCTCGTACGATATACATAACGATATGATTATAGGGGGACAAATGCATATACTCACGGTATTAGGAAAGACGTATCGGAGATAAAACTTCATAAAATAATGAATTAATGATATTAATAATTCATTATTTGGTTAATCGATTCAAAGCTAAAGAGGTGCGCATGAGTGCACGAAAAATCGCTGCAAGTCATGACTTGGCGACGGGTGACTTCTCTTTCCCTGCTGTTCGGGATATTGCTGGCCATCTGCACTTCAGTCCGGACAAGGGACGCATCTGGCTCGAAGATCAGCGCATGGTGTTGATGAACGCCGAGTCATTCCGTGCCTTGCGCAGTGAGCTGGTGGCGAGTCTGGGATTGGAGGCCGCACAAAGACTGATCGAGCGAATGGGCTATGTCGCTGGAAGTCGTGACGCCGCGTTTGCCAAGCGTCTGCGTAGTGAAGGTAGCGTTTTTGACGCCTTTGTCGTCGGCCCGCAGCTGCACGCGCTCAAGGGCATGGCCGAAATCGAACTGCAGCAATTTCACATGGACGTCAGCACCGGGCAAATTCAAAGCGAATTCATCTTTCGCGATTCCTTCGAGGTCGAGGATCCGCCAGGCGAATCGCTCTTGGCGCGTCAGGGAGTGTGTTGGATGTTGACCGGGTATGCCTCGGGCTACTCGAGTGCTTTCATGGGCAAGCGTATTCTCGTCCGAGAAGTTGAATGCCGTGCACGCGGCGACGAACAGTGCCGGGCGATTGCGAAGCCTGCGGAAGCCTGGGAGTTGCCAGATGCAGATCCTGTTGGCGCCTCTATGGTGGTTTCGCAAACTGATGCGGCTCTGTCTGCCAGCGGCCCAAAGGCAGATCAAAAAAAGGCTTCCCGCGCCGTATCGGCGGTGGTCGGAAGCTCGACTGCATTCAACAACATTCTGCACCAGATTGACCGTGTAGCACCGACGCGTGCGACCGTCCTGCTGCTTGGCGAAAGCGGGGTGGGCAAGAGTCTGTTTGCACGTGAAGTTCATGATCGCAGTCCACGACGACTGCGGCCATTCATCTCAGTGAATTGTGCGGCCATTCCAAACGAGTTGATCGAGTCTGAGCTGTTCGGCGCAGAGCGTGGTGCGTACACAGGAGCAAACGCGTCCCGTGAAGGACGCTTCGAGATTGCTGATGGCGGCACTCTGTTTCTAGATGAAATCGCCACCCTGAGCCTCACTGCGCAAGGCAAGTTGCTCAAAGTGCTGCAGACCGGCGAATTCGAACGTCTTGGTAGCCCGCGGCCGCGACACGCAGATGTGCGTGTCGTTGCGGCCACCAATGTGGATCTGGCTCGTGCAATTAAAGATGGCACTTTTCGGCTCGACCTATTCTATCGGCTGAATGTTTTTCCGATCCGCATTCCACCTCTGCGTGAGCGGCGCGACGACATTCCTATCTTGATTGGACACTATCTGCAGCACTACTCGCGCATGCACCAGCGCAATCTCCGAGGGCTGACTCCGGCCGCGCTAGGCGCGCTGCTGGAACACGACTGGCCGGGTAATGTTCGAGAGCTGGAAAACGTCATCGAACGCGGCGTGATCTTGGCCGAGGAGGCACAGCCCCTGGAGCGGTCCCATCTTTTCGCCTCACACGTCCCAGCTGAGCTTTTCGAGCTCGATAGCACCGGCGATCTGGTTGAACCGCAGCCGGATTCTGATGAAGCCGGCGCGCAGGTGCGTGACTCGGTCGATGCCTGGCTCAAGAAAGGTGACAGCCTCGACCTTCAGGCAACAGAAGATCGCATTGTGCTGGCTTCTCTGGCTAGGGCAGATGGCAATGTATCGCGTGCGGCACGTACTTTGCAGGTGACCCGCGCGCAACTTGATTATCGCATCAAGAAGATTCGATCTCGCGAAGACCCGCGAATTAACTGAGTAAATTGATTTACCTCAAACGGTTAGCCAGAAACGTATTGTTCGCATTTAACGGGCCTGCTCTATACGAACGTTTCCAAGTCTAGCAGTGCCACTTGCCGATCTGTAAATGCTAAGGGCGACCTCGGCAGAGGTTACGGAGCGCTTCATGCAGGCCTATGGGGTTATCGACGTGTTTGACACCGAGGCTGCGAAGCGAGAACAGATTGATGTCATCGTTGATAAGGAAAAAGCCATCCTATCGGGCGCGGAAGCCGCTGATATTGAACGAACCCTGCGGGCTTTGATGGCCGACTTGGTCGTCGCCTAGATTTAATAAAAGGCGAGAAAAAAATCAGTGCCAATACGCATCCAGGTTCCCCGCGATACTGAGATCTCTCGATACTCCTTGATCGAGTGATCATTCGCAACAATGAGGGTAGGGCAATAAGAATAATGCGCAGGTCACCACCGCCGGCAGCAACCTCACTGTTAACACTGCGCTGATCTACGGCATTCCGACCATGGGCCAGAGCTTGGACGTCATTCTCGTGGCTGGGGAGCACCTGTACACAGGCAATCAGGCTCTAACGCCAGAGAATCCCGACTGCTTCAATGGCCGCCAGCTCCTATGGGACGGCGAACTTCGCCTGCCCCAGGACTCTCTGCGTGAAATGAGCGTGATCTTCAATGCGGTGCTGGTGACAATCTAATTGCTCCTGGTGGCCGCGTTTCGTTCATTCCTGCTTCCGATTCTGCTTACGGCAACCGCAATCATTTTGAAAATCCAGATCAAGTACAGGGACGTGCTTTTTGCAGTAATTCCAACTTCTTTAATTATCGGCACTCGGGCTTCAACTGAGCCCTAATTGCTTGCGCTGCCTTTGCTCTACGAGCACCTTGCCCGATGGTTTTAAAGGTGGCACCAAGGCGCTGATGCTGCTGACAAGAAGTCTCCCCTTGCTCGGCCCGAATGAGATACGGTCGGAAACTCAGAAGGCCTCCAGTGCTGTTGATCTACCTGCACTTCCCGTTGCTTTGATCGGGATTCATTGCACCCCCTTGGCTGGATTCATGTATGCGCCAAACGGTACCGTGGAACGCATACTTTCCGATGTCAGATTGCCGCAAACTGGAAGGATTCCACATGGAGCCTTTCTGGAGTAATCCCCTTTTGCCTAAGTAGGCGAGCGGTCGCCTCAGTGGCGTGTGGGGATCCAAAAACGTAGGCACGCCACATGCGCAGATCACCAAGATTGGCTGCGAGTGCCTCAGTGAGCAGACCGCGGCGATCTCTTCGGGCCATTGGGCCTCCTCCAATTACTCGCTGATAATTGCGTGCCGACATGATGTCTGCAATTGCCTTATCAAGCGCGTCAGCGCCGTAAGCGTCCTCGGACATGGTGAAGCCTGCGTATGCGTGGACTGCATTGCTCTTGCCCGCCTTGGCAAACGAGCGTAGCAACGCAAGCATTGCGCCTAACCCGGTGCCACTGGACACAAAAAGTGTCGGGGCGGTGCAATGCTCCCGCAAATAAGCAGTTCCCATAGGGCCGCGGAGTCGAACTGTCTCACCGATTTTCAATGTTTCGATGAAATATTTTGAGGCGCGGCCTCCAGGATGCAACTGTACCTGGAACTTGAGCTCTAAATCGCTCGGCAAACTCGCGGCAGAATACATCCGTACAAAATTGGTCGATAGGGATAATTCAAAGTGTTGGCCCGCAGCAAAGCGAAGCGGTTTCTTCGTTCGCAGAGTGATTTCAAGAACCCGATCGGCTAATTTCTCAATCGACGCAACTTGTGCGCGAACAATTTGAGGTTTCACTACCAAGATGTCTTTCGGGTCTGAGAGTTCGACAAGGCAATCACTATTTGGCACGGTCTGGCAAGCAAGAACAGTCGATTTCTCTCCGTGATCATTGATCAGTGTATTGTCGGAAGTCATATGATCGGCGATTGCGAGGCCGCATCGACACAGACCGCAGCGCCCATCCTCGCAACTATAAGAAATAGGTTCGTTCTGACGGCGTAACGCAGACAGTAAGGTCTCTCCAGGTTCAATAGTCAAAGGACGATTATCTGGCAGAAGGGTGACTCGCATGCACAACTTTCCTTAGGTCGAGAATAGCTTTACCAACAAATTGCGCAACCATAAATTGGCCGGATCTCGGTGCAGGCGTCGATGCCAGAACAAGTCAATGTTTACGGTGGGCAAGCCAGCGGGATGTGACAAACTTATCAGGTCGAAGGGTTTTTCAATTAATCGCGAAAAAGCGACAGGCAAAGTAGCGACCATGTCTGTAGCTTGCAGTACGTGACCTACAGCCATGAAATGCGGCACGATGAGTCGGACATTGCGGGAGATACCCCTGCGGGCCATCAGTGTATCGATGTCGCCATGACCTGTTCCTGCAGATACAACAACTACATGTTCTTGAGCGGTATAGTCATTGAGGCTCCATTTCTTCTTGCTCGCCAGAGGATGCCCCTTTCTGACGCAGAGCATGTAGTTCTGCCGCATGAGGCGGCGATGGAAGAAATTGCCCTGCAGTTGGGGCAACAGACCTACTGCGAGGCCAATTCCGCCGCTTTCCATTTCTTCACGCAAGCTGACCGTGCCACTACGCACCGTAGTGAATCGAATGTTGGGAGCACATTTGGCTGTCTCTGACAGCAGCAGAGGTAAGAGGTACACCTCGCCAATGTCTGAAAGTCCCAGATTAAATGTGTTCTTTGCTGTCGCTGGATCGAAGCTTGCCGGCCGATTCAAAGTGGTTTCAATAGTAGCTAACGCGTAGCCGATAGGCTCCGCAATTTGCGCTGCATAGACAGTTGGTTGCATGCCGAGAGATGAGCGCGTGAATAACTCGTCGCCAGTGAGTTCTCGGAGGCGCTTAAGTGCATTGCTGACTGCGGGCTGGGTCACCCCGAGCGCCTCGGCTGCAGCCGAGACTTTCCTGTCGATCATCATGCGGTGAAAGATTCTTAGCAGATTGAGATCTATTTTCAGAATATCCATTGGGCAAGCCTATTATTCCGTTGAGTGATGATAGTTATTTTTAGTTTCCATTGAATGATGGCTGACGGCAATCCAGTCTACAAACCAGCCCCGCAGTTGTGCAGGGAAAGAACCTGGAACTTGGAGAACTCGGTATATGGCAGGTAAAGTCAGACTTTGTCGCGCAGAAGAAGTGGCTGCCGGAGAGATGCTGCAGATTGATGTCGCAGATGCGCCACCTTTAGCGGTATTTAATGTCGACGGCGACTATTACGCGACGAGCAATATCTGCACTCATAACGTCGCCATGCTCACGGACGGCTACTTCGAGGAAGAGACCGTGGAGTGTCCGCTACATGGCGGATGCTTCAATGTAAAGACGGGTGAGGCGACCTCCTTTCCCTGCGAGAAACCACTTCAGACTTACGCCGTCATTCGTGACGGCGACGATCTGTACACGGAACTCTGAGATGCTCGATGCGGTGACTCGGGTGCGGGTTCACGTCGAAGGAGGAGGCAACTTCGAGTGTCAGCCCGGAGACAACTTGTTACATGCTGCACTGCGGGAAGGCTTGGGCTTTCCCTACGAGTGCAACTCTGGTGGCTGCGGCAGCTGCCAGTTCGCGATTCTTGAGGGTGAGGTCAGGAATCAATGGGAGCAGGCACCGGGTTTATCGCCCCGTGCCAGAGTTCGGGGGCAGCGATTAGCCTGCCAGTCGGTGATCAAGGGAGACTGCCGCATCAAGGTCGGTTGTAAGCCGGAGTTTGTTCCATTAACGGCGCCCGTGGCGCACACGGCAGAGTTGGTCGCACGCAATGCACTGACTGCTGACATGGCGGAATACACCTTTAAATGTGCGGAAGCGGCGGAGTTTGCGCCCGGGCAGTACGCGCTTTTGCGCTTGCCCGGCGTTGTTGGCGACCGCGCCTATTCTATGTCCAATTTGCCGAATCCAGATGGACTGTGGAGCTTCATCATCAAGCGCACGCCCAATGGTCGCGGCACCTCGGTGTTGGCGGAGATTATGTGTATCGGGGACCGCGTCGAATTGAACGGCCCCTTCGGCATGGCCTATTTGCGCTCTACTGCACCGCGAGACCTTGTGTGTATTGGCGGCGGATCCGGACTATCACCATTGAAAGCGATTATCAGCGCCGCAGTGCGCGAACCTGAACTGGCAGACCGGAAAATCTTTTTGTTCTATGGCGGCCGCACTGAAGCGGATATCTGCACGAATTTATTACTAGAAGAAGACCCTCATTTGCTAGGGCGGGTGACGGTGATTCCGGCGATTTCCGAGCCGGAAAGGAGCAGCACTTGGAAGGGTGAGCAAGGCTTGATCCATGAAGTTGCTGGTCGTTGGCTGGAAGAACAGGCGTCGCCAGCCAACAGGTTTGAATACTACTTCTGTGGCCCGCCGCCGATGACTGATGCAGTCCAGCGATTGCTAATGCTGGATCGCAGAGTGCCAATGGCGCAACTGCACTTTGACCGTTTCCTGTAAGCAAATGATGTATCTAGCTTGCAGGCCGAGAATCCCGAGAGTTGGCGCTGCAACCCAATAATAAGAAACAAACCTCTTTATTTATTAGTGTTAGTGACTGGAGAAGAATCATGAGAATCCGCAAATATGATCACGATTACAGCCGTCGTGTATTCATGGAAAAAATAGCGCTTGGCCTAGGCGGTGGTGTTCTGGCGCCGTTGTGGCCGACAATCGTCAAATCGGCAGAGGATATTTCCAAAGCCTATCCTGACGAAGTGATCAGTATTGAGCAAAATACTAAAGGCAAAATCAAGGTGGGAGACACCATTGATTCCAAGAATGTTGAGCACGTGAAGCACCTGCTCAGCGAGATTACGTACAAGCAGATCTCCGAACAAGGGCGAAAGCTAAAAATTGGCCCACCTACTACCGATGTAACAACGATGTATCCGCACGCGTTTTTGCAGGCGACACTCAAGAATGCAGGAAAAGCAAAGTTTGATGACACGGGGAACTGCGTTGAAGCCGCAACCGGTGGCCCTTGGATCGGAGGCAATCCGTTTCCGGATATGACGACGCCCTTAGAGGCCATGATGAACCTGACGCTCTCTTGGGGGCGTCACGATCTTTCGCAGTACGCCATTAAGGACTACGACATCAACCCTGATGGTTCGTCAGCTTACCAGTACGATCTATTGTGGAGCGAGCTGAACACGACGGCCCGAACAGAGGGGGAAGCGGTATTCCAAGGCAAAAGCGACATGCTCCGTTATCAGTCGGTGTTTTTTACTTCACCGCAAGAACAGGCCGGCGCATCCTTTCTGTCTCCGTGGTATTACGACCAGCGAAAGCTGCCAGACCTGTACGGCTATCTGCCACAGTTCCGCCGAGTTCGACAGTTCCCGGCCAACCAGCGTTTTGAGCCCTTGGTTCCCGGCATCACCTTGTTCTTGTCTGATGCCTGGGGCGCTGGGGACCCCATGCTGACTTGGGGAAATTACAAATTTATCAAACGTGAACCGCACCTAGTGGGCATGAAGGGTAACTGGAAAGGAAAGTCCCACCCCAACTGGCAGAACACCAATTTCCACGGTGGTCCCAAGGGTCAGTCCTTCATGGACCAAGTTGTTGAACTTGTCCCAGAGTGCATCGTTCTAGAGTGCACGCCCACCGGTTATCCACGAGCCCCTGTAGGCAAGAAGCGGATGTGGATAGACGTCCGCAACGGCATGCTTGCCGACTACATTACGTTTGACCGTCGCGGCGAGCCGTGGAAGCAAGTTGAAGCTGCGTTTGGTCAGCAGATTGAAGGCGACGTGGTCAACAAGGATAAGTATGGCCATCCGCACTGGTCAGTCACGCAGGTGCACATCGGCGACATTCAGTCTGGCCGCATGAGCATGTTGCAATTCTGCAAGGAAATTCGCGGCGGATATAAGGCCCGCTACGAGGTCGCCGACGCCGAAGAAGAGAACAAGGCTTTTGACACCTACTTTACTCAGAACGCCCTGTCGCGCTTGGGCACGGTCTGATCTGAAGCTGCGGTGAAATTTGCACCTGCCGACACGGGGTCGGCAGGTGCCATGAACACAAAATAATTTAAAGGAGAGTCCTGCATGCAGAAGTTCTGGGGGACATTGGTCGCATTATTTCTAGCTATAGGTACCAGTAGTGCAGGTGTCGGCAGATCAAATGTCGATCTGATTACGACGATCATCGCTGGAATTCCCCATGCCCAGTTTTTTGGACTGACCTTCAATGAGGGAAGGGGCATCGCAGTTGGTGCCAAGGGCGCAATCTTCGAATCTGGGGATGCCGGCAAGAGTTGGTCCCAGGTTAAGGAATCACCCACTCGAGACGCCTTTTTGTCCGTATCGAGTCGCGGCAAGTATTCAGTGGCGGTGGGTCAGACCGGCCTTGTGGCGGTGTCTGCCGGTCTAGGGAAGTGGGAACTGGGAGACAGTGGTTCGGAATCCAGGCTTATGGTTGTAGATGTCAATGAATCAGGACTGGCTTTTGCCGCAGGTGAATTTGGCGTGGTGCTCCAATCCTCAGATGGTGGTCGCAGTTGGTCGTCATCAGGGCCTGACTGGAGCTCACTGGCTATCGAAGATCATTTCGGAACCGGGGAGCCATCCATCTATGGGGCATGGCTCAGCAATACCGGTCAGATAACACTGGCCGGAGAATATGGGCTCATCGTTCGTTCCGACGATGCCGGAATCACTTGGCGAGTGCTTCGCGCGATGGATCCAAAGGCATCTACGCTCCACGCACTCTTTATTCAGGGACAGGGAACGAGCTATGCCGTGGGGCAGGAAGGAGAGCTGCTGCTCTCCACCGACGGCGGAGAAAACTGGTCCAGCCGGCGCATCGCGACCGACCTCAATTTTCTCGGCATTAGCGCTGCACCAAACGGAAATGTCGTTATCACCGGCATGCGCGTGATGTATCGCAGTCAGGACGCTGGAAAGACCTGGCAGCCAGTCCTTGAAGGGGATACTACGACCGATTGGTATCAGACGGTAAGAACCGAGGCAAAGACAGGAAAAATGTATGCAGTTGGTCATTCGGGGCGAATCATCAGAATTGGCAGCTGATCAAAGCAATAGAAGCAAATTGCTGGCCATGAGCTTCAGATGGTTCAGATGATTATAAATTCAGGAGGAGAATAAATGATGCATGCAAAAATCAAAGCAATTTTGACTATTGGCGCGGCGATGCTTTCATCCACTGCGTTTGCTCAGAGCGATGGAAATTTCACAATTTTCGGTGGAAACTTTTCGTTCAATGGTCTCTTCAGATTAGAGGCCGCCATTAATACTTCCGATCAGGCGAATCGCTTTAATCAGTTTGGTGATCCGGCAAACGGCGTCCCAATTCATCGAGAAGCGGGAAATCCGGGCACCAGATATACGACGACTCTGGCCCCGACCGGATTAGGCCCCCTGACCAGCTTGATTGGCACCTCCGCAAGCCTCGGTACGCCGGGGCGCGGTGTCAGTAATTCCCTAATCGTCTCCGATACCATCACGAAGTATGCACCTGGCAGAGATCCGGATCTGAACTATCACTTGGCCCGATTCGAAATATCACCGACCTTAGCTTGGCGAAACGGTTGGTCTATCCAGTCCCGCTTTCGCCTAGCTTATGATCCGGGCGATTTGGGATACAGAGATTTTTCCTACCAAGATTACGCAGACACAAACGGCGGCATCACGGGCGGCGACCCGAGCTTGTACCACGGCTCACCTAATTTCTTGGGTTATCGAACGGACGACGAGCGCAATCCGTTGTTGTTCGAGCGCTCTGGCAAGCACTACATGATTGATGCGCCCGCCCTGTTCGTGCAGTGGACCAACGGCAATGTCACTGCCCGTTTGGGTAATCAGACCATTGCCTGGGGACAGCTGCTGTTCTTCCGGATCATGGATCAGGCCAACGGCCTGGATCTTCGCCGCCATCTTTTCCTGGACCGCGCGCTGGAAGAGTACGCCGATGAGCGTCAGTCGGCGCCGGGACTTCGCGTCACTTGGCAGACTACCGATACAATTACGTCGGATTTTTTTGTTCAGCAATTCATCCCGACCATCCTTCCCAACACCAATACCCCGTACAACGTCATTGACACCCATTTCACCCTGCATGATCGCTACACTGAGGACGGGTACGACAACAAGTTCAACGCTGGTGTACGTTTCCGGGGAGAGTACGGAAATTACAACTGGCAGGTGATGTATACCAACAAGCTCGACCAGATTGGGCGCATCCGCTTTACCCCGTCTGGCATCAACAAGAAGTTACCGGAGACCAACATTCTGGGCGCCACCTTCAATCGATACTGCGAAGGTGTGCTTGGATCGCCGTCGGGCGAGGGCTGTGGGCCACAACTAGCTCAGCTGCCGTTTGAAGTGGTTCCCTCAGGTCTGGATTCCGCTGAAGAATGGTTTTGGGGGGCAAACAATCAGAAGCTGGATGCTGTGGGTATTTTCAACGGCATCGTCAAAGATTACGCACCACTAACAACTAATTTGTTGCTAATTGATGACGGCAACGTCGTTCAGATTGCTAATCAGCTGAATTTGCTCTTCATGGCCAGCGAAGGCCTACGCGGGCATATCGAGCGTGAATATTTCCGCGAGAATGTCTTTGGCGTCGGCGCTGGTTTCGTCGGGCAAGGCGAGCCGGGTTCACTCATTGATCAGATGTTGTTCAATCTGGAAGTTGCCTACACCCCGGATAGACTGCTGGCTTCCCCGGATGTACGCAACGATCCGCCGGAAGTCGATGACCTGCAAGTGGGAGTGGTCATTGAGAAATATCTGCGATTCTCACAGAGTTTCCCGGCCACTTATCTAGTGTTCCAATACATGTGGTCCAAGGAAACGGACCTTGCCGGTCTGCGCATTGATGGGTATGGCGGAGAGCAATACAGTGCCTACGGTCAAGGCATTCAACTGGACAAGGATGTGCCGCTCAGCGACAACCCGCGATCTTTCCGAAACGGTGGTGGCGGCGTAGACCATGCCAACTATGCGGTGTTCGCGTTCCTGCAGCCGACCGATGCCTACATCTGGGAATACAGCGCCGCAGCCTTCGTCGATGTCCAGGGTGGCATTCTGGTGCAGCCTGCGGTGCAATGGAAACCTCGAGGAAATGTCACCGTAAATCTATTTTACAACTACGTGAATGACTCGGTCTGGGGCAACAACGCCAACCGTAATACCTTGAGCCTGATTGACTACGCGAATGAGCTCAATATTCGTTTGGGATATCAATTCTAAATACGTTTCGCCTGTTGCTGGATATTTACTGGCGGCGCGCTGAAACAACCGGTGCAACCCTTACAGCCGCCATCGGCTGGCTGTAAGGGGGCCGCTGAACATCTGAAATAAAACTCGGCTTCAAAGCCGCGCGGGCCCCTGCGCCCATTTTCCCCGACGCTCGCGCTCGCATTCATCTCGCACTACAACTCGGTATAGAGCCATGAAAGAATTACCTTCCAGCTTTAGATTGGCCAAGTGGATTATGGATCGTCGAGCGGTCATATCCGTTCTCTTTCTGTTGCTCACAATTGCTATGGGCGCTGGAATACCACGTGTCGAAATACGGACGATCTTCAAGGATCTTCTGCCCAAAGATGATCCCTTTGTGCAGGTTTACTACGACCATCCAAATTTCGGAAACCCTCTGACCATGTTCATCATGGTCACGCGAAAGGGTGGGGATATTTATCAAGAAGACACGCTGCAGAAAGTCTGGGATCTGACACGAGCGGTAGACCTCACACCGGCTGTAGACCATGACCAATTGATTTCGATATCTACAGAGAAACTGCGTTACGTGGAGGCTACACCTGAAGGCGTCGATGTGCGCCCACTGATGGGGGATCGTGTGCCCAAAGGCGCAACGGAAGTTGCAGATTTCAAGCGCCGCGTCGCGCAATCACCCAACGCTCGAACTTTCTATGTGTCGAGAGACGGTTCATCCACGCTAATACAAGCGACTTTTCAGGACTACGTCGATTACGGCGTGGCTTTCGATTACGTGACTAACTTATTGGAGCAGGCGGCGGATGATAATCATGATCTCTATCTTGCGGGCCAGCCCACGCTAACCGGTTGGGTTTACAAGCTGCAGACTCAGACATATAGCATCTTCCTCATTACCTTGTCGGCACTGGTTCTGGCGCTGGTGCTGTATATGCGAAACCTTGCCGGGACGGTGACCCCTATTGTGTGTAGCGCCGTTGCAGCAATCTGGGGGTTTGGCTTGGTTGGCTGGCTGAAGTCCCCGATTGAGCCGTTGCTGATGATCGTGCCCCTGCTTCTGGTCGCGCGGTCATTCTCTCATTGCGTTCAGTTCGCCGAACGTTTCTATGAGATTTACTCCCACCTGAAGGACAAGAAAAAATCCGCTGAGATCACCATGGGCGTGATGATGGCCCCATCAATTCTTGGCGTGGTCACCGATGCTCTAGGCATTATCTTCATTGCTGTCGCTCCGATTCCTGCCATGGAACGATTCGCGTTGTTCTGCGGATTCTGGGCATTTTGTATCATCCCGACCGGAGTGTTTCTCATCTCCATCATGTTGTCCTATCTCCCAGCTCCGAAGAACATCGATGCGATGATCTCGACGAGCGGCGGCTTTCACGCCGCGCAGAAACGGTTGCTGGATAAGATATCGAAGCTGTCCTTCGGCAAGCCTGCCAAGTGGACGACCTCAGTGATTGTGATTTTTTCCTTGGCAGCGATTTTTCTGTCTTTTCAGATCAAAATTGGTAATCCGGTAGAAGGCAGCAATCTGTTGTGGAAAGATTCGGACTTTAATACCGCTGTCCGGGCGATCAATGACGACTTTCCGGGTATGAATACCCTCGAATTGATCATCGAGTCCAAGAGGCCGCAGGACGCGTCCAATCGAGTAGCGCTCAGTGCCGAAGCAATGGCAATTCGTACCGAGTTGCAGTCCTTGGTGGAGTTGGATCCGGTATTACCCCCACGTGCCACTCTATCTTTCTCCGATTACATGGCGGAAGGCAATCGACTGTTTGCTGGCGGAAACCCATTGTGGCTGCCCGTCGATCAGAATAAGCGTGCCGCCTTCAGTGCAGGTCAGGCCGTGTTGTTCGGATCTACCCCGCTGAATTTCAGTCACGTGATGGACTTCGAAGCGCAGCACTCGACTGTGTCGCTTTGGTATGCCGATAACAAGCAAGAAACTGTGGATGCAGCACTTGCCAGCGCTCAGCGTGCAGTTGATATTGTCGGAAAGGACCACGAGTTATTCACGGTCCGAATGGCCTCCGGTTTCATTGCGTTGCAGCAAGCAATGAACGTCGTGGTGCAGCGTTACCACTGGATCATTCTCGGGCTGCTAAACGCAGCAATCTTTCTGGTGACCTGGTACGCCTATCGTTCACCCGTGGGTGCGCTTATTGTGCTGATCCCGGTAAACCTTTCCAACTTCGTGCTGACCGCGACCATGCATGTACTGGGCATTGGTCTGGATATCAACTCGGTGATGGTCACTGTACTTGGCGTCGGTGTCGGTATCGACTACGGCATTTATTTGTTATCGCGAATCTGCGAGGAATTCAACGCACAGGGCCAAGACTGGGGCGCTGCGATTACGGCTGCGCTCACCACAACGGGTAAAGCCATCATGTTTACCGCGACCATCATGATCATCGGGATCCTGCCCTGGTATTTTCTGTCTGACCTCAAGTTTATGGCGGACATGGGGCTGCTCTTGGTGGCAATCATGTTGATCAATATGGTGCTAGCGCTCGTTCTTCTGCCATTACTGGTTTGGCTGATCAAGCCCGCGTTTGCAGCTCGCGAGGACTTGCTGGTAGGTGAAAGTATTGACCTTGACCGCTTTATGGCGCCTGCGTGAGCCGGGAAAATGAATGGGCAGGATCTCTGCTTTAAGCTTGTTGCCTCTTGAGGTGACATGAGTGCGCTGATGAGCCATTTTTTTGGGATAGTCTGTTGTTCAAGTGAGTGAGAGCGGCGCCTCGTTCTTGCAACGGCGCTGAAGCGGAGAAACCGGATGAAGAAGCAGACTGCTGAATGGTTTCCGGAGATTCGCGGCCCACTGCGTCAACTGCTTTCTGGCTTTGCGGACGACTATTTCCGCAAGGTTGCGCAGGAAGGCATCTATCCCGAAGACTTTGTCAAAGCACTGACTGAGGCGGGTTGGCTGTCAGTGATGATTCCGGAGGAATATGGTGGCTCCGGGCTGGGCCTGGCAGAAGCGTCGGTAGTCATGGAAGAGATCAATCGGTGCGGCGGCAACGCGGGTGCCTGTCACGGTCAGATGTACAACATGAGTACCCTGCTGCGACATGGTTCGTCGATGCAAAAACAGCGGTACATGCCCAGAATCGCGAGCGGTGAATGGCGCTTGCAATCCATGGCCGTTACCGAACCCACTACGGGTACAGACACCACGAAAATCAAAACGCATGCCGTAAAAAAAGGCGATCGCTATATCGTCAATGGACAGAAGGTGTGGATCTCACGCCTGCAGCATTCCGAGTTGATGATCTTACTGGCACGGACGACGCCATTGGAGCAAGTCATGCGCAAGTCGGATGGCATGTCGATTTTCATGGTGCATCTTGATCAGGCGCTGGGCAAAGGCATGGAGATGCGCCGCATAGAAAATATGGTCAATCATGAGACCAATCAGGTTTTTTTTGACAATCTGGAAATTCCGGAAGAGAACCTGATTGGACAGGAAGGCAAGGGATTCAAATACATCCTCGATGGCCTCAATGCCGAACGCACGCTGATCGCAGCCGAGTGTATCGGTGATGGCTATTGGTTTGTCGACCGCGCTACCCGCTATGCGAACGATCGCGTCGTCTTCGACCGGCCCATCGGCATGAATCAGGGTGTGCAGTTTCCGATTGCCGAGTCCTACATCGAAGTCGAAGCAGCCAATCTCATGCGCTGGCGCGCCTGCGAATTATTCGACTCTCATCAACCCTGTGGTGCCGAAGCCAACATGGCAAAGTATCTGGCGGCCAAGGCCTCGTTTGAGGCAGCCAATGTCTGTTTGCAGACGCATGGTGGCTTTGGTTTTGCCTCGGAATACCACATCGAACGCAAGTTCCGCGAAACTCGCCTGTATCAGGTGGCGCCTATCTCGACAAACCTGATTTTCTCTTATGTTGCAGAGCATGTGCTGGGCCTGCCCAGGTCGTTTTGATGCTGCCACTACACTTCTCACTACGGTCTGCACAAGCAATTGGAAATTTACATCTGGCTGACCCTCGGCGCTGCAATCCTGCACGCACTGAGCTTTACGCTGGCCAAGCGACTCTGGCTGCACACGGGCGATCCAGTGGAGATTGTGGCCTTCAGTCAGATCGCTTGTGCGGTGCTGGCCTTGCCAGTGTTGTTCTGGATTCGTTTAGAGCCGCTGTGGCAGCAGGCGCCGACGATTTCAGCAGTCTGTGCGGGCATCGTGATCGCACAGTTTGCATTCACCCAAGCCATGCGCACCGGCGATGCCTCTTTTGTAGTGGCTGCCATGGGCCTGAAGCTGCTCGTGGTCGCGGTGCTATCAGCATGGTGGCTGGACGAAATCTATCACCCCCTGGTTTATTTCGGCGGACTGGGCGCGCTGGCAAGCTTGTTTCTGCTGTCAGATGGCAGACCCCCGAAGTCTATGCGCGCAGTATTCTGGGTGCTTGTGACCTGCACCCTGTTTGCTGGAATCGACGTGATGATCGTCCATCTGCTGCGCCACGGATTATCAGTATCCGCGCTAGTGGTGTCCGTGCTGGTCGGGCCAAGCGCAATTTTGCTCCCATTGCTTTTACTACGTGTTTCTCGGCATTGGTCGGTCGATTTGCCGTTTGGTCGCGACCTATCGCTTTACGCTCTGACTCAGGTGGCCGGGTTGGTACTGCTGATGCTGGCCTTCGCTCTGTCCGGCAAAGCGACCATCGTCAACATCGTGCAAACCTCACGCGCACTGTGGGTTTTGCCCGTGGTTTATGTGCTCAGCGCCTGGGGATTGACGGGTCTGGAGAAGCTGACGTCGCAGCAATATCGCTGGCGTCTGGCTGGAGGCGCGCTCATGGTCTTGTCCTTGTCAGCCGTGATTATTGCTAAGCCATAAAAAAATAAATTAGGGGGGAGTTATATGAGCACGATAGATGTGACCGCGGTGATCGATCGACGCCGGCTAAGCGGGCTGCAGCTTCTGGTGCTGATCCTTGCGGGCTGTACCATCGTCCTCGACGGTATCGATATTCAGGCGATCGCCTTTGCGGCACCGGCGATTGCGAGCGAGTTCAGCCTGGATCGAGCGAGTCTGGGACCGGTGTTCTCCATCGGCCTGGTGGGGATGGCCCTCGGCTCGCTTGTTATGGGTCCGGTGGCAGATCGATACGGGCGTCGAGTTGCGGTCTTGCTGAGCGTCACGACCTTCGGCGCGTTTACCTTTCTGACCGGATTTGCCAGCAGCCTCAACGAAGTACTGGCCTTTCGCTTTTTTACCGGCCTTGGCCTGGGCGGTACCCTGCCGAGTCTGGTGGTGCTGGTGGGCGAGTACGCACCGAGAAGGATGCGTGCGCTGTGTGCCGGCGCGGTCCTCGCAGGCGTTCCTGCCGGAGGGCTGATTGGCGGCTTGCTCGCCACATGGGCTATTCCAAACTTTGGCTGGCCTTCGATTTTTTACATCGGAGGCGGTCTGCCTTTGCTGATGCTGCCCATTCTCTGGTTCAAGCTTCCAGAGTCGATCAGCTTCATGGTCCGGCGCGGCGCATCCGACTCGGTCAAGGTGCGTGACATCATGAAGAAAATAGATCCGGACGGTGCTTACGGCCCTGACGTGGAATTCGCACAGACGGCTGGCGAGGCTGCTGCATCCAGGTCCGTGCCTTTCGGCAAGTTGTTCCGGGACGGAATGGCGCGCAACACGCTCCTGCTGTGGACCGCTTTTTTTACTAATTTAATGGCGATCTATTTTCTCTTTTCCTGGATTCCGACGCTGCTGGTGGGCACGGGCTACACCATTGCCGAGGCAACGACGGCCTCGATTATTTTTAATTTTGGCGGTCTGTTTGGCCTGTTTGGCATGGGGTGGATCGTTAACCGCCTCGAGGGCGCCACTAAATTAGTGATCGCGCTTGCCTTGCTGATCGGCGCCATCCACGTCGCTCTGGTCGGTGCTCTGGCGACCCATTTAAGCTTGCTGCTTGTGGCTGTTTTTATCGCTGGTGTTTGCATCCTTGGCACTCAGGGCCAGTTATTCAATTTGGGTACGACCCTGTATCCCGTCGACGTTCGGGCCACCGGCATCGGTTGGGCCGCGGCATTTGGACGGGTCGGATCGGTGATTGGCCCGCTGCTGGGCGGCGTGCTGATTCTGCTGGAGCTGGGAATGCCGGCTTATTTCGGCTTCTTCGGCAGCCTCTTGCTGATCGGGGGCATCGCCATTCTGATGATGCGACTCAAAAGCCCCAAGAGCGAAACCGCAACAGAGGAGCTGCCTGCGTAGATGCCGACATGAGAAGACGACGCTCCCTCGCAAATTGCAGCGCGCCTGCCAACAAGAATTGGGCTTATGGCCCGGGAAGTTGCCATGGAAAATAATCACGACCAACCCAGTCTGTATGTTTACTATCGGATTGCCGGATCAGACGCGATGGCAGCCCGAACTGCTGCATCAAAGATGCTGGACCTGATCGAGGCGCAGGGCCGCTCTGCCCCGCGACTGATGCTGCGCCCGGAGCCGGATGCCGAGGGCAGGCAGACCTGGATGGAGGTCTACGAGGCCTGGGACTCGTCCTCGCCTGCCATCGTCGATCGAGCACTGGCTGAATCTGGTCTTGCTGCCCTGATCGAAGGAGATCGGCACCTGGAGTTATTCATCGATTTGCCAAACGACAGAGAAAGAGGAGACGCAACATGAGTGGATTCGTCATTGTGGAAGTGGTCGAGGTCAGCAATCCGGCAGGCATGCAGGAATATGCTGAGCGCGCGCGAGCGACGGTAGAGCAGTTCAGCGGCCGCTATCGGATATTGCGCGGCAAGACAGACGTGGCGGAGGGCAGTTGGTCTCCCGGTCCATTGGTCATGCTCGAGTTCCCGAGCATGGAGAAAGCCAAAGCCTGGTACGACTCGCCCGAATATCGCCCGCTGATCGCCCTGCGTCAGGCGGCATCAAAGATGAATTTCATCTTCGTCGAAGGCCTGGACTGAACTTGTTTTGAACATGCCATCCGCTTCTCGGGATATTCCTCATAACAGTATCCACAGCGTCAATGGCAGCACTGCAAAGTACAGCAGCGTGGTGGCGACCATGACCGAGGCGAGCAATTCTGTATCCAGTCCGAATCGCTCGGACAGCATAATCGTTGCCATCATGCTCGGCATGCCCGCCAGCAGCACGATGGATACGGTCATCTCGTTGTGACCCAGAATGGGCAGGCACAAGGCTGCTACCAGCGTAGGCATGAGCAGCAGTTTGAGCGCGGCAGCGGTGGCGAGCAGGCTCGGCCGTCGTCGCAGGGCAGCGGGGGACAGCGACATGCCGATGGTCAGCAGCATGGCCGGAATCGTGGCCTGACCCAGCAATTCAGCGGTGCGGTCGATGGCAACTGGGTTGGGCAACTCCAGCAGGTTGACGGCAAAACCCGCACAGAAAGCCCACACCGGCGGCAGGCGGACGAAAGTTCGAAAGAAAACCATCGGGTGGAAATGGCCGTCTCCCTTGTCTCCCCAGGCGCTTGCAAGCCCCGCGCCCAGGCTCCAGAACAGGACCGAAATGCCCAGGATATCGGCATAAATCGCGAAGCGAGCCGCACCGCTGCCGTACAGGGGCTGAAGAATCGTCAGGCCGATGGACAAGATATTGCCGAAGGCGCAGGCGAGGATCAGCGCGCCGAGCTGGCGTCGGCCCAATCCCGGAAACAGGCCGCTGCGCGCGAACACCAGCCAGGCCATCCCTGCCGAGGCCAGCAGTCCAATCCAGGTGTACATGGGCACCCAATAGAAGTCGGGTCCGAAGCGAACGTGGCTCACAACGTGGTAAGCGAGTCCGGGATAAAACGCGTACATCACCAGCATATTGATGGCGCGGCGCGCCTGCAGCGCGTCAAGACCGCCGGGGGAGGTGCGCCGCCAGATGTAGCCGAGCACGATGAGCAGGGCAATCGGAGCCAGGCCCTGACCCAGGCTCAGCAGTAATTGTTCGGACATGGTCTGCGAAATTCAGTAAAGGGTATGGAGATGTTTATGACTGTCAGTCGCACTACTCAAGGATATAGATGAATCTGTCACCACAAGCACGCGCTTTTTTATGGGTCAATCTGTCCTGTCTGTGTTGGGCCGGCAATCTGGCCGTCGGCCGGCTCTTGCGCGACGCGATCGGACCAGGGATGCTGGTTTGTCTGCGCACGCTGATCGCCGCCATTCTGCTCGCGGCTCTGGCGCGCTTCGTTGTCCGCAATAAGAAAAAGTCGGTCCCCGGCACCGGCGCGCCGAGACCATGGGGCTTGCTCTTGCTGATGGCAGGCACTGGAATCGTCGGCTATCAAGGGCTGTTGTATCAGGGCCTGCACACCACCGGCGCGTTCAACGCGGCACTGATTAATGCCTGTGCCCCGCTGGTGACGGCGCTGATGGCCTGGGCAGTTCATGGTTCGCGCCTGCCGGTATCTGCCTATGCCGGCATTCTGCTGTCGATGATTGGCGTCGGCGTCATTCTCTCTGGTGGCGATTGGGCCCGCTTGCTCGCCGTACGCTTTGTAGGCGGGGATTTGCTGATTCTCATTGCAGTGCTGCTGTGGGCGGTCTATGCCCTGGCCGGGCGCAAGGTGATGCAGCAGAATTCCGTGATCAGCACCACGGCGCTGGCCACCGGCCTGGCACTGCCGCTTTCGCTTCCCTGGGCTTTGCTCGAACATTCCCGCGAAAGCGTGGAATGGACCGTCGGCCTGGCTAGTGGGCTGGTCTACGTGGCGGTATTTGCGTCTGTTGTTGCCATGCTGGCCTGGAACCGTGCGGTCAATCTGGCCGGACCAGCACATGCTGCGGCGGCAATGAATATGATGCCCTTGTATGCGCTTGCCTCGTCGGTCTATCTCTTGCACGAGTCCTTCGAGCTTTATCAGGGACTCGGCGGCGCCATGGTCATCGCCGGCTGCCTGTGGGCCACACTGGCTCCGGTTCGCACAGCACCAGTTCAAAGCGGCAGCATGGAAATCAGCAAGGGCAGCACCAGCAAATAGACCAGCACGCCGCCGCTCATGGTCAGCGCAAAAGCTGAAGTATCCAGACCAAAACGGTCACAGAAGAGGATGCCCATCATGATTGGCGGTGCTGCACAGACCCAGATGAATGCACGATGCTCCTCGGCCGGAAGGCCGACCAAGAGACCGAACAAAACCCCGAGGAGCAGTCCGCCCAGCAGGCGGATGAGTATCGGAATCACCATCCAGCGCCAGGCCGCATGAGGCCGGAAATCCAGCGCCAGACCCAGCGTCAACAACATCAGGGGCAGCGCTGCCTGCGATAGACCCTCCAGCGTTTCCATGATCACGGGGGGGGGCTGCAGGTCCAGGGCGTTGAGTGTCAGTGCCAGCGTGACCGCCCAGATCGGGGGCAGGCTCAGGATCTGCCGGAACGGGCTGGTCGAAGACGCGCCTTCACGTCCGAAGCGGATCGCTATGTAGACCCCCAGCGTCCACGACACGGGAATCGTGGCCAACAGATCAAAGCCAAGGGCAACCTCATCCTGGCGCCCGGCGTAGAGCTGGTGCACCAGAGGCAGCGCGGCGCCAAGCCCATTACCAAAAATGGCGGCGAGTATCAGTGCGCCACGGGTGGCACGCGACAGGCTTGAATAGCGGGCCAGCAAAACATGCAGACCCCAGGCCAGCAGACCGCTGAAGCCGATGGTGATCCAGCCACCACTGACCACCGCCAGAAGCTGGCGGTCCAGCGGCGCCTGCACCATGACATGAAAGACCAGTGCAGGCACCAGCAGGTAGAGCATCAGCGCATTGAGATGGCGGCGCAGATCCCCCGCGCTGACACCCCCCGGGGAAAACCGTTGCCATGCCAGGCCCGCGCCGATGACCCCCAGCAAAGGGAAAAGGACGCTCATCTAAAATGACTTGCCCGTTCGGGCCAGCGCGGTACTAGAGCTCGGGGCCGCCCTGATCCAGCCAGCTCTTCAGGTCAAAATAATCCCGCCAGGCTTTGATCTTGCCCGCCGCGTCAAACTCAAACACACCGAGGATCGCCAGCGTGATTTTCGGCCCATCCTTGAGCCAGAAATGGTCAAGGCGTTCGGTATAAACGAGATTCCCCTTGGCGGTCAGCAAGCTGGTGTTGAATTCCAGCTTCTCCGCCATCGGGAAAAAGGCATCCATGAAGCCGCCGATTGCCGCCGTGCCCTCAAGCACCGGCCAGGGCATGTTCTGGTAGGCCGCGTCCGCAGCGAAGTAGGGCAGCAGTTTGGCGGTGGACAATTCGTGCCAGGCGGTCAGGAATTCGCGCGTGGTGTCGGCGTTACGCTGTTCGGTTTCAGATTCTTTCATGGCTTCGCTCATCTCAGAGATAGATGTTCAGGTTTTTGCTCAGCAGCACATTCTGTTTGAGAATTATCCGACGCTTGACCAGTTGCAGGCCTTTCGTCGGGCTGCGCCGCCAGAGATCTTCACGATTCCCGTACAGGCAGTCTTCATCACGCTCATTGCGATTGCGATAGGCAATGAAATTCGAATACACCCGGTACTCATCCTCTTTGGCCGTGTGCTCAACTTCGATATTGCCGATCATATGGACGTAGCGTGTGGCGGGGTCTTCCGACCATGCAGTCCCGGTGTCCAGGCGGCGCAGGCGCTTCTTCAGGCCTTCAAGGTCATCATTGTAATAGGCCATGCGTTTGAGATCACTGACCTGATCAGTCTTGTCGCGGCGATAGCGCGTTTCAATGCCCGGCATGTGGTAGTGGATGTCGTCGGCGAGCATCTGCACCCATTCATCGTAGCGCTCGGCGTCCATCAGGCGCGCTTCACGATAAAGCAGCTGTTGAATCTCGCACACCAGATCTGTGGAGGCGACGGGCAGCTTTTCAGCTTCTTTGATTACTGCATTCATTATCTTGGTCCTCAAATTTCGGTTCGGATCACAGGCTCAGAAGCCCTTTGTGCAGCTCGCGCGTCTCGCGACCCTTGAGCCGGTTGCCCCCACGGTCAGGCACATCGGCCCAGCTGCCGGCGTTCATGAGGTCCTGCCAACGGCGGTAGAAGCCACGTTGATTGGCGTCGTTGTACTGCCCGCGATAAATGATGCCGGGATACTCGGGGTGATCCAGCTTGCGCCCGATGCCGCAGCGATAGTGCAGTCGCTCTTCGCGCGTGACCACACCGCGGTTGTTCGCAGTGCAGTTCTCCCAGTTCTCGCCATCATCCATTTCGAAGGCGCCGCCAGGACCAAAGGTCTGCATCACGCCGGTGGCGATTTCGTCCTTGATTTCATCGGGCATGTCACGGTTGACGATGACCCAGGTGCGCAGCTCCAGATGCATCGGCCCCTTGGGCAGCCAAGTGCGGAAGGTGGAGATGCCCGGCAGGTAGGACACATTGGGGAAAATGGAGGCGGATGCCACCGATCCAAAGATCATGGAGCGCTGTTCACCCAGGCGCTTGGCCATGCGCGGGCGCAGAACCGAACAGTAATAGTCCATGACCTTGGGGCGGCCGAGCAAAAAGATATCGCCGACGCCTTCGAGTCCGAATTCGTGACCGTGACCATTGGCACTGGCGTGGAAGGAGTTCTCCATGTCGACCGGCGGAAAAGGATTGCCGTCGTTCATCGCACGGGTGCCGGAGTCGTGGGTCCAGCCGGCGTGATAGGCGTCGCCGACAAAATTCTCGACGCCGAATTTCCAGTTGGCCGGAATGATGGACTTGATGCAGCCGCCGATCAGCTCGGTGCCGCCGTCGTCATTGTCGACGATGCAGTCCAGGTACCAGCGATAGTCACCCAGATAATCTTCAAGACTGGGCGCGCCTGGGTCGAAGGTGGCGAAGATGAGTCCTTTGTAGCTGCCCACTTTTGCCACCTGGCGCAGGCCCCATTTGCTCTTGTCGATATCGCCAGGATCGTAGCAATACTCTTCGTGCATGCCCTGCAGATTGCCGGCCGTATCAAAGCCCCAGCCGTGATAATTGCAGACGAAGCGCCGCGCGTTACCGGCGTCGGCAAAGCTTACGCGATTGCCGCGGTGCGGACAGGAGTTGATGAAAACCTTGATCGACATGTCCTTCTGCCGACAGACGATCACCGCGTCCTCGCCCATATAGGTGGTGAGGAAATCACCGGGCTTGGGCAGTTGCGTTTCATGGGCCACGAACAGCCAGCAACGCGCAAAGATATTACGCATTTCAGCTTCGTAAATATCCTGGTCATGGAAGATCCGGCGCGACAGCCAGCCCTCGTCCAGATCCATAAATGAGCTGTAATCGCGGCGGGGATTGAGGTCTTCGAGTTTCATAGCATTGTTTCTCCAGAAGTGGATTTTGCAACTTGATGAACTTCCGATCAGCTCGCGCGATCAGGGATAAACGATTTCGCCAGCAAACGCGTTTGCGCTGCGAGCAGATGGGCATCCAAACCTACACCCAGCATCAGGGCACCGTGCTCGAGTAATTCACGTGCCAGAGCGTCGTCCCGGGTCAAAACGCCGGGGGCCTTGCCGGCCGCGCGGATGCGTTTGAAGGCTTCTAGTGTGGCCGCCTTTACTTCCGGGTGCGTCGGCTGGCCGAGATGGCCGAATGAGGCAGCGAGATCTGCGGGCCCGATGAAGACGCCGTTGACGCCATCGGTCGCTGCTATGGCGTCCAGTTGGTCCAGACCTGCGCGGGTTTCAACCTGAACAATCACCGCGATTTGCTCGTTTGCTTCGTGCAGGTATTTTGGGATATTGCCCCAGCGCGCCGCCCTTGCCCCGCCCACGCCACGATTGCCCGCCGGTGGATAACGGCAGGCACTCACGATGGCGGCCGCCTGATCGGCAGATTCAATCATGGGAATGACCAGCGTTTGTACACCCAGATCCAGGTATTGCTTGATCTGAACAGGATCAGAGGAGGGCACGCGTGCAACGGCCTGGGTTCGCGGATAAGCAGCAATGGCGCGCAACTGGGCCAGCACGCTTTGCGACGTGTGCGGCACGTGCTCACCGTCAATCAGCAGCCAGTCGAAGCCGGCACTGGCACAGATTTCCGCGCTATTCGCGTCGCCCAGAGACAACCACAGGCCGATCTGTGCTCGCTGCTCCTGCAGCGCCAGCTTGAGGGCATTTATTGGTGTATTCATGAATTGCTGTCGAAGTTCAGCGTCAGCGAGCCCAGCGGACCGTAGTCAGCCAGAAACTGATCGCCAGGACTGGCCGCGACGATGCGCGTAAAGGAGCCGGATAGCACAATCTCGCCGGCCGAAAGATGTTCGTCCCAGGCGCTGAGTCTGGCTGCAAGCCAGGTAATGCCGTTTGCTGGATGATCCAGAACACCCGCAGCCAGGCCGGTTTCCTCGACCAGTCCGTTCTTGTACAGCAGCGCGCCGATCCAGCGCAGGTCTATGGACTCAGGCCGAACCGGCTTGTTGCCCATAACGATGCCGGCGTTGGCCGCGTTATCGGCAATGGTGTCGACAATGCGACGCTGGATGCCGGTTTCAGGATCAATGCGCTGAATGCGCGCATCGATGATTTCCATTGCCGGCACGACCCAATCCGTGGCTGCGAGCACATCGGCGATGCTCAGCTCGGTTCCCCGCAAATCATGTTTGAGAATAAAGGCCAACTCGACTTCTACCCAGGGCTGGATAAATCGATCGGCCGCAACCGTACTGCCGTCAGCGATCTGCATGGCGTCAAACAGCACGCCGTAATCGGGCTCGGTCATGTTCGCGACCTTTTGCATGGCACGCGAGGTCAGCCCTATTTTCCGGCCGATACTTTTTTGCCCCTCCGCCAATTTGATTCGTCGCCATTCACGCTGAATACGATAGCTGTCTTCGAACTGAATCTCCGGAAAGCGCTGAGAAAACTGGCGTACCTGAACCCCGGTGCGCTCAGCTTCATGCAGCTCGAGTGCAAGTTCGCGGATAGTGACTTGATCGAGCATTATTTTTCGCTCAGTTAGTGCCGAAGTGTCGGAGCATCAGCGGCAACATGGCGTCCCAGCGTTGCAGCTGCGCCCAGTGACCGCAACGATCGAGGACGAATAACTCGGCGCGCTGAAGGTGTTGCAACAAATACATGCTGGTCTCCAGAGGAACGACACGATCCTGCCGGCCATGCACCAGCGCCACGTCGTGCGGCATGCGGGCTAGCGCTGAGGGCGGAACAATCAGTGCATCCATGCCCACCTTCATGGACTCAAACATGACTTCCTGCACGCGGCGCACATCCGGATCTGTGGCGACCTTGAAGCGTTCCTGAATGATTTCTTCAAGATTAGGTACGGCCGCGGGATCGTAGACAAAGCTGGAGATCAGCTCGCGGTAACGGCCCAGGCGTGGATCGGCGTAGAACGACATCAGGCGGGCCAGTTCGGGCGTCTTGGTCATCGGCGCGCCGGCCGGGCCCATCGTCATGACTTTCTCGAATCGCTCAGGCGCTTCAATCAGTAAGTGAAGGGTGACGGCACCGCCCATGGAATTGCCGACGATGTTGGCTTTCTCGATTTTCAGGTGGTCCATCAGACCCAGGGTCTGCTCAACACGCATGCCCATCCAGGTCATGCTGTGCGGCGGCAGCGGGTCGGGAATTTCGCTCTGTCCAAAACCGATCATGTCCGGCGCTACCACATAATAGTGTTCCGCCAGCGCCGGAATGCAGTGGCGCCAGTTGGAAGCGGCATGAGCACCAGGCCCCGCGCCGTGCAGCAGGATCAGGGCCGGGTTCTTTGGATCACCAGCCACCATTGCGTGGCTGGCGAGGCGCCCAGAGGGAAAACGCTTTTCGATAATTTCTACGGTCATGTCATGTCCTCTTGATGAAATCTGAATGAATTATTGGAAACTCTTTCTTGCTCATTTCTTTGGAGGTGGCCTGAGTTCTGCCATCGGCACTCCGCCAATAGCAAAATCGTAGCCACCCATTTCGTGGAACAGCACCCGCACGGCTTCAGGCTTGGCCCCGAGTACCTCGACCACACTTTGGGTAATGCGCTGTGCGAGGAGTTTCTTCTGTTCGTCGGTTCTGCCTTGCATCAGATTGACCTGAATAACTGGCATAGGGTCCTCCGGATTTATTTGAATCGAAAGCTGACGCTACCCATGTTCTGGAAGCGTGCCGTAATGTTGTCACCGCCAGTGACGGGAATCGCTTCCGTAATGCCACCAGTCATGACGAAGCTGCCGGTGGGAAGGGATCGGCCACGTGCGGCCAAATGCTCAACCAACATGATGATGGCATTTGCGGGATGGTTGAGCACGGCGGCGCTGGCAGCTAGGGCCTGAATCTCGCCGTTCTTCTCGATCACGACTCCGGTGGTGCGCAAGTCAATCGCACGGGGATCGAGTGGCCGGCCACCGGTGACGTAGCGTGCGCTGCTGCTGTTGTCAGCGATCACGCTGACCAGATCGAACTTGAATTTTTCGTAGCGCGAGTCGATGACCTCAAGCGCGGGAATGACATAGTCGGTCGCGGCCAGCACCTGCTCGATGGTCAGACCCTTGCCTTTGAGTTCGTCCTTGAGCACGAAGGCGATTTCGGCTTCCACGCGGGGATGAATCAGCTTGTCCATGGCAATGACGCTGTTTTCAGCGCAGGCCATCGACGCCATCTGGATGCCGAAGCAGGGCACGTTCACGCCCATTTGATCCATCTTGGCTTTAGATGTCAGGCCAGCCTTGAGGCCGACCACACGATCTCCGCGCGCGATCCAGCGGCGGCATAATTCATCCTGCACTGCATAACTGTCATCCACTGTCATGTCCGGATGTTCGTCGGTGACCTTGTTGAGGGTTTGCGCATTGTCCTGCGCGTGTTGAATTCTGTCGGCAATCGCGCTGATGGATTTTGTGTCGAGGCTCATTTCGCGTCTCCCGAAAAGCGGACTTCACAGGAGCCCAGACCGCCGACGGTGCATTTGAATACATCACCGGGCTTGACTGGAATCAGCATGGATTGCGATCCTGAGAGGATGGTTTCACCGGCGAGGAAGGGAATGCCTAAGGCGCCGAGGGTGTTGGCCAGCCAGACGACCGCGTTGACCGGCCCGCCTTGAACGGCTGCACCGGCTGCCGTGCTGAAGAGTTCTCCATTGATTTCGAGCACCATGCCCGCCAGAGTCAGATCCAGATCGGTGAGCTTTGCCCGTGACTTGCCCAACAGATAGACACCGCAAGAGGCGTTGTCCGCCACCGTGTCTTCAATCTTGATCTTCCAGTCGGTGATGCGTGAATCGACGATCTCAAAACAAGGCACGACGTAGTCGGTGGCGCGGATCACGTCAGTGGCGGTGATGCCCGGACCTTTCAGATCGCGTTTCAGGACGAATGCCACTTCGGCCTCGGCCTTGGGCTGGATCAGGCCGCCCAGCGGCAGGTCCTGACCTTCCTCATAGGCCATGGCCGAAGTTAGCTGGCCGAAATCTGGCTGATAGACCCCGAGCATGTCTTGGACAGCCTTGCTGGTGACCCCGATCTTTTTGCCCACGATTTTTTCGCCGGCTTCGATGCGATGGGCGACCATGCGCTCCTGAATGCGATAGGCATCCTCGATCGTAATGCCGTCGGCGCGGCCGAGCAGGGGAGCGACTGGGGTGCGGGTGGTGAAGGCCTTGTACAGCTCGTCACCATATTGCTGAATTTGTTCCGGGGTCATCGTAGTCCAGGTAAATTAGAGAAAATGAGTGCAGCGGTGCTGCTCGAAATGCGGCGACCGCAAGGTAAATGGGCAAAGCGCTTAGGCGCGGAGAAACGCGTCGGAGTGAAACACTTCACAACTTCACACACACATTGCGCTGCTCGGTGTAGAACTCAAGTGAATGGACGCCGCCTTCGCGGCCGATTCCTGACTGCTTGGAGCCGCCAAAAGGCGTGCGCAGGTCGCGCAGAAACCAGCTGTTGATCCAGGTGATCCCGACTTCGATTTGAGCTGCCACCCGATGCGCGCGCGAAAGATCAGTGGTCCAGATCGTGGTCGACAAGCCGTAGTCCGTGTCATTGGCTTTGTCGATGACCTCATCTTCTGAATCGAACGGCGCGATATGGCAACAAGGCCCGAAAATTTCTTCACGGATGACGCTGGCGGTTTCCGGCAGCCCGGTCCAGATTGTCGGTTGCACCCAATGCCCATGAGCAAGCCCTCCAGGCATTTCTGGTACGCCGCCGCCCGTCACAATCGTCGCTCCCTCGGCTTTGGCTTTTTCGTAATAGCCGAGGACTTTGCGCTGATGTTCGGCAGAGATCAGTGGCCCCATGGCAGTAGATTTGTCCCTGGGGTTGCCGCCTTTCAGGGATTCGGCTTTTGTTTTTAATGCGGATACAAATTTATCGAAGATCGGGCGCTCGACGTAAACGCGTTCGGTGCCCAGGCAGACTTGCCCGCAATTGAGAAAGGCAGCGCGGGAGATGCCTTCAACTGCCTGCTCAAAATTGCAGTCAGCAAAGACGACACCGGCGTTTTTGCCCCCAAGTTCAAAGCTGACATCGCGAATGCCGTCGGCGGCGGCCTTCATGATGGCCGCGCCCGTTTGCGTTTCGCCGGTGAAGGTGATTGCCGACACGCCTTTGTGTTGGGTGAGAAACTCGCCCGCGGATCGCGGGCCAAATCCGTGCACGACGTTATAGACCCCTTTGGGTACGCCAACGGCATTCATGACTTCTCCCAGAAGAGTTGCGGTTCCCGGCGTTTCCTCTGAGGGTTTGACGATGACGGTGTTGCCGCAGGCCAGTGCTGGCCCGACTTTCCAGGTCATCAGCAGCAAGGGCATGTTCCAGGGGCAGACCACCCCAATGACCCCCTTGGGCACGCGCAGCGCGTAGTTCAAGGCACCTGCGCCGTCGGGCGTCGAGGTCATGAACGATTCAGACGGCACGTTTTTCACCACATCGGCAAAAATTTTGAAATTCGCGGCCCCTCGCGGAATCGCGACGTGCTCGAGCATCGACAGAGGCTGTCCAATGTCGTTGAGTTCGGCAGTCACAAAATCATCAAAGCGGCGCGTGATCTCGTCGGCCACCTTGTACAGCAGATCGACGCGCTGCTCGACCGTCATTTTTCCCCAGGGTCCTTTCATTGCCGCGCGCGCTGCGGCAACCGCAGCATTCACTTCTGATTGACCGCCTTCATGGATATGACCTACCAGGACGCTGTCCGTGGGGCGATATTTTTCGAACGTTTTTGTGCTGCTGACAAATTCGCCGTCAATAAAGTGCTTGAACTGTTGGGGGTCCATGATTTGTGATTTCGCGTAAGTAAAGGAATATTTTTGAGAAGCTAAGGTTTTTTTTACATGAAGAGATTACTGGTGCGAATTCCGTATCGCTCCAAGCTGGAAAAGACTACGGTCAATGGATTGCGCGATTGGGCATAAGTTTGGTGCGGCGAAGTGAGCGTCTTGACGCTTAGGGTTTCTCGCGCGTGCTTAAACAGTGGGCTGCAGTGAACGGCTGCGCGATCCAGCCACTTCTGGACTATCGGTGCATTTGAGGGATCTTGATCAAGCAAGAAATAAAGCAATTCACGGCCGCATACCGCGCGATGCCTATTCCATCGAGGGCGAGCACTGGCTGGGATCAGATCGAGGTAATTTAGAAGCAGGTTCTCAAACAGAAATCCGACGGTCACTATGTATTCAAACGGCCCAAGGCGGGTTGAACCGCGCCAGAATTTCCTAGCTAGCGCCTGGACCTCGCGTGCGTCGTCGGCTCGCCCACGGTCTGCTGACCGGGAACTGAAGTTATCAAAAAATATTTGCGCGTCTGCGGCCAGTGCACAGCTTAGATCATGAGCTTCAGCGATGGCGGGGCCGATGCGAATATAGCCCCGTATCAATCGAGCAGAACGTATGTCGAGCAAATCGTGCAAATGCAAATCGGTATTGGTTTGCCCAGCATGGCGGCTAACAAAGGGTTCGCCTTCGGTGCGGCGAGATTCAACTGACATGTCCGGTGTATTGTTCAAGCCCAGTGCACTTGGCCAAGCTGCTTTTACTTTGATGACCATACTTTCTGAGTGCGACGAAGTGCTAAGTGCAGCAGCATCTCGGTAATCCGGAGTCCAGGAAAGCGCAGAATTCAGACGCGTATGATCCATTTTAGAGGCGGTCGGGCCTGTCTTCATGGGAAGACTCATGCCTGTTGCGTCACCCGAATCGCAAGCTCGCTCATTGAAGCACCGAGGATTTCATCAGTGACTGGTGTCCAAGCTTGTTCAGCAATAGGCAACACGGCACTTGCGGCCCGCGCACTCCAATACTCGAGACAGGAAACCAGTTTGACTGTGGCCGCGTTGGCGTCGTCAGGAAGAAGAACTGATGCATAACAAAATCGCGCAAAGAACGATTCAAAATGCTCGATCAGCATATTCGTTTCCTTTCCCAGGCTGCGCCGCAATGCACGCACATCCAAGACTGACCAGAGTACGCCATCAAGAATCAGAGAAAACGCGAGGGTGCGCTCTACCGGCGATGCTATGGCCATGGCGTCCTCTGTGTAACGGCGTAATGATTGCCATTCTGGGGACTTCAGCCAAAAGTCGCGCGCACGGTGAAGCGATGATTCGCCGTCTAGAGCCCACCCCATATTCGAAAGAAATCTGCAGATTTCCAAATGTCTTTGGCTATTCTCTAAGTGCCGTTTCATAAGCCGAGAACTGGAGCAGGAAGCTGCTCGGGCGGCGGCGTCCAAACTAATTGCCCAGGCTAAATGACGCAGTGGGATCCATATCTTGACGATGGCTTCTCGTTCCTGCGGGAGGAGCATAGAACAGTGACTGAAGAGTGCCGGCCAATTGAAATCCAAGTCGGAAGGTCGCCCGCCAGCTTTCTTTGCTACACGTCTATGATCGGATCTATTTGGGTTGCTCGCTTTTTCTTCTCTTGCCGCAGCCGCTGGCGAATCCGTGTCATGGAGAAGGTTCATTCTCGGGACCAGTGGCATTTGAATTCAGATCGGCAGGATGAGGTGCCGATCCGGAGCAACGGGCTTGCCGGAGATCGACTGTCCGCTTTCATTGTCAGACACAGATATGGCTCGCACTAATTTTTGTGCAAAGAGTGGTAGACGTTTAACTTTCTGGGAAATGCTCACTCGACAAGCCCGAATTTTTTCGAGCCTGAAAATGGATTTGATTCTCATTTTTATTCTCCAACGTCAGCTTCGGCAATCAGGTCATCCTTTTCGCACATGTACAGGATGATTTATCTGATGATCAAGCAGAGGTCATGCCATTCACCTGTTTTCCGGTAAAATCAGAAAGTTAGACGGCAAATAGGGCTTCATCCATGACGGGTGAGTTGCCGCTTTCGTTAGATCAGCGAGTTCTGCTTACGAATTGGGATCGACCTCGAAATTTCTCAGCTTCCGTTGCGTTCTAGGCGGTAAGCGAGCTGCCGACGCGTAATCCCGAGAAGTCGTGCTGCTTTAGCCAGGTTTCCCGATGCGCGGTCGACGGCGGTTCGCATCAAGGCAGCTTCATGAACCGCTAGGTCGAAGCCATCTACAAGCAAGGATTCGCAATCCTCCAAGCAATCTGCTTCCAAGCTACCCTGTCTATTGATACCGACTGCGGCCGCCCTGAGCACAGGCGCATCGGCAAATAAGTGTTCGATTTGTATTTCATCTCCATTAGGTACCAACAGCACCCCGCGTTCAATCATATTCTCCAATTCACGCACATTTCCCGGCCAGTCGTGTGCCAATAAAGCCTGCAGTGCGCCCGCGCTAAGCCCAAGCGTTTTCTTGTTGTAGGACGGCTCATACTTGGCAATTAGAGCCTTTGCCAGCGAGGTTAGATCACTTCGCCTTTCTCTCAGCGGCGGAATCGAGATCGGGTAGGTCGCGATCCGGTAGTAAAGATCAGCGCGGAATTGGCGGTCGCTGATGGCCTGTTGTAAGTTCACATTGGTCGCTGAGACGAGTCGTACGTCCACTTTTCGTACCATGTCGTCGCCAACGCGTTCGACCTCACCCGTCTGAAGCACTCGCAACAACTTCACCTGCGCTGATGGTGATATGTCGCCAATTTCATCTAGAAATAGCGTGCCACCGTCTGCCCGCTCGAAACGTCCTGCCCGCGATTCGTTGGCACCGGTGAAGGCACCTTTGCGCACGCCGAAAAGCTCGGATTCGATCAACTCCTGTGGGATCGCCGCGCAATTGACCGCGACAAAGGGTCTGGTAGCGCGTGGCCCATTATCGTGCAGCCAGCGTGCAAACAATTCCTTGCCAACGCCGGTTTCGCCGAGCAATAAAACGTTGATTGTACTGTTGTTGGCCTGTTCAAGCAGGCGAAGAGCGGCGCGAAAGGAGGGGGCATTGCCGACGATGCCGCTTTCGGCCTTGTGCTGACCCAATTCCATGCGCAGGCGTTCCAGTTCGCTTTCAAGCTGACGGAATTCGCATTCAATATTTTGTGCGCGAAAGTAGGTCAGATAGGGATCGTCGCCCCAGGCTTCTGCAGCGCGCCCAACAATGCGACAGCTATCGTGTCCTTGTGCAAAGCATTCGGTTTCACGGAAAACTACCTCGCGACCGAGCAGATGGGTGGTGAATCCCGAGGCATAACCCACCAGGCTCCAGCATGCACATTCTTCGTCGTGTCCAAAATGTTCAAGATGCGATTCTGCCTCCCAGGAATTGTTCAGGGTCGCATCGCAGTGAAATTCTCCATCCGGATCGGCCCGGTATTCGGTGATGTCTACTTTGACCAAGCCTTCGAACTCGTGCAGCGTCGGTCCAATACGGTAGAGGTCGAATTCTTCGCCCTGTCCGGATAGCGACCTAGCTACTCGTGCATGGTGCAAACCCGAAACATAGCCCATTCTCAGCAAGGCCCCTTGAGCACGTCGTGCGCCCAGGGTCTCGTAGAGTTCCTTGCGTAAGGCGCCGAAGGCCTTTGCGTGCATCAGTAACATGCGCTGCTCGTCCAGCCAGATCTGGCCGGCACCGAGATCGAATCGTAATCTCGATCGCAGGTTAAATTGCTCGACAGTGCCAGCTTCGTCTTTCGCCGTTGGATTGGGTGGCAAAGGACATTTTCCCGCGGGCACTGCTTTACTCATCCCGTCAAGCCTTCGGTCTTTAGTGCCTTCTGCACTGCCGGCCGCCCCGCGATGCGTTGCAGGTAAGAACCCAGTGCAGGCCAGGGACTCAGATCCAGCTTGACGAAACCTGCCCAACTCAGGACTACAAACAGATACGCATCAGCCACCGAATACTTATCACCCATGATGTAAGGGCGTGTGGCGAGTTGATCGGCAAGGTAGTCAAAGCGTCCCTTGAGGGCCAAGACGCTGGCTTTTTTCTGCGCCTCGACCGAGGTCGGATTAAACAGCGGCGAGAACTGCTTGTGTAACTCGGTGCCAATGAAGGTCAGCCAGCTCTGAAGTTCGTAGCGCGCTCGATCGGTTGGTGAGGGCGCCAGGTCAGCTGCGGGATTCTGGTCCGCAAGGTACTGGATAATCGCTGGGCCTTCTACTAGCACTGAGCCATCATCGAGTTCCAGGGCGGGGACATAGCCACGCGGGTTGATCTTGCTGAAGTCCGCGCCCGTTTCGGTTTTTCGGGTGGCAAGGTCTACCTTGACCAGTTCGAACTTCGCACCGACTTCGCGCAATACAATGTGTGGTGACAGTGAGCAGGCACCGGGGAAATAAAACAGTTTCATGACGCTCTCCTGATATTTTTCTTATGCAACAGAATTAAAGGTCAACAACGAGGCTTCAGAGCTCTTCACCGCCATTGACGTTGACGATGCCGCGAACTCCCAGACCTCCGTCGGTATTGATGATGGTGCCGGTTGTAGGGGCCGAGTTTTCCTTTGAGGCGAGCAACACATACGGCGCGCAGTACTGCTCGGGTTTGGGAGAAATTCGCATTGGCGTTATCCCAACGAGCATCTCGTCTAGCGTATCTATCTCACTCAAGCTCTGGCCGGCGGTGCCTGTCGCATTGAGGCCGCTAAGCCCAGTCTTCATGCCACCGGGTGCAACGCCATTGACGCGGACTTTGGGGGCTAGCTCATGCGCCAGCTGTTTGACCAGGCCGACCAGTGCGTGCTTGGACGCGGTGTAGACCGGGCCGCCACCGCCTGGATAAAAGCCGGCGTTGGAAATGGTGAAAATCACGCTACCGCCGGTCTTGACCAGTTCCGGCAACGCCGCGCGTGAGCCAAGCAGCCCGCCCTTGACGTTGACCGCCATCAGTTCATCAAAGGCCTTTCCGAGAGCATCGCCCTCGTATCCAGCAAGCGGTTGGAAGAAATCGAAAATGCCAGCATTGGCAATAAAGGTATCAAGTCGGCCGAACTTTTCTGCGGTGTTTTCGACTGCGTTCTGGTTGTCGGCAAAGGAGCTCACGTCACCAACGGTGACCGTCACTCGGTCACCAAAGGCTTTGCTCACCTCTTCGGCGCGCTGCGCGTTGGACTCGAGAATGCCGACATTAGCCCCTTCCTTGATGAATCGCTCCACGAGCGCACGACCCAGCCCGGAACCACCCCCCGTGATCAGTGCTACCGAATTATCAAGCCATCCCATCATCTCTTCTCCTTAATTTATGGTGATTGTCTGCCGAATAATTGGCAGATTTAACCGGCTTCTAAACTCTTATGCAGCTTCGCCCAGCGACGGCCGGATTCGCGCGCGCCCTCGAGGTGCTGTTCTGGCACCAGATGGTAGGGCGGACGGCAGGGGCCGGCCTTCATCCAGCCAGCGGCGTCCATACGCGCTTTTTCGATGCCGATGTTGTACATCGAGAACTCTTTGAATGAACCATTCGGGAACAGGGTCTGATAGGTCTGGGCAATAGCACCGGTGAGCTTGTGTGCTTCAGCCCAGTCCGCGCTGGCGCCACTGCTGCGGGCCTTGTCCACGACATCGCGCAGACGCATGACCGGATTAGGGCCGCAGACCGCACCGCTGGTCCAGAACGCGCTGCAGAATTCAGGGTCCAGTCGCGCTGCACCGTAGTAATCCATATCCAGCGGCAAAAAGCGGATGCGCTTTTGACTCACCTGAAGATCGGGAAGCAGCATGCCGATACCGATGTATTTGGCGGTGATCACCTGCGGTAATTCGGAGACTTGGGCCCAGAAAGGGCGCGGAAATTCGAAGCGAAAGGCCTCGGTATTCGCATAGACGCAGATGGCCGTATCCGGGCAGGCTTCAGCCAGATCGCGGTAGAACTGAACAGCGGTCGGCACATCGGGAGCGCACCACATCGGCGGGCCAGCCATGACGCCGTCTACACCGATCTCGCGTGCCGCGCGCGTCTGCCGCACGGTCTCACGTGTAGATAATGAGCTGGTGCCACCGAACACAGGAACACGTCCGCGCGCGGTCTCTACGATGGTGCGCATGAAGGCGGATTTTTCCTCCCAGGTCAGGGTCGCGCACTCTCCCAGCGTTCCCAGTGAAAGGATGCCATTGACTCCTGAGGAAATGAGCTGCTCCACCACGCGGCTGGTTTCATCGAGGTCGACCGTGTTTTCAGAGCGCCAGTCGGAGGCGTTGGCCTTGGCTGGTGTCGACATGATCGCCCAAGCACCGTGTACTTGGTCCACGGTTAGCAATTCTTTCCGCATCATCACTTCCTCACATTCAATGAATTTATGGGGACTCAGGAACGCAGTACCCTGAAATTGACGTTTTCGTAAGCTGCCATCCTCGTTCACTAGAGAGTAGGCGGGAACTTGTGGCTCGGAATATCGACTATCACTGTGGTGAATGAATTGTTTGGATAGGCTCGATCTTCAGAATGATCGGTCTCTGGACGGCATCTTTCGTCCAGCGAGATTGGCTCAGTCTCAACGGCTTCATAACTTGGCGGGGAATCGATGACGACGCGTCGTAATTTCTTGGTGGGCGCAGCAGGCCTGTGTGGCGCTGCAGTCTTTCCAGTTGGGGCAATTTCTATTGCACATTCAGGCTCGGAGCGCGCGCGCTCAGTGCTGTTCCTCAGCGATCGCCCGGGCCCGCCGCAACCCGAGCCGGACACCGCCGTTGAAAGACGAGCGCTGAGCCTGGATCTTGCGGCTGATCCAATGAATTTTGATGGCGCTGCGCTGCTGCAACAAGGGCATACCGCGCTATTGGCCCAGGGCTCGCCGACGACATTGTTTGCACTGCGCAGCCAGCTCGGCAGTCATTGGCGCGTCATCGTCAAGGGCCTGCACGGCGTGGACGGACCCGGTTTGCATCGTCTGGAAACGGCAGACGCAGTAGCGCCGGATCTGGCGTCGATGCTCGCAGGAGCGCGGGATGAAGACGCGTTTGCCGCAGTGCTGATGCAGCTCAGCGGAAATGCGTCTGCCATGTCGACAGCAGAAAATTCTGTTCACCACGTGCAGTCGCGGCACTGGGCCGGGGATGCTCGCGCCTCGCTGCTGGCCTGGCCAACGAGGATTCTGTGATGGCTAAAATTCTTCCCCCACGTGTCAGTGAGGCGGCCTTTCGCAGTTTTGTCGCTGCGGCCCAGAATGTGGTTGGAAAACCGTATGTTTTCTTGGATCCGGACTGGGATTTGACTGCCTATCAGGATCAGTACGCCACCACCCCCAAGGAAGTCCACCAGGCCTCGGCAGCCGTGGCGCCGGCCAATCTGGCACAGGTGCAGGGGATATTGCGGGAGGCTAAGCAGCATGGCATTCCGCTGTGGACGATTTCCACCGGCAAAAATTTTGCCTATGGCGGGCCAGCGCCACGGGTC
>TARA_R110000850_G_scaffold100012_1_pt1 | contig 42244 bp, 39 predicted proteins | sample TARA_R110000850 | Tara Oceans TARA_R110000850 (sample SAMEA4397586) | marine metagenome | biome: Polar Biome; feature: [SRF] surface water layer (ENVO:00010504); material: water (ENVO:00002006), including particulate matter (ENVO:01000060) such as... | depth 5 m
CATTGCGTATTGATAAGACATAAGACATGGGAAAAGCGCCGGAGAAGGGAAGCCGGCAGGCACGCGGGAGGAGAAAAACGGCAATGCGATCTCGGAAGGTCCCACCGGGGCTAGAATGGTAACTGTGCTCATAACGGAAAACCTTTAGCTTATGCTGTATATGTATACAGTAAACGAAACTAGGTTTTGCGTTCAAAGAAAAATGTAAACGACAGGCAGATGGTACAAAAAATATGTGGGCGCCTTACCCAATACCAAGTCGAGATACGGTACCTGGAAAGCCTCAACTGGCAGGCGCCTCTGGCTTTTAAACCTAGCGATTACCCCATCGCCCGTTAAAACGCCCCCCGCCACTCATCTTCAGCTAATGCATTTTGATGATGATGGGCTGCGCATGAGCTCGGTGCCCTGGGAATGCGCTCTTCTCTGGGCTCGCGGTAGCGGCAAGCGGCATACCGCCATCAATGCGCGGCTGGAAACGCCGCTTGCCCGCAAGTACTGGAAAGCAGTGTGGACTTCAGGCCGGTGTCTGGCGCCGGCGGACGGTTGGCACCAATGCGTCAAGAATCCCGACGACCCAAAACGCAAGCAGCCCTTTAACATCAGGCTCAAATCGGACAAACCGATGTTCTATGCCGCGCTTGGGCATTTCTCCCGTGGCAGTGATGAAGCGCCAAGTGGGATAGACGGCTGCGCCATTGTTACAAGTGCCAGCGACCTTGTAGGGGCGTCATTTGTTATGCTTCTGAAATTCACTGCTAACACGCCACGGCCTCTGCTTCAGGCAGGGTATCTCCCGGCAGCGCCGTATGACGACAAGGAGCGTCAATGAACACCATTTTTCGCGAAGAAGATTTCATCTTCACCCAGCTCCCTGTGCCTGCCCCGTTTTCCTATCCAGCTGAGATAACAAACGGCCAAGCTGTTCTCTGCAACTGGGAAGACGATCAAAGAATTGGTCATTCGACCTTTGCCTTTGACGACGCCTCATCCGAGGCTCTTTATGCCGAAAAATACCATCACCGCCTCATAAACCTGGTCGACCGAGAAATGACTGTCAGACGGGAAGGCAAAATTGAGCCAGCAGGGGGAGCGCTGCTCAGCGTCAAGCGCGGCAATGTATCCGTCTGCTGGGTTCCTCGCGAGACCGCAGAGTGGGTAAAGGTCAGCTATCGGCATGCACAGGCGATCGAGAAGCTCAGGACGGCATATATGGAAATCCTCGACCAGACCGATCTGGAAGCGCTGTTCTCATACTCTCAAGATATCTCAGGACTGTTTCTGCCCTGCCCCGCGAAGGAGTTCTTTGATGGCAACCCTCGGTACATTATCTGCGGGCAGGAAACCACTGGCTGGAGAAACATCCTTTGCGGGATGCGAAACAAACGGCTGGTAAATGAAGAAGATATTACGGCCTCAATGCAGCAGGCTGAAGGTTTCGCGAGGGTTGGAGCAAGGCGAAGCAAGTTCATGCAGTTCTACAGAAGTGCAGCTAGCCGGCTCCGGCCTAAGGCGCCAGCTGCGGTACTCTGGTCCAACCAGTTCTCCGCAAGTTTCAGGTCGGCGAGCCCTGTAAATCTGCCACCTGAGATTTTTCGGATACTGAGAGAACTTTCCTACTCAGTACTAAGGGCACAGTTCGAGATTCTCCAGCCTGACGTAGTTATTTTCACCACCGGCCCGGGTCGTGATCGCTATTTGAAGGAATGCTTTACGGGCTGGGTCTCAGTAAAAGTAATCGAGCCGAGGCGGCTATGGCATTTCAAGGTGGGAGAGGTTCACTGCATTCGAACAAGCCACCCCAGGTGGGTCAAGGGCAATGAGTACCTCGACAGGGCTGTGGATCTGGCGAAAGAGCTACAAGGCACGGCATGAGTCTGCCCGCTTAAAACCAGTTGCTCAGCTGTTCCGCCCAAACCTGCTCATCCCGAAGCTCGATCCCAATAATTTTGAAATCTATATCACCCTCGTGAGCTTACCCGGCCGGACGACTCATCCGGCTCTGCATGAGGTGATTTACATGATTCCAGACTGTCCAGCATGTCAGTCCTCGAACGTCCAGCGCTGCCACTACGGCAAACAGATCGGAGGTTCCATTGGGGCTGTCGCAGGCACCTTCAGCGGTTTCGCTGGCGGTACAAAAGGGGCAATACAAGGGGCCCGCGCAGGCGCCACCCTAATGAGCTTCGCAGGCCCGGCGGCAGGCGCGTCTGGTGCGGTCATAGGCGCGGTCAGTGGCGGCCTTATGGGCTGCATCACAGGCCTTAAACTTGGTGCCCTGTTCGACAACAAGGAGCTTTTTTCTCAGTATCGCTGCGCACAGTGCGGTACGCATTTCTAACCAAGGTCTGCGCCGCGCGCTGAAACCTGCTTTCCAGGATCAGGCATTCCGTAGCATCAACTTGCGTAGTCAATCGTTGCCGCCTCGCATACGCGCGAGCAAATGCCCCCATCAAGCATTCTACCCCTTAGCCCGCACGCTCCCCACCGTATAAAGCTCGGCAGCCAAAACTGACCGAGCTTTCTGCTGGGTAGATGCCATAGTCAGGAGCTCTTTTCATGAAATCAGAAGTCGATATCGTCCGGGGTAAGCGTCCCGCCCTCCAGCTTGTTAACACCTCAAAGATAGGCATGGAGGGATGGCTGAGAACAAACAATTTACTGCCTGGCCGTCAGGATGCCGCTTCGGACACTCATCGGGACTCATCCAGATCCGTGCTGGCGCTATGGCTGGAAAAAGCAGGTCGCCCAGCGGCAGCTCCCCCAGACAACCAGAACGATGAACCTACCCCCTACTTGCTGGAGAACCACTCTGGAGCACGTTGTGGTTGCCCAGTACACCATGAGGAGGCCCTGCACCACTTATACCCCGTCGCGAAACCTCGAACCGTTGATCTTGGCAGGAATCCGACCCTGAACATGGCCTATGTCGAACTGAAGGCCCTCAAGCAAACAATACTGAAACACCAGAAGAGAGAGGCCTTACTCACGCAGCAGCTGCAAGACGCAATGGGGACGGCCAGCCGTGCCATTTTCGCTGGCGGCGAGATTACCTGGATCCAGTCCAGGGACACTGCGGTACTGGACATCGACCAGTTGCTTAAAGACAAACCACACCTGAAAGCTCGTTACACCCGCATGGAGGAGGGTGACCGTGAATTTCTGATCACCTGACTCAGGAAGGCCCGAGTCAGTCACCCCCTTCCTGCAGCGAACCCTTGCGTTCTCTAAAGCACGCCCTACCGAACCGCCAGGCACCGGAGTTCAGCCATTTACCTCAGCTCGCAATGAGCTATCCGCAATTTCATGACGATTAGATCCCAATTCGGCAGGCCTGCCTGAACCTGCGCCTGCTCGGCCCAATATTCTCCACATAGGAAGAGACCATCATGAGTGATACACAAATACACGAAACCTTTGTCCAGACTGCCCCGGCATCACCATCCGAAGATCAGGTGCTGATCTGGGCGCAAGCAATTCTGGAAGCACGCTTCACACGCAGCAACTTTCTGACCAGCCCCGTCATGGTAAGGGATTATCTGCGTCTCGCTTTCGCATCAGAGGAGCGGGAAGTGTTCGGAATAATCCTGCTCGACAATCAACATGGGGTACTGGGCTTCGAGCGCCTGTTTTACGGGACGATAGACTCAGCAAGCGTATATCCCCGAGAGGTAATCAAGACTGTACTCAATGCCAACGCGGCTGCGGTGATACTTACTCACAATCACCCAAGCGGTAATCCAGAGCCCAGCCAGGCGGATATCAGGCTCACCAGCAGAATCAGGGTCGCTTTGGAGACCATCGACGTCCGTCTGCTCGACCACCTGGTGATTGGCGGTACCACCTCGGTCAGCCTGGCTGAACGCGGCCTTCTTTAATCCCACAAGCAGAAAACGAGGTCACCATGTCTCTGATTCGCTGTCTAACTTCTGTGACTATTTTCACAGGAGCAATAGTTATGTCCCTCGGTCTTGTAGCCGCTGCGTTCTTGATATTGCGAGTTCCGGCGGTGCTTGCTGCAGCTCTCCTCACCTGTATTCTATTTAACGTGACGGTCAAACGACTTCGTCCGCTGGCTTGATTCGACGGGAGCGCATAGCAAGCCTTTGCGCTCCTCTGTTTTATGGGGATCAGCCGGCTCTTGAAATGAATCAGCAACGCCTTGTCATTTTGTTCGTAATTGCTTCTGCTACCGTCATCTGGCGGAGCTGATACCGACCATCGCAACGAATCAAGCTTACCGCAAGCAGCAAGCCCGCGAGCTGGCGCATGTGATACAGCGCAACCGGTTTTGCTCATTCGAGCGGTTATGCTCATTCGAACGGTTATGCCTGAGCTGCGGCATCATGGAGATGGTTGGGTTTTGAATGTCCCTAAGGGCAAATGAAAGGAAGCGAGGCATTGCATGAACATTGCCGGTCCTAACGGGCCAACCGGTCACCTAGCTGCTGTACTACTTGCAGAATCAACTCACGGTCGTCACCGCTGAGCTTGCTCAGTAAAAACTGTAACTGTCGGGCCTGATCGTCCGTCCGAACACTTCCTTCTGTCAGCAGTTCTGCAGCTTCGCAGCCAAACAACTCTGATAATTCAAACAACCGTGTAACTGAAAGCGATGCTACCCCGCGCTCTAATCGCGATACAGCCTCGTTACCCAACCCCAGCTTTTCCGCTACCTCTTCCTGGGTGAAATTGGCAGCCAGCCGGCGACGGCGAATTGCCTGCCCAAAAGTCTTCGCCAGTGCTTCCTGATCTTCGTTAGTCATTGCCCCTCCTATTCAACCTGAATGGTTGGGCATCAACTCGTTGACATGAAGGACCAAATACGATGAAACTCAACCTATTACGTCCATATCACAACACGACTGCTGTAACATTTACCCAAGGAGATACTATGAAAAGGAAGCCTCTGGCTCTCGCCCTCACCTGTCTGATTACCACCACCTCTTTTGCTGGCGCTTTCGAGTGGACCAGTGGATGGGGGATGGGTACCTCGGAATATGCCGTTGATGACGGCAATAACAACGCCCTGCTCATTTCCTGCCCGAGCGAGGGATACGTATCAGCAGAAGCCACCATTCAGGGCGAGCGCTACGATTCGGAGAGCCAGCCTGGCTTTGATGTGATTGTCGATGGCGTGACCTTCAGCAACCCCTTCTATACCGACTGCCGGGTCTGTGCCGACATTTTCAAAGCCCAGTTCTGGGAGGCTTTCCGCAAGGCGAACCGATTGCAGCTTTCGGTAGACGGCCAGGTCGTTAACCTACCAACCACAAAGCTACATGACGTAACCCAACCACTGGACGACCCAGCTAACGGCTGCTACGCCGCCTGGTAATAACCCCACAACCACAAAAAGGAATTCACCAATGGATGAAGACAACCTGAACGATTTGGGTCAGCAGGATGGTTTTGATATGGCTGCCTGGGCACCGGCCGCGATTGGCTGGGGTCTCGCCGCTACTGTCTTAGCTATATTTGCCGTTACATCGAATACATCGCCATTGGTGCTCGGTGCCGGCACCTTAGCCAAGATCTTTGCAGTACTGGTAGGAGTAATACTTGGCACTGCTGGCGCCCTCCTCGGAGATGCGCTTCGCCGCTTCGCCAGACCGAGCGCTGTTTTTACCCAGGGTGGGTTTTTCAGCCTGATCTGGATAAAGGTGTTCTGGTCTGTAGGACCGCAATTGATAGGCTTGTTTGGAGGTGTCTTTCTTGGAGCTGCGTTGGTGCTCAGATGAGCGCGAGCCGGCTCTGTACACCCATATTAACCGTGTTGATGGTGATAGCCCTTGCGGGGTGCTCAGACAGTGATCCGGTTCGGGGAGAGTTCGTCGCTGGCTGCATCCATTCCGGGGCATCCAAATCGGACTGTTTCTGCATCTTCAACGAGCTGGAGGAGAAATACAGTACCGAAGAGCTGGATCGCCTGGGCAAGGAATACCCCCCAGATGAAGGGTTGTTAAAAAGTACTGTCGCGGCCGCATTGGCTTGTCGGGATTGACCCGACCTGACAACAAACAAAACCCCGTCAAGGATTGACGGGGTCTGGTAAGGCGCAAAGGTCTCCTTGCTGAGACCTTTGTATTTTTTTTGTTTACGTATCAGGTGCAATTTGCGTTTCGCTGCAACCAAAGCGGATTCGTTTTGCGTTGAGGCCGAAACCGGCCCCAACTCATCAACAAACGAGTGATCTACTGCCAGTTGGCAGCAATGACGACGTCCACCTGGTTGCGCTGGGCTTGTGTAAGCACCATCTCCCCGCTGACGGGTACCCCAAAGGCCGCCATTGCATCTACCAGTGAGTCCACCTGACTTGCATAGAGGGAAGAGCTCCCCGCCTGAATCGCATCAAGCTTCTGGCCAGAATTCGCATACCAGTCCTGAACGGTCACCCGATCATCCGAACCTAGCGCATCAATCACCAGATCATCGCCGTCTCTCGAAAGCCAGAGATCCTCTCGCGCCAGCCCTTCCATACTGAGAAGGTCGGTATCTGTTCCGGCGGTTGCCGACAGATTGTTGATAACGTCTTGCCCATCACCGCTGGCAAATGCATATGTGTCGCTTCCACTGCCACCAATGAGATAGTCGTTACCCGCGTTTCCTCGCAACGTGTCGTTACCCGCACCACCGTCAATAAGGTCGGAATCCGAAGAACCGAAAATAGACTGGCTTCCCGACGGGGCCGAAAGGATCGTTCCGAACTGGCGCTCGTCAGGTAGATTCTGATAATCCGGTGATCCAACAGGATCCGGGTTGCTCAAGCCGAATGCGCCAAACAGCTGGGCCGAAGTAATCTGTCCGCCTGAGGCGAAGGTGATGGTGTCAACCACGTTGTCGCCGCCCAGGAACCAGTTCCTGATCGTGACCTTGTCGCTGCCGCCTCCAATATTGAGGACCAGATCATTGCCGCTTTTCATCAGGCCACCCGCAGCCTGATTGAAACTGATCCCCTCGAAATGGAGGGTATCAGTCCCGCCTCCACTGTTATCGATTACATCCTGGCCATCACCCGCAGTGAATACATAGGTGTCGTTACCGCGCCCGCCAAGCAGGATGTCATTTCCCGACCCGCCACTGAGGGTGTCAGCGCCGTTCCCACCTTCGAGACGATCGGCTCCTGCCCCACCGGACAGCACATCATCGCCGTTGAATCCCTGAAGAAGATCATTCTGTGAGGTACCAGAGATAGAAGCGTCATCGCCTGTGGAGCCCTGCACGGTGTTAGCAAACCCGGCCGGGGCGCCAGGTACTGCCATGCCAAAAGCTCCAAAGATCTGGGCAGCGGTGATCTGTCCACCCGTTTCGAAGGAAATGGTCTCAACCAGATTATCGCCGCCAAGGAAGAATGCCTTCAGCGTGACCTGATTGGTTGTGCTTCCGCCAACACGGAGAACCAGATCATCGCCCGACTTCATAAGGCCAGAGGCAACCTGATTGAAAGTGATACCGTTGCTGAAGAGGAGAGTATCCGTGCCTTGTGTCTCTGTGAGCACATCCTTCCCGGCGGAATAGACGTATGTATCATTGCCGATCCCGCCAAGCAGCGAATCGTTTCCAGAGTTGCCGGTCAAGGTGTCATTACCGGCACCACCCAGCAGAATGTCATCCCCTGAAGTTCCGATAATCTGATCGTCGCCACCAATCCCTGCTACCGGAGGCTCGCCGGGGTCTACCGGATCGACGGGATCACCAGGATCTGTCGGCTCTCCGGGGTCTCCCCCGCTGCCCGATCCGTCAGGCAGCGCAGTCAGTTGAGCTGCGATCTGTGAAGTCGTCAGGTAATAACCTCCGTCGGGCTGAACATAATCGATAGAGTGGCTGCTGCCCAGGAAGTGGCCAGTAACCCGAACCTGTTGTTCCATGTCCCCATCGACCAGAATAACCAGGTCATCACCATCCTGATGGAAGCTCAGACGTTCCTTCGCTACGTCAAGGAAGAATACACCGTCAAAACCGCCACTCTGGTTATCGATTACGTCCACGCCACCACCTGACCGGTAGTAGTAGGAATCGTCCCCCGCACCGCCAGCCAGCATGTCGTTGCCGTCCTCGCCTGCGAGAACATCATTACCGGCACCCCCGATCAGAACGTCGTCGCCGGAGCCATTGTGCTGGCCGTTTCCACCAGACAGATAATCGTTTCCGTCCCCGCCTTCGACCTGATCGTCGCCGCCCATGCCAAACAGGGTGTCGTTACCCCCGAGCCCGCGGATCATGTCACGGCCAGCGTAACCGGATACCTGCTCTGCATTTGCTGTGCCTTCGATCAGCGCTTCGAAGTCACCGGGAACCCCCTGTGCCGCAACCATATGACCGATACGCTCAGCCATCAGCATGTAACCACCGGACGGCTGAACGTAACTTATTGCATGCTCGCCCCCAAGGAAGTGATCCAGCACCCTCACTGACTGCGCCGCATCGTCATCGACCAGGATAAGCAGGTCATTTCCATCCCGGTTGAACGCCAGGCGATCCTCGCCGATGCCGCCATTAAAGAACACGCCGTCGTATCCGCCACCGACGTTGTCGATGACATCAGCGCCGTCTCCGGCGGTATAAACGTATTTGTCGTCTCCGGTGCCGCCAGCTAGCAAGTCGTCGCCGGTTCCCCCAGATAATTGATCATTACCGGCACCGCCATAAAGACTGTCATTCCCCGCTTCACCCTCGAGGTAGTCGTTTCCAAGTTCTCCATGGATCGTGTCGTCGCCGGCTCGGCCCCAGGCCTGGTCGTTACCCTCGCCAAGTCGGATATGATCATCAAGCTGTCGGTAACCTATGAAGCTGTCTTCCCCGGATGTACCGTGCCAGATGACCTCTGCTTCAACTTCCGCCTGGCTCATTACAACACCGTCATCGAAGACGAAATTCTCAAGTTTGAAATGATCATTCGGCTCCTTGAACCAGTTCTGCACGATGATCGAATCAGTACCGTTGGCATGCAGGATGTGCATATCCAGACCATTCCGGTGGTAGCTGAGATCGCTTGCTGTGATTCCTTCCCCAAAAACCAGAGTGTCGGCAGTAGGAGATATATTGCTATAGGCTTCATTTGCGCGACGTTCTATCAGAAGATCTTGCCCATCACCCAGATTAAAGACATACGTGTCTTCTCCGAACGAGCCATAGATGGTGTCATTCCCTTCGCCGCCTTCAATTGTATTGCTCCCCTGATCCCAAGCGTTGCTATAAGCCCGGATCAGGTCATCGCCCTCACCCCCTCTCAGGGTATCGAAGGACTGGCCCAATAGAACATCGTCTCCAGAGCCACCGATCAACAAACCACTGCCTTCCAGGTGATCCGCGCCGGCACCGCCGTCAAGCACTCCATTCCCATAAAGGTGATCCGCGCCAGCATCACCGTACAGGGAGTCAGACCCACCTCCACCCCGCAGGATATCGTCGCCGTCCCCTCCATGCAGTTGGTCGTCGCCCCAGTCACCATTCAGGGTGTCATTGCCAGCATCACCAAAAAGGACGTCATTGCCATCGTCACCGTTTAACGTATCGTTCCCTTCGCCACCGTGGACCTCATCACTCCCATTCTCAGCATGAACGACGTCATCGCCCGCTCCTGCGTGAATAAGGTCATCGTCTGTGTGACCAACAATCTCGTCTGCCCCAGTCGTGCCGGCAAGAGCCATCTGCTTGATCTGCGACGCATCCCAGGAGGTCCCGTCTGCGAACACCAAAGACTCAACTGGAGTGGTTCCGTGTACCCCTGCCTGATAGGAGAACTGGCCTTCGACTCGAACTTGGTCGCCAGAGCTCGCCCGGGTTATGACCAGATCGTTGTCATCCCGCCGCAGCACTACGTCCGAGGGGAGCGCATCCGTAAACGTGAGCGTGTCGTTCCCGCTCGCATCATTGATAGTGTCCAGGCCGCTACCTAGGGCAAAAATATAATGGTCGTCGCCCTGCCCGCCTTGCAGTTCATCGTTTCCATGACCTCCAGCGAGGCTGTCGTTACCGAGCCCGCCCTGAATCAGGTCGTCACCGGCATCGCCGGAAAGATCGTCGTCTCCCGCAAGTCCTTCCAGATGGTCTGATCCTGCGCCTCCAGCGACAACGTTATTGAGAGCATTCCCCTGGATATGGTCGTCATTTGCAGAGCCCGCCAGCGTCCGAAGGTTGAGCGCCTCAAGATCAAGGGTTTCGACGTTGCCCAACCCATCTTGTAGCGTCAGACCGACCCGTGGAACGTTGCCATTGAAGAAGCTATCAAAAGTCAGGCTGTCCTGACTGTTGGATATAAAGGAAGCTATAAGACTGGTACCGTTTCGACGCAATATAAGCTGGTCGAGTGGGTATCCTTCGATCTTGATGGTCGCTTCAGAAGGCAGATTACTCACCCGGTCATGATCGCTGCCCGCTCGGAGGACATAGGTGTCGTTCTCTCCCCCCCGGTAGACATCATTCCCCGCCTGGCCATCTATCAGATTGTCACCCGCGCCGCCCGAGAGGTAATCGTCGCCGGCTCCACCTAGAAGGGTGTCGTTGCCATCCTCCCCAAATAGCCGATCGACTCCATCGCCTCCCGACAAGTGATCGTTACCAGCACTGCCGTAGATCTGGTCGTCACCCGCAAGGCCGTCGATAATGTCGTCTGTAGCGTAGCCATAAAGGATATCGCCACTGCCGGTACCCTGCTGCACCAATTGTTTAACCGTTTCCACGTCCCAGATCGTGCCATTCGCGAAAACGACTTTGTCGATCTGGTACCCGTCAGTTGCATCGCTTTCAAAAAAATGTTCAACCCTGAGCACATCGTTGCTGCCCTGAATCCTCACTGCCAAATGGTTCCCTTCACGAGTAACCTGAATTTCACTCGGCAAAATGTCCGCAGCGATCTGAATCACGTCCTCAGAACCTACAGAGCGATCGAAGTTATTGATGACATCCTGCCCAGACCCGCGCCCAAAGAGGTATGTGTCCGACCCCTCTCCTCCCGTCAAATAATCATCACCAGTCCCGCCATCAAGCGAATCGTCTCCTGCCCCGCCTTCCAAGCGGTCATTGTCCGCTCCACCAATGAGCAGGTCATCGCCCTGATTGCCGACAAGACGGTCGTTCCCGGCACCGCCGTCAATAACATCGTTTGTAACATAGCCGTAGAGGGTGTCTGCGCTATCGGAAGGCTCAAGCACCTTTAGCTTGAGCTGTTCCACGTCCCAGAATGTGCCGTCAGCGAAAGCCACGCGGTCAAGGATTCTCGCACCAGTGCCATCCTCATAGAAAAAGCCGTTGATCGATACGGTATCGCCCGTATCCTTGATTGTAAGCACCAAGTGGTTGTTACTAGACCGTGTCAGACGGACGTCTGCTTGAGTTATGCCTTCGTCCAACTGAAGCACATCCAGCCGGCCGGTAGAGGTGTCGTAGTTATCTATTCGATCACGACCGTCACCGCGAGCGAAAAAGTACGTGTCTGACCCGGTACCACCGGAGAGACTATCGCTACCGCGGCCGCCTCGAATCAGATCATTCCCTACACCACCCCGAAGAGTGTCATCTCCAAACCCGCCGATCAGGCTGTCATCTCCTGCAGCTCCTTCGATGAGATCATCGCCAGCGCCGCCATCTATCACGTCATCGGAGGCGTAACCGGTAAGCCGGTCAGCCGCCTGGGTCCCCTGAAGTACGATCTGTTTAATGCTTTCGAGGTTCCAGAAAGCGCCGTCAGCGAAATCTAATTGGTCAATCTGATAACCTCCAGCAGCGTCATTGCGGAAAAACGATGAAATACGTATCGAGTCATCTCCGTTACTCAGGCTAAGGACCAAATCGTCACCTGTGCGCGTCAATGACACGTTCTGTTCTGTAACCCCGGCCCCAAGAAGAATGCGATCGAACCTGGCTGTAGACACGTCATAATCGTTTACTACATCATGGCCAGAGCCGAAGCCAAACAGATAAGTATCAGAACCATTCCCACCCGAAAGATGGTCGTTACCAGCGCCTCCATCCAAAACATCACTTCCATGCCCCCCATCGAGACGATCACTACCGCCACCGCCAGCCAGGGAGTCGTTTCCTCCGCTACCGTAGATATCTTCGTTCGCATCAGAACCACTTATGATGTCGTCAGAGTCATAACCTAATATCTGTGTTAAACCTTCTGCAGGCAAAAGAACGATCTGCTTGATCTCATCAAGTGACCATGACTGCCCATCTGCGAATTGAATGCGGTCGATTTGGTATCCGCCAATCGCGTCCTTATAGAAAAATTCATTGATGGACACGCTGTCACTGTGATCTTTTAGTTTAATCAGAAGATTATTACCGGACCGAGACAGCTGAACATCTTCCTTATATAAACCCTCACCCAGCAATACAACATCAAATCGACCTGTCGACCGATCGTAATTATTGATAGTATCGTTACCGGAACCTATGCCGAATAAATAGGTATCCGATCCGTTACCGCCACTTAATTGGTCATTCCCAGAACCACCGTCAAGAATATCATCACCGTCATTCCCATAAAGCCGATCGGCGCCCTCTTCTCCCCGCAAGATATCGAAGCCAGCGTTCCCGTAGACACTATCGTCGCCACTGCCGCCGCTGAGGAAATCATTACCCTCATTTCCAGAAATTGTGTCATTCCCCCCTTCCGCGAAAACGAAGTCTGAGCCATCGCCACCATTCAAAGCCTCCCCTATCGTTTCCCCGAACACAATACTGGTAGCCGCACCCAGCTGAGCCTTAAATTCATCCTGCTGGACAGAGTCCATCTCCGAAAGCCAGCCACCTAGCGTGGCTGACCACTGGCTTAACGGGCCATTAGTAGTCTTTATGAGCTCATACAGGTCAACGCTGGCCTTTACTTGATCGCTCTGGTAAACGGTTTCCATCAACTGAGTTACGTTGGTGTAATCGAGACCCAGGCCATCGACGGAGAAACTAAAATCAATCTCGTCAAGATAGGGCTTCAAGCGTGTCTGCAATAACAAGCCCTGATAAATAGAATCCTTGAGCTCTTGGTAAGCACTGTTAATAAACTGGGCCTGAGTACCGCTCACCGCAAGATGACTTTCAGTGATGTAATGGGTAGTAGGCCCGGAGGCCGCTACCCCACCATAACTACCACCACCGCCCCGTACAGATCCTGCACCGAACACTGCATTTACAGTTTGGTTTCCGTTAGCGTCGGTGCTTTGGGTCGAATTGAAATTGAAAAAATCCTGACTGTTAAAAGCTTCAAGTATTTTAATCTTTTCAAACAGAGCTCGCTTCTCAAGCTGAGCTGCCGTAGGGCCTGTGTTTTCATTGTCGCTGATAGTTCCAGAAGTGCCGCCCCCGCTTCCACCTGAAGCAGCGCCATCAGCTTGGGGCACCTCCCAAGAGTAAGCGAAAACAAAACGATGTGAGTCAGTATTTAATTGTGAGATCCGTTCGTCAAAGGTCCGATAGCCTGAGCTTTCTCCCCACTCATTCATTAGATTATCCAGCATCGCAATCTGATCTGGCCGAGTCTGCGCTGATGCATAGTTCCCTAAAAGAGCCTTTAACTCCGGATTGAGCATACTCGCTTCCCTCAGGTCACGAACTGCGCCTGACCCCTGCATCGTTGGCAGAGCTGAAGTGACCGAATCCAACGGAATTTCGTTGGTAAACTCCCGAAAGAAGGGATTTGAGGCCAAATCTAAATTTGCGGCTTGACTCGTATTGCCGGTAACCGAGCTTTCACTACCATCGCCACGAACAAAGGTTCCAATAGCGCTGATCAGATTTCCGTTGGAGGTCTGATTAGCAGCTGTAGCATCAAGGTTGATGGCAACTATGTTGTGTTCGGATAAAGAGCGAAGCTCATCAGCCTCCGATATACCGTTCTGATTGACATCCTGCCAGACTCGGACATTGGAGAATTCTGTGTCTTGTGAGTCGAAAACTCCATCAAGATTACTATCGAGGTCACTCAGAGCATCAAAACCATTTGTAGCTTTTGTGCCATCGGACTTGAGCGTATCTTCACCGAAAAGCTCAGCACCATTCTCAATCATTCCGTTGGCATTTCTGTCAAGGACAAGAAGCCCGTCATCCCCCTTGATCCAACCTGTGCCTGTCTTAAGACCGTCGCCATCAAAATCGAAAGTGATGCCAGAGTTTGAGGAAACAGTTTCAATCCCGTCGTCGTCGAGATCGAGAGTCAGCGGGTCTCGCCTAGGCATCCATTGAGTAGCAGAATTAAATAGGTTATTCACGTTAAGTGGGACACACGCAAAACCAGTATCTTTATATTGCTTGTTAGCTTCGCTGCTTATTGGGTCGCGCCAGAAGTCCTTCGGTAAGCCCATAGTTCCGTCAGGGATGGCATCAGGGTCTTTGAATAGATAAGGGGCCCATCTGTTGCCAGTTTGTACGAAACCATAGTGCGCAAGCGCCCCCCCCTAAACCGAACATCACAACGCCAAGCGGACCTAAGCCGGCGCCCGCGGCCGCGAGTGCTGCAAGTTCCCCTGCAATAAATTCGCCAGTGAAGCCTACAATTTGGTTCCCGTTCGCCGATTCCGCCGCATTCACCGCATCGATGGCGGTATCATACTTGTCAGCACCATCTACAACTACGGAGATGACCCTTCCTTGATTATCCACTACGTAACCCATTGATGCGTTAGCGGCATCAATAATCGCCCGCTCTCCCCCCGCCCCATCCGCCATCAAAATGCCGTTTCTAAAAAAGTAAGTTACAGCCATCACACTCTCCTTGTTTTAGCGAAAAAGATAGAAAACTCAAAAGCGATCCTCACTTGTGAGTATGCGGTCACTGCCACGACTATAGAGGTTGGAATATGAAGTATTTGTGCGCCATTCAGTTTTAAGTAAGCAAATAGCGGAAGCATTACATAAGCCATTGCAAACATGCCGATAAAATATGTGGCTCCGACTGGATAGCTTCCACCACCGAAGAAAATTACCTGAGGCCTAGCACTAGCAAAAATAGCTTCTATACATTGCTTAGGATCCAGACCTGCATAATCACTCCGCTCGTTTAAAACCTTGATACCCAAGTTTACGAATAGGAGAATTATAGCCAAATACACACCTAGACATGCAAACCCAACGCCGTAACGAGCTGCCAATCTTTCGAAATAAAAAACGCTTGCCACAGCAAACAACAAAAAAGCCCAGCCCAAAACTTCTCTTGCGTATTCTTTTCTCATATCTACATCCGTAAGATATTAACCAAAACTAAATCTGAATCATCGCTCAACCAAGCTTTCATCCACATATTGCTGTAACGGGCTAAGGAAATAATCAATTACCTTCCTCTTATCCGTTTTTACTTCCGCCTTGATCGACATCCCTGGAGACAGGGCAACCACTCTATCGCCCACTGCGATTTTACTTTCAGAAAGTCGTATTCGTGCGCTATAAACCAAACCCAATTTCTCGTCCTCTATTGCGTCGTCAGAAATACTAATTACCGTGCCATCGAGCACTCCATATTTAGTGAACGTGAAGGTGTCGACTTTTATCTCTACTTCTTGGCCCTGTCGAACAAAGCCGATGTCTTTATTTTCGAATAGCGCCTCTACTTCGACAGGTTGATTACTTGGAACTATAACCATGAGTGGCTGTGCTTCTGTAACTACTCCCCCCGTCGTATGGACAGCCAGCTGTTGCACTGTTCCGTTTACCGGCGCGGTCAATTTCATCAATCGATTTCGCTGCTCTGCTTTGCTAAGCTCCTGTTGAATTCCTGCGGCCCTCTGGTTTGACTCATTGAACAAATCCAACATCGCTCGGCGGGTTTGAGCAATGACGCTGTCACGTCGCCCTTCGGCTTGCCGCTTCGCCGCTGCTAGCTCCAGAACTCTCGATTGCTGTATCGCTAACTCACGCTCCTGATCAAGGCGAAGCTGCTCTTTTTCCAGATAGGCATGTTTCGCAACGTAGGCTTTTTCAAACAGGTCCTTGTAATCGCTAGCAAGCTCGCGCGTAATGGGCAGAGTCTCCTGAAGCTTGGCCACCCAGGTTTTAGCCGCTCGAATTTCAGCATTGCGCTGTTCAATTTCTGCATCGCTCTGCGCAAGCGCGCTTCGCAGTTCGTCGTACTGACCTTTCAACCAGGCTTGTGCCGTGTTCTGCTCACTAGCTGTAGCTTGGGGTAGCACGGACGCAAGGGAAGCTGGTTCTCTTCCGTGCTCCAAAGCTTCCAGAAAAGCAGTAGCTCGAGCGCTATCTATTTGGGCAGCCAGAAGGTCTGTTTGTAAGCGCTCAACATCTGCTCCCGTAATCTGAGCATCCAGCTCTATCAATACCTCACCGGCCTCAACAGCTTGGCCGTCAGATACGTTAATTGCTTTTACTACCGCAACTTCGCTGGACTGGATCACTTTGCTTTTTCCGCTGGGGACTATCTTTCCAGTACCCGTGGCAACCACGTCGATATTCCCCGTACAGGCCCACAACAAAGTTAGAGCAGCAAAAACGATTATCACCCATTGAATTATTCGTGGCGCTGGATGGACAGGCGCGTCCTGCAATGCGAGTGCTGAAGGGAGAAAGTGCACCTCATGCTTCAGGCGCGGCGGAAGATCCATCGACTTCCGCTTTTGCCACGAGTCGCTCCAGACCTGCCGATAGCGACCAAACAGATCCATGGCTGCACTCATGCTGCACCTCCTTGCTGCAGCCGGTGCAGCCGTGAATAATGGCCCGCCTGATGGGTCAGAAGCTCAGCGTGAGTGCCCTGTTCGACGACCTGCCCCCGATCCATGACGATGATACGGTTCGCGTCCCGTACTGCTGACAAGCGATGGGCGATGATGATTACCGTTCGGCCGCGGCAGATCGCCTGCATGTTCTGTTGAATCATCCGTTCGGATTCATAATCCAGCGCACTTGTGGCTTCATCAAAGATGAGAATGCGGGGATTTCCCATCAGCGCACGTGCAATAGCCACCCGCTGGCGCTGCCCCCCTGACAGGGACGCGCCGTGCTCACCGACCACGGTGTCATATCCTTCAGGCAACTCCAGAATAAATTCGTGGGCACCAGCCTGTTTGGCTGCGTTAATGACCTGTTCGATAGGTGCACCGGGATCCGTGAGCGCAATGTTTTCCCGTATGCTGCGGGCAAATAGCATATTGTCCTGAAGCACCACCCCGATCTGGCGCCGCAAGGATGATACGTCGGCCAGCGCAAGATCCATCCCGTCCACAAGCACCCGTCCACGCTCTGGGGTGTATAAGCGCTGAAGCAATCTGGTCAGAGTGCTTTTTCCCGACCCCGAACGGCCCACCACGCCGATCACCTCGCCGGCCTCAATTGTTAGACTGATGCTGCGAAGGACCTCGGAACCGTCAGGCCGATAGCGAAAGTGAATCTCATCAAATTCCACCCGCCCCTTGAGGGCCGGGAGAGAGCTGCGTGTCGATTGAGATAGCTCCGTGCGGGTATTAAGAATATCCCCAAGCCGCTGAACAGAAACTCCTGTCTGCTGAAAATTTGTCCATAGCTGTGCAAGCCGCATGATGGGTTGCGAAACACGACCAGCGAGCATATTGAATGCGATAAGCTGGCCTACAGTCAGATCTCCTTCCATAACCAGCCTTGCCCCTAGCCACAGGGTAACAACGGTCACAAGTTTGCCAACAAAGCCCACACTTTCGTTCGCTATCGTTGAAAGATTCTGGGTCTTGAAGCTCGCCGCAACGTAACCTGCAAGCTGGTTATCCCACTTCCGGTTGATCTGGGGCTCAACAGCCATCGACTTTAGTGTGTCGATCCCATTGACCGTCTCCACAAGGAACGCTTGGTTTTCCGCACCTCTCGTAAAGCTTTCATTGAGCCGAGACCGCAGCGCTGGAGTGATAAGCAACGAGATAATGAAGTAAACCGGTAACGACAGCACGACCACGAGAGTTAACCAACCGCTGTACATGAACATGACCGCTATGAACACGACCGAGAATAATACGTCGAGTATTAGAGTGAGAGCGTTACCGGTGAGAAAGCTTCGAATGTTCTCCAGCTCTCTGACTCGAGCCACAGAATCACCGACGCGTCGAGCCTGAAAGTATGAAAGTGGCAGGGTGACAAGATGTTTGAAAAGCTTCGAACCAAGCTCAACGTCGATGCGGCTGGCTGTATGCGAGAACACATAGCTTCGCAGACCAGAAAGTAAGGTCTCGAAGACCATTATTCCGAGCAGGCCTATCGCAATGACATCCAAGGTGGACATGCCCCGATGAACCAAAACCTTGTCCATCACCACCTGGAAAAACAAGGGCGTAAGCAATGCGAAAATTTGCAACACGAAAGACACAAGCAGAACCTCACCGAGGAGCTTGCGGTATTTGACAATGGCGGGAATGAACCAAGTGAAATCAAACCGAGCGAGATCACTGGCCACAGACGCTTCGGAGCGAACCAGGATAAGATTGCCGGACCAGCGCTCTCTCAACTGTTCCACCGCGAGAATCTCTGGGCGCTGAGCCTTGGGGTCGTGAATCAGCACTTGGCTTGCAGCTTCATCAAAGCGGGCAATTATGAAGAATTCACCGCGATTGTCAGTCGCTATAGCCGGCAAAGGAATATGCGGAAGGCGCTCGAACTTGCTAGTCGTGGTCTTGGCCTTGAGACCTAGCTGCTTGGCTGCAAGAAGCATTTCGGTTCGGCCGAATACCCGACCATCTTCTGCATACTCGTGACTTAGCTGCTCTGCTGAGGCAGCGAGATTGTGAAACCGCGCCAGCATTACCAGACATGCCAGACCGCTATCCACCCGACCTTCAGCTACAACTTCCTGCTCTAAGCCGATCATTGCTTCTTCCTTGAAACCGGTGAATCGAACCACTCAGTGGTTACCGTAAAAACTCTTATCCTCCTCTCTCATATGACGGTCAACCAGTACATTTCAAACTGTGACAGATGTCTCTAAAACAGGTTTTACCACCCGGCCGACCCAAAAGATTCATCACGATATGCCTCATAAGAAGCGAATCCCGGGCATCGAAGTAGCTAGTAAACCCCTATACGCGCCAGGGCGCCCTTGTGGAGGTAAGCAGCGCGGTACTCTTCGATCTTGCCTTCGTCACCTTTCTTGCTCTGTTCTGCAGGCTTCCCTAGCAGCCGGTGGATGGGACGTCTGATGGATCGGACCGTGAAAGTAGCTATCACACTCTCACAATACGTTGCGCTTAGCAGGGGCCACCCCTCAAAGCTGAGAAAGATACGGAATCTGGGTGCGCGCGTACCGGTTATCAGCCGAGTAAAAAAACCCGACTCGACCGAATGTGCTCTTGCTTCTGGTAATGCACGCGGATGAGCCATTGAGCGAATTTTAAGAACCCCAGTTTTTCGTCGAGACTGGGCGGAGACCGTAAAACCGCGAATGGGTAGGTGCGTATTGCTCCTCACCAGAGAGGAGTGCGGAAGGACTTAAGGGACCTGCGAAAGTATGGGCCAAAGTATGGGCCAGCTTAACAATTAAACCAAAAAGCCCCGGTTCGCGGGGCCTTATGCTTTTATCTGGCGGAGAGTCAGGGATTCGAACCCTGGGTACGGTTGCCCGTACAACGGATTTCGAATCCGTCCCGTTCGACCACTCCGGCAACTCTCCAGTCGGCGCGCATCATAACAGCTTTGGCAGATGCGGCGGAAGGGGTTAGACCGCCGTCACAGGGCAGTCAGCCGGAGATATCAAGCAAGCTCGACGCCCAGCCGCTGTGCAACTTCTTCGTAGGCCTCGATCACACCGCCCAGACCCTGGCGGAAGCGATCCTTGTCCATCTTCTTGCCGGTGGCCTTGTCCCACAGTCGGCAGCCGTCGGGGCTGAACTCGTCGCCCAGCACGATCTCGCCCTTGAACAGACCGAACTCGAGCTTGAAGTCGACCAGAATCAGGCCCGCCTCATCGAACAGTTGCGTGAGGACGGCGTTGACCTGCAGGGTCAGTTCCTGCATGCGCTTGAGCTGATCTGCGGTGGCCCAGCCGAAGGTCACTACATGGGATTCATTGATGAAGGGGTCGCCCTTGGCGTCATCCTTGAGGAACAGTTCAAAGGTCGGCGGCACCAGTGCCCGGCCCTCTTCGATGCCCAGCCGCTTGACCAGGCTGCCCGCAGCGTGGTTTCTCACCACACATTCCACCGGAATCATGTCGAGCTTCTTGACCAGTACTTCGGTATCGGACAGCAAGGCATCGAACTGGGTGGGGATGCCAGCGTCTTCCAGCTTTTGCATGATGAACGCATTGAAGCGATTGTTGACCATGCCCTTGCGCTCCAGCTGTTCGATCTTCTTGCCATCGAAGGCGGAAGTATCGTTGCGAAACAGCAGAATCAGGCGATCCGGATCATCGGTGGTGAACACCGATTTGGCCTTGCCGCGATACAGTTCTGTACGTTTTTCCATTATCGGCTCCCGATATGCGCGAAAAGTGGTTGGCTCTCGCCCGTTATGTCTTGCCAGGGCAAGCCCTGATTCTGTTCTGCCAGGTGCAATTGGCCTGCCCACCCGGTCAACGCATTGTCCAGCTCGGTCAGTGCCAGATCCGGCCGGTTATTCTTTTCGCTGATGTGTGCGATAGCCACATGGCGTAGGGCGCTACGGTCGATGGCTTGGAGCAGACCTGCGGCCTGCTGATTGCTCAGATGCCCCAGGTCCCCAGCGACCCTGGCCCGCAAGCTTGGCGGATACGGTCCTGTGGCCAGCATGTGCGGGTCATAGTTGGCTTCGAGAAACAGACCATCCAGCTCCCGGTAGCGCTCAATGATCCATGGGGTGATCGTGCCGGTATCCGTGAGTATGCCGAAACGGTACTGGCCATTATCGAATATGTACTGGCAGGGCTCACGGGCATCGTGGGGTACCGCTACCGGCTCCACCTCAAGCTCGCCAACAGTAAACCCCTCATCCAGACGGACCAGCTGCACGGGCGCTTCAAAATCGCGCAGGGCATGTCGAGTGCCGTGGGTCATGTACACCGGCAGTTGATAACGCCGTGCCAGACGCTCGACGCCCTTGACGTGATCCGCGTGCTCATGGGTGACCACGATAGCACTCAGCTGCCGCGCGCTGAGCCCGACCTGCGCCAGCCGCTGCTCCGTAGTGCGCAGACTGAAGCCGCAATCAACCAGCACCCGCGTCTGGCCGGACTCGACCACCGTGGCGTTGCCACGGCTGCCACTGCCCAGCGAGCAATACCGCATGGTTACACCCGCTCGATCAATTCAGGTTGGCCTCGATGCGCTCAAGCACATCAGTCGCTACCCGTGGGTCGGCTGCCTCGTTTATGCTTTCGTCTACCGTCACCTGAACATTGCCACCCACTGCCGTCAGACGCACTTCGGTGCGCTGCGCGGTATCCTCCTGCTCCTCATCGCGACCGAACAGACGTCCGAAAAAGCCGGGCTTCTCCTGAGCGCTCGCAGCCTGTGCCAGATCGATGTAATACACGCCCGCGCTACGGTTCAGGTCCGCAATGCGGATATCGGCCTGGCTCAGCGCCTGACCGACCGACGCCCAGGCGCGATTGAAATCGCTCTGCAGAGTGAGAACCGGGTTGCCGGCACCATCGCGGGCCAGCGTCGCACGGGGCCCCGCCTGGGCGGCCATCAGCGAGGTGATGGAAGCGCCGCCGCGCGACTGATTGAGATAGGTTTCCAGCTCGGCCAGAACGGCGCGTTCGAGGTTGGCGTTGTCGGAGTTTTCCGGCCACTCGGTACGCGTGCCTCCCTGACTGCGAGACATGTGCGTGACATACAGCTCACTGCTACCACCCTGCACGCCCGGCTCCACGCGCATGCGGAAGCGGTGCTCCTGCCCCTCCACCTGTCTGCCCTGACCAATCGCGGGCAGAATCCGACGCAGCAATGGATTGTCTGCCTGCAGATCGAAGGCTACCCAGCCGGTCTGCAACTGGCCCAGTTCAGGCGTCTCGCTGGCGACAGGGATCTGGTAATCAGCCCAGAACTGACGAACCAGGGGCCAGGCTTCGGCCGCACTGCGCTGGGCCTGAACCCAACGCACGGATCCGTTCTGCTGCAGGGAAAACTCTGCGGCATCGGCGCTGACAATCATCGGCTGGGGGCGCGGCAGTTCGAACTCCTCGTTACCTGCCTTGGCTGTGACCTGACCGGGAACGGGTAGCAGATCGCCCAGAGGCTTGCTTTCGATACCCTCGGGCACGGTAATTCTCGGCTCGATCACCACGCCCTGGTAATCCGATCCGCGATCGCGGAAGTAGCCGTCTTCGCCAGTGAGATAACCGCAACCACCCAGACTGCCGAACAGCGCGAGCGTTAAAGCACCCAATACAGGCTTCATAAACAGTTCCTTGCTAAAAAGAGTTCGAGACCGGCTCACAGTATTCCGCATTCGTGAAGAGCAGCACGAACGGTCTCGTGGCAGCGACTACTGAGGGGCGTCAGCGGCAGGCGCAACGCATTGGCCATCAGGCCCATTTCGTGCAGGGCCCACTTGACCGGGATCGGGTTGGACTCGATGAACAGGGCCTTGTGCAGCGGCATCAATGCCTCGTTCATCTGCCGTGCGCGGTCCGCATCGCCTACCAGTGCGGCAGCGCAAAGCTCGTGCATGGCCTGAGGCGCCACATTGGCGGTTACCGAAATATTGCCCTTGCCGCCCATCAGAATCAGTTCCACCGCGGTCGGATCATCTCCGGAATAGACCGCTATCCGGTCGGAGACCCGGTCTATCAACTCCCGTGCGCGCTGAAGATCGCCGGTGGCTTCCTTGATACCGATGATATTGCCGATGTCGGCCAGGCGCTCTACCGTCTCCGGGAGCATGTCGCAGGCTGTGCGTCCCGGGACGTTGTAGAGAATCTGCGGGATCGCCACGGCTTCGGCAATAAACCGAAAATGCTGATAAAGCCCTTCCTGGGTAGGCTTGTTGTAATAGGGCGTGACCAGCAGGCAGGCGTCCGCGCCGACGCTGCGCGCGGCCTCGGTCAGCTCGACCGCTTCGCGGGTTGAATTGGCACCGGTGCCGGCGATGACCGGAATCCGCCCGGCAACCTGATCTACGACGCGGCGTATGGCTTCCTTGTGTTCGGACATGTCCAGCGTGGCCGACTCACCCGTGGTACCCACAGCCACGATACCGTCGGTGCCCTTCTCGAGATGAAAGTCGATCAGGCGCTCCAGAGCCTGCCAGTCCAGCCCGCCCCGTGAATCCATTGGTGTTGCCAGCGCCACCAGGCTGCCTGAAATCATGCAACTGCTCCAGTTGAAACATTGACCCGCAATGGTACTTTCGCCGTGCTGCCAGCACAAGGGAAGGCACGCAGAATTCGGCGCTCCCGGCCCCCGACGGCCGCCATGGCGTCACCGGGAGCAACGCCTTTGAACGAGCGGGGCAACAGACATTGATCCTGCACGCAGAGAGGGCGACAATAATCCCCGGTCGACCTGCCCTGCCTGCGCTGGCGGGTCGTAAAACAGCTTTGAGGAACATCATGTCGACCCCAGCGCCACAGAAGGAACAGTTTCTGGTCATCAATGCCCTTGGCGGACAGACCACCACCCTGGTGACCACCTTTACCCGGCTTTGCATGGAACAGCGCTGCCTTATTGTCAGCAGCCGCATGAGTCGTCATGGCACCTGCTCGGCCTTGCTGTTGCAGGTGAGTGGCAACTGGGACGCGTTGGCGCGCCTGGAGACCCTTTTGCTCACGGTGGCCCGGCGTGAGCATTTCACCCTCTCGATGAGCCGCAGCACTACCCTGGAGGAGCGGCCCCAGGCCCTGCCCTACAACGTATTCGTAACCGCAGCCCAGCGCCCGGAACTCTGTGGCGAGCTGTGCGCGTTCTTCCAGCAGCTGGAAATAGACATCGAAGAGCTGTTCAGCTTCACTTACATGGCCCAGCACACGGGTACGGCGATGCTGAACATGACGCTGACCATCGCGATACCTGCAAAAACACAGCTGAGTTGGCTGCGCGAACAGTTTCTGGACTTCTGCGACGAGCTCAATCTCGACGCCGTCATCGAGCCCTGGCGCCCCGTTCACTGACCTGCCCCGGCCATGGCGCCTATCCAACAGAGGAATCTTTCAGCAATGAGCATCGACCTTGACCAGCCCGTCCCCGCCTTCACCGCCCAGGCCACCAGCGGCCTGACCGTGGACTCGCAGCAGCTGCAGGGCCAGCAGTACGTGCTTTACTTCTACCCCAAGGACAACACCCCGGGGTGCACCACCGAGGGCCAGGATTTTCGTGCCCGGCATGAGGCGTTTGCTGCAGCCAACACCCTGGTATTCGGGGTCTCACGCGACAGCCTGCGGACCCATGAGAACTTTCGCAGCAAGCAGGAATTTCCCTTCGAGCTGATCAGCGACGCCGACGATACGCTGTGCCGCCTGTTTGATGTGATCAAGATGAAACAGATGTACGGCAAGGAATACGAGGGTATCGAGCGCAGCACCTTCCTGGTGGATGCCGAGGGCGTGCTGCGAGCTGAGTGGCGCAAGGTCAAGGTCAAGGGCCACGTGGATGAAGTCCTGGAGGCCGCCCGCCAGCTTGCCAGCTGAACGACCCGCACGAATGCCTCAGGGAGCCTCGACCGCCACGTGCGGAGAAGGCTCCTCGCCCCCGGGCCAGGCATTGAGTACGGCCTTGAACAGGGTGGCCAGGGGGATGGCAAAGAAAATGCCCCAGAATCCCCAGAGCCCGCCGAAGATAAGCACTGCAGCGATGATCGCCACCGGATGCAGGTTGACCGCCTCGGAAAACAGAATGGGCACCAGCACGTTGCCGTCCAGCGCCTGAATCACCGCGTACACCACCATCAGCACCATGAACTCGTTACCCAGCCCCCACTGGAATAGCCCGATCAGGGCGATGGGAAGCGTGGCAATGGTCGCACCGATGTAGGGTACCAGCACCGAGAACCCCACCATCACGGCAAGCAGAGCAGCATAGTTGAGGCCCAGCACGGCGAAACTGACATAGCTGACAGCTCCAACGATGAGAATCTCGACTGCCTTGCCGCGAATGTAGTTGGCAATCTGCTGGTTCATCTCTGACCAGACTTCATTCATCAGCCGACGTTCGCGGGGCAATCGCCCGACCAGCCAGGCGATGATCTTGTCGCTGTCCATCAGGAAGAAGAAGACCAGAATGGGCACCAGGACCAGGTAAACCAGTATCGTCAGCAACATCGGCAACCCCGCCAGGGACTGGGACAACACCCACTGGCCGAACTGACCGAGCTCACCATTGATCGATGCCACGATCCGGTCTATCTGCCCCGACGACACCAGCGCCGGATATTGCTCTGGCAGATGCGCCAGCTGGGCTTGCCACTGCACCAGCATCCCCGGTAGCTCATTGAACAGGTTGATTACCTGCCGCCAGACGAGCGGCACGACGATCCCGAACAGGGCAGCCAGGGCACCTAGAAACAACAGGAAAACCAGCCAGACAGCCAGCACCTGGGGCATCCCCCAGGCCTGCAGCCGGGTGACCATGCCCTGCAGCAGGTAGGCCAGCACAACGCCCGTCAGAAGCGGTGCGATACTGTCACCGAAGCTGATGATGATGGCAAAGCCGATCACCAGCAGTACAGCCAGAACGACCGCCTCCTCGTCGGAGAAGTAGCGTTGTACCCAGTTACGGAATACCTTGAACATGCCTGTTGATCTCACTTCTTGCGCAACCAATAATGGAACTCGAGGTCCAGACAATCAGCCTCCAGCAGGACGTGTCCGGAGAGCTCACAAAAGCGCTGGAAGTCCCTCTGCGATCCCGCATCGGTAGCCAGGACATGCAATACTTCACCAGAGCCCATGGTATTGAGCGCCTGCTTGGCCTTGAGTAAAGGCAAGGGACAGCTCATGCCCCTGGCGTCGAGAATCTGATCGGGTGTCAGGTCCGGGGTTTCAACGGGCATGCAGTGGCTCCAGGCAAACAGGTGCTACAGTATAGCCCTTGGGTGGGTCGATCGCAGACAACCTTGTCCCTTCGGATACGCGGGTAATCATGCATTCCAATAAAGCACCACTGGCCAGACGATTCAATGCGACATTCAGCGGACTGGTGTTCGGTGTTGTTGCCTGCCTGGCAGTGCCGCTGCCGGCCGCCGCGGAGTACAACCTCCCCTCGCTGGGCGATACCAGCTCGTCGATCATGTCAGCCCAGCAGGAATACCAGCTCGGCCGTGCCTGGCTCTCGATGTTGCGGGGCGCGGTGCCCACCATGGACGACCCCCTGATCAAGTCATTCATCGAACACCACGTCTACGGCATCGCGGAAACCAGTCAGCTGGAGGACCGGCGACTGGCATTCGTCCTTATCGACAGCCCTCAGCTCAATGCCTTCGCCGCCCCCGGCGGGGTGGTCGGCGTCAACGGCGGACTGTTTCTTAACGCCTATACCGAGGCCGAGTTTGCATCGGTCATGGCCCACGAGCTCGCGCACCTGTCGCAACGCCATTTTGCCCGCAACCTGCAGCAGCAGGAACGCATGCGCATCCCGATGATGACAGCCATGCTGGCGGGCGTGATTCTGGCGGCTGCTGGCGGCGGCGATGCCGGCATAGCGGCACTGGCCTCCACTCAGGCTGCGGCGATCCAGGAGCAGCGGCGCTTCTCCCGGCAGAATGAACAGGAAGCGGACCGAATCGGTCTGACCAATCTCGAGCGCGCCGGATACGACCCTGAAGCGATGCCGGACATGTTCGAACGTCTGGCTCAGATGGGTCGCTTCAACCGTAATCCACCCGAGTTCCTGCTCACTCACCCGGTGACCCAGTCACGTATTGCCGACTCGCGAAATCGGGCCGAGCAACTGGCCAATGGCGGCAAGAGCGACAGCGTCGAATATCAGATGATGCGTGCACGGATTCAACTGCACTACGAACAGAGCCCGGGGCTTGCCGCCCAGCGGTTCCGGATCCTGCTCGAGGAGCACGACGGTGACCACGCTGCGGCACGCTATGGCCTGGTCCTGGCGTTGACCCGCAGCGGCCAGAATGAGGAGGCCGCCAAGACGCTCCAGCCGCTCCTGGCCGAGCACCCGGACGACGTTGCGGTCAACCTGGCCGCCGTGGATCTGGACATCAGCCTGGGGGAGCTGACGCAAGCGCTGCAGCGCGTTGATCGGCTACTGAAGATCAACCCCGACAGCTACCCCTTGCAGGAAGCCAAAGCTGACATCCTGCTGCGGGCCCGTCGTTATGCCGAAGCAGAAAGAGTGATCAACCGCCTGGCCAGTCAGCGCGAGGGCGATCCTGACGTCTGGTATCTGGCGGCCGAGATAAGAGGTCTGGCAGGCAATATCGTTGGCGTTCATACGGCTCGGGCAGAGTACTTCATGTTGGCAGGCGACCTGGATCAGGCCGCCGAACAGCTGGACCTCGCACAGGTGCGTGCGGGAGACGACTACGTGCGACGCGCCCGTATCGACGCTCGCAAGCAATCTCTGGCCGAGCAACGGGCCACCATCGAGAACCTCTGATCAGGCGTTGCCCACCGCATTGAGCTTCGCATTGCGGGTGAACGTCAGCATGCGCTCCAGCGGCTTGACCGCCTGGGGAATCAGCTCGGCCGGTACGTGGATCTCATTGCTGCCCTGCTCCAGGCTTTGCAACAGCGCCGGCAAGGTATTCATCGCCATCCAGGGGCAATGGGCACAACTGCGACAGGTTGCCCCGCTACCGGCTGTCGGTGCCTCGATCAGCAGTTTGCCCGGAGCCCCCTGCTGCATCTTGTAGAAGATGCCCCGATCCGTCGCGACAATGAAGGTATCGTTGGGCAGCGTCTGGGTAGCCTTGATCAACTGGCTCGTCGAACCCACCACATCAGCCAGCTCGACCACCGACATGGGCGACTCGGGGTGCACCAGTATGGCTGCCCCCGGGTAGACCTTCTTCAGATCCAGCAGGGCCTTGGCCTTGAACTCCTCGTGCACGATGCAGGAGCCTTCCCAGAGCAACATGTCGGCGCCGGTCTCGCGCTGGATGTAATTGCCCAGGTGCTGGTCGGGCGCCCACAGGATCTTCTCGCCCTTGTCCATCAGGTGACTGACAATCTCCAGGGCGCAACTGGAGGTCACTACCCAGTCAGCACGGGCCTTGACCGCCGCAGAGGTGTTGGCATAGACGACCACCGTGCGATCGGGATGCAGATCACAGAAGGCGGAAAACTCGTCAATCGGACAGCCGATGTCCAGCGAGCAGGTAGCCTCGAGCGTGGGCATCAGCACGCGCTTTTCCGGGCTCAGAATCTTCGAGGTTTCACCCATGAAGCGCACGCCTGCCACGACCAGGGTCTTGGCCGGATGCTCCTTGCCGAAACGGGCCATCTCAAGCGAGTCCGACACACAACCGCCGGTCTCCTCGGCCAGCGCCTGCAGGACCGGATCGGTGTAGTAGTGGGCCACCAGAACAGCATCACGAGCCTTGAGGGCGGCACCGATGCGCGCCTTGTAGTCGGCCTCTTCGGCCGGGCTCAGGGGTGGCACCTGCTTGGCAGCGAGGTGCGCCTGAACCAGTATCCGCTCGGAAATCTGTGACATGAGGTCAATCCTATGATCAGTTCAATGGGCGCATTATACCACGACGGCAGATTGCGGATTCGGGCCGCGGAGGCAGTCAACGAGGGGGCTGCCAGGTGCGCGCAGCGGAACTAAACCGGCGCCAGTCCAGTCGAGAAATAGAGGAGACACTGAAACAGCAAGAGGAGTTTGCCATGTTCGCTTCGCTTCCACGATTGGCCACATCGCCAGGCGCCGCCTGGACCGATATCCGCACCGATCACGACCACCATCCCTGGGGTTTCCTGCCCCTGATGCTTCTGGGCCCGCTCATTCCAGCCATCTGTGTCTATATCGGGGGCGCACACATCGGTTGGGAGGTTTTCGGCAACGACACCGAGCGGCAACTGCTCAAACCCGTGAGTGCTGCAACGCTAGGCCTGATGGTCTATCTGGGATTCTTGACCGGTTTGGTCATCATGGGCGTACTGACTCGCTGGGTACTGTTCAAGGTTCCCCAGCGTCCGAGCTTTGTTACCGCCACGGCGTTCATGACAGTGGTTGCGGTGCCGATGATGCTGGCCGGCTTTGTCGGCCTGGTGCCCTACCGCCCGGCCATTCTGCTGGTGGCCTTGCTGGCGAGCGCCCTCTCGGCGATTCTGCTCTTTTTCGGACTGCCCAATTACATGAAGATGTCGCGCAACGACAGCACCCGCTTTCTGGGAGTGTGCATTCTTGCGCTGGGGATCATTACGGTGGTGACTACTGCTTTCTACTTTCAGGAATTCTGGCGCGAACCCATTACCGGTAACTACCGCAACCTGATTGATTCCTGAGCAAGCCAATGAAACGCGCGGGGCTGAACGCCCCCGCGCCTTTCAGAACCAGCCAGATCAGCTGCGGGCACGCTCGGCATCTCGCAAAGCCTTGATCTGATCATGATTGCGCAGCACACCCTGGTACTGACGCTCGACCACCTGACGAATGTCAGCCGGCAGATCCTTTTCCAGGGCCTGCTTGTAGCTTTTCTTCGCCACATCCTCACCGCGCTCGCACTCGTTGAGCACCGCTTTTTCATCCTTGCCCGCAATGGTCGACTTCAGATCCACCCAGCGGCGATGCATGTCACCGGCCATACTGGTGTTATCCTCGGGGTCGCCCCCCAGGCGTACCACAATGGCTTTCAGCTCTTCTGCCGACTTGCCACATTCCGTTGCGTGATCACTGAGCAGCGCCTTGAGTTCCGGCCGTTTGACGTCATCGGCACATTCCTTGAAACCTTTCTCACCGTCCCTGCACGTCTCGATCAGGTCGTTCAGCACACCAATCGTTTCTTTTGACGCTGTCGAAGTCATATTCAGTCCTCCATTTGGAAAAAAACGTTGCCATGGAAGCCACAGAAAAGGCGCTCCACATGCCCGGATTTGGACTGAGTGTTCAGAAGGAGGTTCAATTATTCGCGCAATGGAAACAGCGCAGCGCCAGGGAAGCCGGGCGGATCATTCTGGAGGCGAGGAAGCAGAGGTACAGGCGTATCCGGAAACGGACAGCGGGGCCTGTGGAAGCGTTCGGTAAAATCTGAGACACCGGCCTGCAGAGGCAGACCGGAAGAAAAATGGTGGGTCGTGTAGGATTCGAACCTACGACCAATTGGTTAAAAGCCAACTGCTCTACCAACTGAGCTAACGACCCGGAACGCGCGCTATAGTACTGATTTATCAGATAAACTCAAGTTTTTTTTACTCAGGTCTGTACAAGGTAGGGTCGACCACCCCGGCAGCGGCAAAACCGGCAGTGCGCAACCTGCAACTATCACAGCGGCCACAGGCACGTCCCTGGCTGTCGGCCTGATAACAGGAAACCGTCAGGCTGTAGTCCAGTCCGAGGCGTTGACCAGCCTCGATTATCTGGGCCTTGCTCATATCCTGCAGCGGCGCCCTGATACGAAAGCCCTCCCCCTCGACACCAGCTCGGGTCGCCAGATTGGCCATCCGCTCGAACGCCTCGATAAAAGCCGGGCGGCAGTCAGGATAGCCGGAGTAGTCCACCGCATTGACGCCGATAAAGATGTCTCGCGCGTCCAGGACCTCGGCCCAGCCCAGGGCCAGTGCCAGAAATACCGTATTGCGTGCCGGCACATAGGTCACCGGTATCCCTGCCTGTGGCGACTCCGGGACCGCCAGGGACTCGTCGGTGAGCGCCGAACCGCCCATGCCACCCAGACCAAGGGTGATCACCTTGTGCTCGGCTACCGCGCTCTGGCGAGCAAGCTTCGCCGCCGCATCCAGCTCGGCACGATGACGCTGCCCATAGTCGAAGCTGACCGTGTGGCAGAGAAAGCCTTCGGCCTGGGCCATCGCCAACACGGTGGCGGAATCCAGGCCGCCCGAGAGCAATACGACTGCCTTTCTTGACTGGGTCATTTCAATGTCCTGGCTCATCATTCCAGAGGTATTTATGCAGTTGCATCTGAAACCGCACCGGCAGATTGTCCGCGACTATCCACTCGGCGAGATCGCGCGGATTCAACTGACCATGGCTGGGTGAGAACAGGATCTCGCCTACCCTGCCAGCCAGGGCATATTCGTCCAGCTTGAAACGGGCCCACTCGTAGTCCTGACGGCTGCACACGACAAACTTGACCTGATCCTCCGCGCCCAGCAGCGCCATGTTGGCGTACAGGTTGCGGCCAACCTCCTGCGAGTCGGGCGTCTTGAGGTCCACTACCCTGCTGACCCGCGAATCCACCCCTGACACATCCAGAGCGCCACTGGTTTCCAGTGACACCTGGTAGCCGGCGTCACACAACGCCCGAAGCAGGGGCAGGCAGTTGGGCTGAGCCAGGGGCTCGCCCCCGGTGACGCAGACGTGACCAGGCGCATAGCGCGCCACCTCGGCAAGAATGGCCTCCAGGCGCCACAGCTCACCGCCGGTGAAGGCGTAGGCGGTATCGCAGTATTGGCAACGCAGCGGGCATCCGGTCAGGCGCACAAAGACTGTGGGCAATCCGACGGAGCGACTTTCGCCCTGGATGGAATGAAATATCTCCGTAATACGGAGTGTCGCAGACAGCTCATCTGACATGGGAATATCCAGGGCTGGACTGCGGCACAGGCAGAGGCCCGAAATGACCCGCTCCCGCACCGCCTCAATACAGGCGAACGGTTATCGGATTGAATTTGGAAAGCAGGTAGTTTAACCCACTGGGGCCGCCAGGAAAGAACAAAGGCAGCAAAAGACTGAAGGCGGATGGCCCCGGCGGGACCAAGCGATCAACCCAGGCTGTCCAGATCCCGGCGTGCCAATTGCGCAGCCGACGAGTTGGGATGCCTGCTGAGGACTTCCTGATACAACTCTATGGCCTTTTCGCGGTTACCCATGCGACGCTCGACATCGGCGAGCTTGTAGAGCGCATCGGGCTCCTTGCGGTGACCTGGATAGGCGCTGATCACCTTCGCAAAAGCGCGGCCAGCGGACTCCAGATCAGATTCGACCAGGTGAATTTCACCTAGCCAGTATTGTGCATTCCCGGCGTATTCGCTATTCGGGAAACGTCTTACGAAGGCACTGAATGCCTGTATCGCCTTTTCAAAATCACGCGCCTTGACCAGGTCAAAGGCCGCATCGTACATCAACTTCTCACGCTCCGGATCCGCCGCAGTCGCCCCGCCGTCCGCCTGCGCTGCGGTATCGCGAGCTCCTGCATCGGTCTGGCTGTCCGTGGCCGCAGTATCAGATCCATTGACTGGTGGCTGCTCGGCAGCGGGCACCGGGGGTGCCACATTGCCAGACAGTCGGCGATCAATATCCTGGTACCGATCCAGCTGGTCCTGCTCCATCTGCTTGAGCCGATACTCCTGCTCTTCCAGTCGGCCGCGCAGCATGGCGACTTCCTGTTGCAGCTGGTAAAGCTCCTGCATGAGCTGGCCCTCGATCGAGAAGCCAGCCTGGGTCTGGGTCGCAGGGGAAGACGGCTGACTACCGCGGACACCGCCCGCGCTGCCGTCTACGACTGGAACCTGAGCAACCGCCGCAAGCGGCAGCAACATCAAAGCTACTGTTAACCCCCTGAACCCTTTCATGAGACCTCTTACTTACGCAGTTCTACGCGACGATTCTGAGCCCATGCTTCTTCGTTGGAACCCATGGCAGCCGGCTTCTCTTCACCGTAGGAGACCAGCTCCAGCTGTGAAGGGGAAACGCCCTGGCCTGCCAGGTAACGCTGAACGGCTGCAGCACGACGCTCGCCCAGAGCCATGTTGTACTCGCGCGAACCGCGCTCGTCAGTGTGGCCTTCCAGAACGACGCGGTTACCGGCAGCGCGCAGGTCTTTTGCATGCACGTCAAGTGCACGCATGGCCTCGGGCTTCAGCTCGGCGCTGTCGAGTTCGAAGTAGAAAGTGGTTACCGCACGCAGCGCTGCTTCTTCGCTGGACATGCTGTCGCCGGTAGAGGCCGGGGTGGTGTAACCCGCGTTCGGATCAACTGCACCAGTACCACCGGTGTCGCCGCCCTTGGAGGAACAACCAACGATTACGCCGAAAGCTACAACCAGCGCCGCGAACTTGCCAAATTTAATTGCTTGCATCATAAGACTCCTGGAAAACCCCACATGTTTTAATGTTTTTACACCCTAGGGCAGGTATGGGGACCATGACGGCACGCGCAGGTCAGTGAATTGAGTCGGGATAACCGACCTAGCACGACCATTGGTAGATACCAGCATGAGTACGCCCCGTCCCTGTTGACGGGTGGCATAAATTAACATGACGCCATTGGGAGAAACAGTAGGTGATTCATCCAATGATGTTTCTGTTAAAACCCTCAGATTGCCGCGCTCCAGGTCCTGGATGGCAATCTGAAAATTACGGTTACCCTCTTGGCGATGCACCATGACCATGGTGCGACCATCCACAGAGAGTTTGGCATTGGCGTTATAGGTGCCGACAAAGGTCAGCCGCTCGGTAGCGCCAGTATTGATATTCTGTTTGTAGATCTGCGGACGTCCGCCACGATCGGAAGTAAAGACGATGGTGTTGTTGTCCATCCAGTCCGGCTCGGTGTCGATCGCAAAATGATTGGTAAGGCGGCGCAACTGCTTGCTGGCCAGCTCCATCACATAGATTTCCGGATTACCGTCACGGGACAGGACGAAAGCCAGGCGTTGGCCGTCCGGCGACCACGAAGGGGCCCCGTTGAGGCCCTCGAAACTGGTAATGCGTTCACGCCGGCCGGTCTGAATGTAATGGACGAATATCTCGGGTCGACCGGACTCGAAGGACACATAGGCGATCCGCTGGCCATCCGGCGCATAGGAGGGCGTCAGGATAGGCTCGCGGGACTGCAGCAGCGTGACCGCTCTGGCGCCGTCATAGTCGGAGCGCTGTAAGGTGTAACGGGTATTGTCCACCGAAAAACGCTCAGCAGCCACATAGAGCAGCTTGGTATTGAACGCACCCTTGATGCCGGTGATTTCCTCGAATACCAGGTCGCTCAGATGATGAGACATGTCGCGCAACTGGCTGCGCGTACCCGTCACCGTGCGCGTCATCATGACCTCTTCGCGCAGCACGTTGTAGAGGCTGAACTGCAGGCGATACTGCTCGGAGGCCGGATCCATGCTCACCTGGCCGGCTACCACATAGTCAACGCCCAGGATTCGCCAATCACGGGGAAAGATCTCGCTCGCCTGGGTCGGCGTGCTGAGCATGTTACGCCGGTCGAACGGCGCAAACATGCCGCTATTGCGCAAATCGTTCGACACGATCTCCGCCATGTCCTCCGGCAGGGGCGTACCGCCCTGCCAGCCGAAGGGAACGACGGCGATCGGTGCAGCCTTGTCGTTACCCCGGGTAATCTCGATAACGCGCTGCGCATAAAGGTTCTGTGCGACCAGCATCAACGCGATTGCGGTAAGCCAAATTTTCAACATCTTCATCAGAATGACAAATCCTCTGCTCTGAAACGCAACTTGTACTCTCGGAAGTCCCTGTTAAAGATAGTCGGGTTTTCGCGAGCCAATTGTTGGATTTCCGGAATCCGGCCTACATTTCGTACCGCTCTCACGGCAGACTGATCAAAACCCGGATCACCACTGCTGTTTGCTATCACCGCGTTGGTGATCTGACCTGTCGGCAGCAGGCTTATGGTGATAGTAACTATCATGTCATTACGAGCCGATGGCGGTCTGCTCCATTGCTCACTCACCAGGCGACGAATCAGGTCATCATAGCTGGCGGCCACCTGCTCACCGGTCTGATCCGCCTGCGCCTGCTGATACTGGGTCTCATCGGCCAGCAGATCGGCCAGGGCCCGGGCTTTCGCCTCTTCCTGCGCCCGCTTCTGCTCTGCCTGCTTCTCAGCTGCGGCCTTCGCCGCATCGGCCTTGCGTTTTGCTTCTTCTGCCGCTTTTTGCTTGGCCTTTTCTGCAGCCTGCTTTTTGGCTGCCTCCTCGGCGGCTTTCTTTTTTGCTGCCTCGGCGGCGGCCTTCTTCGCCGCCTCCGCTTCAGCGAGCTTGCGGGCCGCGTCGGCCTTGCGCTGCGCCTCGGCCTCGGCTTTCTTCGCCGCTTCCAGTTTCTCGGCCGCCTCAGCCTGCTTTTCCTTGGCAGCTGCGGCCGCTTTCTGCTGTTCTTCCTGCTTCTGAGCTACTGCGGCGGCCGCAGCCTGTTCCTGAGCTTTGGCCGCTGCCGCTGCCGCGGCGGCTTGTTCCTGCTTTTGCTGGGCGCGCTTGAGCTCTTCGGCCTCATGGCGCTGCGCCGCCGTTCGCGCTGCCTCGCCTGCGATCTTCTGATCGGTCTGCGTCTGCGCCGGGCTCTGCGAGTTCAGTTGTACCAGCGTCGCCTGGACAATCGGCTTTGCCGGCTCGAATTCCGGCGCGCTGCTGAAGGACACGAACAGCAACAACACCACAACCAGGTGCACGGCCAGCGCCTTGAGCACCGATGCTGCATAACTGCCGGCTTCCGCCTCACGCGGCTGGCGAATATTCACGGCGCCTCGGTAATCAGTCCGACGTTAGGTACACCCGCCTGCTGAAGAGTTCCCATCGCGGTAACCACCAGGCCGTAATTGGCCTCGCGGTCCCCGCGTATGTATACCAGCGTATCGGGCCGGGCATTGATGATCTTGGTCACACCCTCGGACATCTCTTCCAGCGTTATCGCGCTGTCTGTCTGATTCTCGGTATCGACGGTTTCGCCCAGGTTCCAATAGTAGGTGCCGTCGGCCAGGACCGACAGCGTGAGGACCTGCTGATTACTGTCAGAGGGTAACACCTCACTCGCCACCTGGGGCAGATCGACTTTCACGCCCTGGTTGAGCATGGGCGCAGTCACCATGAAAATCACCAGCAGCACGAGCATCACGTCGATATAGGGAACGACGTTCATCTCTGCTACCGGCTTGCGCTTCTGGCGTCTGCCTTGTACCTGCATATGGGCTCCCGGTTACTCGTCGTTGCTGGCGTGAACGCGGCGGTGAAGAATGCTCGAGAATTCGTCTGCGAACGTGTAATAGCGGCTGATCAAGGTTTCCGAGCGAGCGGAAAAGCGGTTATAGGCGATGACGGCCGGAATGGCGGCAAACAGGCCGATGGCCGTGGCAATAAGCGCCTCGGCAATACCCGGCGCCACGGTGGCCAGTGTCGCCTGTTGGGCTGTTGCCAGCCCACGGAACGAATTCATGATGCCCCATACGGTACCGAACAGGCCGATGTAGGGGCTGGTTGAGCCTACGGTCGCCAGAAAGGGCAGGTGCAGGTCGAGCCGCTCCTCTTCCTTCGAGATGGCGACACGCATGGAGCGCTGCACGGCATCCATGACCGCATCCGGGTCGACCCCGGCCTGTTGGCGCATGCGCGAAAACTCCTTGAAGCCCGCGCGGAAAATCTGTTCAAGCCCGGAATTGTTGTCCGGGTTGCCGGTCACCTGGCGATACAGCTTGGAGAGATCGATACCGGACCAGAACCGGTCTTCGAAATCGTCGAGCGCGGATTTGGCCGAACGAATGAATGCACTGCGCTGGAATATGATCACCCAGGACATCACGGAGGCCAGCACCAGGGTCAGCATGACCAGCTGCACCAGTACGCTGGCGGTGGAAATCAGGTGCCACATCGACATTTGATCAGCTTGCACGCTCTACCTCTCCTTGCTTGGTCCTGCTGTCTGTTACCTGCAGCGCCTTGAATGCAGTGGCCAAGGCGGGCGGAATTCCTCGGGGCTTGTAGCGGTCTGCGCTGACGCACGCCACCAATACCTCCCCCTCACACAAAACACCCGCGCCAACCCGACGAACCTGTTGGCGAAAGCGGATGCTGGCGCGTTTGAGCTCCAGCACCTCGACATTCACTTCCAGCTCGTCATCCAGCCGCGCAGGCGCGTGATAACGGGCGGTTACCGAGTGCACAACGAAAATGATGTTTTCAACCTGCAAGACACTTTGGTCAAACCCCAGGGAACGGACCAGTTCGGTTCGCGCACGCTCCATGAACTTGAGGTAGTTGACGTAGTAAACGATGCCGCCGGCATCGGTATCTTCAAAGTAGACTCGGACTCTCAGCGCGAACGGCAGCCCGGAATAGTCAGCGCGCATAATGTAGAGCTATCAGTGAGCTTTGCATAGGGGTTACCGATCCATAAGAGAAATATTTTTTCACGTCGTGTCCTGGTCGCCTTCCGGTCCGAAAAGGTCACCGACCGGCTGGGTCATGCGGCCGGGCAGATCCAGGCCGAAGTGGGCATAGGCGTGCCGGGTCAGCATGCGTCCACGGGGCGTTCGGGTAATGAATCCCTGCTGGATCAGAAAGGGCTCGAGCACATCCTCGATGGTGTGTCGCTCCTCGCTGATCGCGGCTGCCAGGCTGTCGATGCCCACCGGGCCTCCATCGAACTTGTCGATCATCGCCAGCAGCAGCCTTCTGTCCATATGATCGAAGCCCTTGGCGTCGATATCCAGCAGGTTCAGTGCCTGATCGGCAATGTCCGCAGAGATGGTGCCTGTGCCCCGGACTTCGGCAAAATCCCTTACCCGACGCAGCAGGCGGTTGGCGATCCGCGGTGTGCCCCGGGAACGCCGGGCGATTTCCAGCGCGCCACGGGAATCCATCTGCAAGCCGAGAATCTGTGCCGAGCGAGCGACGATCGTGGCCAGATCATCCACGCCGTAGAATTCGAGGCGCTGGGTAATGCCGAAACGGTCGCGCAGCGGATTGGTCAGCATGCCTGCCCGGGTCGTGGCGCCGACCAGCGTGAACGGCGGTAGCTCCAGCTTGATCGACCGGGCGGCGGGGCCCTCCCCGATCATGATGTCGAGCTGATAATCCTCCATGGCCGGATACAGAATCTCCTCGACCACGGGCGAAAGGCGATGTATCTCGTCGACAAACAGGACATCGCCCGCCTCCAGACTCGTCAGCATCGCGGCCAGGTCGCCGGCGCGCTCCAGCACGGGTCCGGACGTACTCTTGATCTTGACGCCCATTTCCTGGGCGATGATGTTGGCCAGGGTGGTCTTGCCAAGACCGGGGGGCCCGAAAATGAGCACATGATCGAGCGCCTCACCCCGGCCCTTGGCGGCCTTGATAAACAGCTCCATCTGCTCGCGCACGCTGGGCTGGCCAATATAGTCGGCCAGCCGGTAGGGGCGGATCGCCCGATCAATAACGTCTTCCTGCTGCCGCGGTGAGGCAGCAATCAAGCGATCTTCTTCCAGCATGGAGGTCCTGTGCGTTAACCCTGATAATTTAGACGATGCCCTTGAGCGCGCGACGAATCAACTCTTCACTGCTCATACCCTCTTCCTCTACCGCGGCGACCGCCCTGCTGGCTTCCTGCGGCTTGTAGCCGAGCGCTATGAGCGCACTCACCGCATCACTGCTTTGCGAGGCTGCGGCGGCCACGCCACCGCCACTTGCCAGGGGCTTGAGCGATCCGGGCAAGGCCTCCCATGCCTTGAAGCGATCACGCAGTTCGATCAGCAACCGTTCGGCGGTCTTCTTGCCCACGCCGGGCACGCGCACCAGGGCACTGGTGTCCTGGGCCTGAACCGCACGGATCAGCTCATCCGCTTCCAGACCGGACATCAATGCCAGAGCCAACTTCGGTCCGACCCCGTTCAGCCTTATAAGTTCCCGAAACAGTTCACGTTCGCGCTTTTCCGCGAAGGCGTAGAGAAGCTGAGCGTCCTCGCGTACCACCATATGGGTGTGCAGGGTAACCGACTCCCCCAGTGCAGGCAGGCGGTAGAAGGTACTCATCGGGGCGTCCAGCTCGTAGCCTACTCCCTGCACATCCAGCAGAATATGTGGCGGCTGTTTTTCCAGCAAGGAGCCGGTCAATCGTCCGATCATCGGGCTTTGTCTCTCATCTGCAGATTAACGATGGCGAATGCGCCCGCTGCGCACGCCCAGCAGTCCGCCGCCAAGCTGCATATTGAGCGCGGTGGAATGGGCGTGACACAACGCAGCGGCCAATGCGTCCGCCGCGTCCGCCTGCGGCGTCCCGGACAACCCGAGCAGCTGGGTCACCATATGCTGTACCTGGGTCTTATCCGCAGCGCCGGTTCCCACCACCGACTGCTTTATCTGGCGCGCGGTATATTCGTGAACAGTCATACCCGCGTGCACTGCCGCGACAATGGCGGCCCCGCGAGCCTGGCCAAGCTTGAGCGCCGAATCCGGATTACGGGCGAGGAAAACCTGCTCGATGCTGAGCACCTCGGGCTGGTATTTGCCGATCAATTCGCTGAGACCTTCGAATATCAGCTTGAGCCGGTCCGGAAACGGGCCACTGCCCAGGCGTATGCATCCCGAGGTGACATAGTCGCAGCGACCGGCCAGCTCGCTGACGATGGCGTAGCCAGTGGTCCGCGATCCAGGGTCTATCCCCAATATCAGGGCCATAGGTATTCGTTTCCGCAGTGTGTATGGGCACTAGTGTGCCATATCCATCCGGGCTTTCGAGAAAAGATCGAGCAATAAAAAAGGGAGGCCAGGCCTCCCTTCTCGGCTGGCTGACCCGCGAACTAGCCAAGCTGCTCGAGTACATCATCGGGTATGTCAGCATTACTGTAGACGTTCTGCACGTCGTCAAGATCTTCCAGCATGTCCACCAACCGCAGAATGCTCTCGGCGCCTTCAAGATCCAGCGCCACCGTTGTCGCCGGAATCATGCTGATATCGGCCGATGCGCGGGCGAAGCCGGCTGCGTCAAGCTGATCGCGCACCGCGGCGAAGTCTTCAAAACAGGTAAACACGTCGATGGAGCCATCACCATGACTGACCACATCGTCGGCTCCAGCCTCCAGTGCCGACTCGATAAGAGCATCTTCATCCGTTCCGGCGTCATAGCCGATCTGACCACGCCGCTCGAACAGATAAGCGACTGAGCCGTCTGTCCCCAGATTGCCGCCGCACTTGTTGAACGCATGGCGTACTTCGCTGACAGTGCGGTTGCGGTTATCGGTCATGACCTCAACCAGCACGGCAACGCCACCGGGGCCATAGCCCTCGTAGGTCAGCTCTTCCACGTTGTCCGCATCAGTGCTGCCTACGCCGCGAGCGATGGCCCGATCGATGGTATCTCGGGTCATATTGGCGGTGAGCGACTTGTCCACAGCCGCGCGCAAACGCGGATTATCGGCAGGCTCGGGACCGCCCAGCTTGGCGGCCACAGTCAGTTCACGAATCAGCTTGTTGAACACCTTGCCGCGCTTGGCATCCTGCGCGGCCTTGCGGTGCTTGATGTTGGCCCATTTTGAATGTCCGGCCATGATCTGCTCCGTATTGCTTCGCTTATTCGACCTTGGGCTGCTCGCGCAGGCGGATGTGCAGCTCGCGCAGGGCCTTGCTGTCCACCACACCCGGTGCCTGAGTCATTACACAGGCAGCGCTCTGGGTTTTCGGGAAGGCAATCACCTCTCGAATCGACTGCGCACCGGTGATCAGCATGACCAGCCGGTCCAGGCCGAACGCCAGACCGCCATGGGGCGGCGCGCCGTACTTGAGCGCGTCGAGCAGGAAGCCAAACTTCTCCTGCTGTTCCTCGGCACTGATGCCGAGGATATTGAATACCGCCTGCTGCATCTCCTTGCGGTGGATACGAATCGAACCGCCGCCCAGCTCGGTGCCGTTGAGCACCATGTCATAGGCACGCGACAATGCAGTGGCGGGATTGGCCGCGAGCTCTTCCGGGCTGCATTTGGGTGCAGTGAACGGATGGTGCAGCGCGCTAAGGCTGCCATCATCGTTCTCTTCGAACATCGGAAAGTCGACTACCCACATTGGCGCCCACTCGCAGGTCAACAGCTCCAGGTCGTGACCGAGCTTGATGCGCAGTGCGCCCAGTGCTTCGGACACGATCTTCGCCTTGTCGGCGCCAAAGAAGACGATGTCACCGTCCACAGCGCCCACGCGATCGAGGATCACCTCGAGATTGGCTTCGGGAATGAACTTGACGATCGGCGACTGCAACCCTTCGACGCCTTTGGCACGCTCGTTGACCTTGATATAGGCCAGACCCTTGGCGCCATAGATGCCGACGAACTTGGTGTAGTCATCGATCTGTTTGCGCGGCATGCTCGCCCCGCCCGGCACGCGCAGAGCCGCCACACGCCCCTTGGGGTCATTGGCCGGACCACTGAACACCTTGAAGTCGACCTGGCCAAGCTGATCGGCCACATCCACCAACTCCAGCGGAATGCGCAGATCCGGCTTGTCCGAGCCATAGCGACGCATCGCTTCCTCGAAGGTCATATGCGGGAAATCACCGAGCTCGACATCCAGGACTTCCTTGAACAACTGACGGATCATCTTTTCGGTCAGGCCGACGATATCCTTCTCGTCCATGAAGCTGGTTTCGATATCAATCTGGGTAAACTCGGGCTGACGGTCTGCACGCAAATCCTCGTCACGGAAACACTTGGCGATCTGATAATAGCGGTCGAAGCCAGAAACCATCAGCAACTGCTTGAACAGCTGCGGGGACTGGGGCAACGCAAAGAATGTGCCCGGATGGGTGCGGCTGGGCACCAGATAATCGCGGGCGCCTTCCGGGGTGGCGCGGGTCAGGATCGGGGTTTCCACATCCAGAAAGCCATTATCATCCAGGAAACGCCGCACGCTGCTGGTAATGCGCGAGCGCAACTTCAGCTTGGCGGCCATCTCTGGGCGACGCAAATCAATAAAGCGATACCGCAGACGGGTTTCTTCACCCACATCCGAATATTCATCCAGCGGGAACGGTGGTGTCTCGGCCTGGTTCAGCACTTCCAGCTCATAGCCCAGCACCTCGATTGCGCCGGAGGCCATGTTCGGATTGACCGCGCCCGCCGGACGCGCCCGCACCTTGCCGGTCACCTTGACGACATATTCGCTGCGCACTCGATCAGCCAGGGCGAAAGTCTCCTCGCGATCCGGATCGAAGACCACCTGCGCCAGCCCCTCACGATCGCGAATATCCAGGAATATCACGCCACCATGGTCGCGGCGTCGGTGAACCCAACCGCATAGGGTGACTTCCTGTTCCGCCAGCGATTCGTTCAACTGGCCGCAATAGTGGGTACGCATCATGTCGTGGTAGTCCTGTCGTAGAATCGGGCCGCCCGGGCAACCAGTTGAAGGTTAACCGCGAAGCGCCACACTGAGAAAAGCGCAATAATATACCCGAAAGATGCCCCTGTCGGCGAGAACCTCTGGTCAAAGCTCCCGCGGTGGCTGCAATATTCAGTTTCGACAAAATCGTCTATTGCGCTGCAGAGCGTGCTGCAGCGTCTATACTGCGACCTATATTCAA
>TARA_R110000850_G_scaffold23358_1_pt1 | contig 42241 bp, 48 predicted proteins | sample TARA_R110000850 | Tara Oceans TARA_R110000850 (sample SAMEA4397586) | marine metagenome | biome: Polar Biome; feature: [SRF] surface water layer (ENVO:00010504); material: water (ENVO:00002006), including particulate matter (ENVO:01000060) such as... | depth 5 m
CCGTTCGACAAGATCGTTTGACATTACCATCGCCCTCGACGTGGTATCCGAGACATCAATCTCATTCCCCGAAAATTCTATAGGGATCAGCGACAAGTGATCTTGAGGGATATTCCCGCGCTTCTGCACAGTCCTTGCCTCAATCTCCCCCATATTCCGTTTATACGCATCGATCCCATCGCTCAGGTCAGCGCCCTTTGAGCGCCCCTCCCTCATTTGGATTAGATGCTGAATTTCATGGATGATCGTTTCACGCTTGCGGCTTTCAGGGATGGCCGGATCGTTCCAGAACTCGGAATTTATGACCATCATATCCCCGCGAGGATCAACGCCACCCGCAACGATACCACCGCCATCCTTGGCTGGCTGAGACATTGAGAACATGAGGGTGTCGCCTATTCTGGGGTATGCCTCGAGAACCGCATCGTGCTTAATTACGTCAGACAGCTTTACACGGCTTCCCGTTGCGCCGTTTACCCCAGACGAAAAGCCAGCCACGTCAGGAAAGCCGTTAGGTTCAAACCCATCCATGAATTCCATTTCGCTATCACTAATCTCAAAGCGCAAAGCGTTATCTGGACCAACGAACCAGCCAGTTTCAGCCCGAACAGTCTCAGCATCAGCGCCATCAGCAAGAGCCACGACCGCCCGATCCATCGCAGACTTATCCGCTGTTCTGGCATACGGCCCAGCAAACTGGTCATAGGTTTGTCCACCCTCTTGCCCACCCTGAAGCGCAGCCGCAATTTCATCATTGGACAGGCTCAGATCAATGCCTTGATCATTCAGAAGCTCAGAAAGCTCAGAAAGGTCTTTGTCTGGACCTTGCCCGTCGATGAACCGATCACGCCCAGACATAGCCTCAGAGATTGCTTGCAGCGCGATGGCCGCCTCATCGATCACAGTGCCGTCAGCGTTTGTGTTGTTGTCGCCCATGTATTCGGGGAAATACCCCTCATCAATCAAAGCGCGCCCGATATCATCAAGGCCGGAGCCAGACGCTTTTGGGGATAGGCCGCCTAGAGATGGCTGGCTTTCCCGTTCGAGTATTTGCGCGCGAGTTTCAGAGATGACCCCTTTGGGCACATCCATCGCCTCAATATCGCCGCCCCGATCTGTGATGCCGCCTTTGCCCCGGATGAATTCCAGAACACCCGCGCCGCTCGGCTTGAGTGCATCCGGCCCCTTGGCGCGCAGAGTGTTGATCATTGAGTCGATCTTATCGCGCCGACGCGACACCTCAGGCGCTTGAGGCCCTTGAATTTTAACGCCCATGATATCAGCCAGCTGGCTCGCATCAGCAGTTCGGGACGCCATCGCCCCGAAGAACCCGCGCCAGACTTCAGCCTCATTTTTCGCCACGTCAGGAGAACGCCCAGCAGATCGCAGTTGGGAGAAGACGCTATCATAAACCTTCACATCGTCAGCGCGCTCATCATCCAGACGCGCACTCTCATCTTGTGCGCCCTCAAATGCAGCTTGCTGTTCATCAGCCGCGATAGCATTGAATTCCGCCGCTTCATTCAGGGAGAACTCCCCAACCGAGAACGTGGAGTTTTCACGAAACCAACCCGCCGCGTCAGTGCCGGATATGCGCGCAGCATAATTTGCGGACGGGATGGCTAGATCGCCGCCGCTGGCTACCTTTTCAGCAAAATCAGAAGGCTCAACACCCCATGCGGCCAGCATCTCATCATCGAGAACGACACCCTGCCCTTGGAAATATTCCTGCATGTCAGCAGCCGGGACATAGAGAGCAGCATCGCGGCCACCGCTCGCATTAAGCGCCTCCAAGAACTTGTCCGAAGATCGAGCCTTCAGCTTTGAAGCTGCAGCCATTGCGTCCAATTCGTCAATAACGGAAGCGGTCAGGCCCGCACTTTCAGCACTGTCCATGTCAGCATCAAGTTGCGCTTGGCGTGCCGTTATCGGTGCAAAAGTAGCACCACCCACCGCGCCCGCCATCCCAGCGTTAAACCATTTAAGCAAAGCCTTGTTATCGAGCTTTATGGTTTCACCGCCGCCTGCGCTAACGGTGATGTCTTTGATTATTTCCTGCCCCGCTTCGTTTATGAATTCCCCGATTGCCTGCTTTGGCACTTCGCGGCCCAATCGCTTGAAATACCCTTGCGATACGTCAGTCAGAACTTTCTTGCCAACGCCTCGAAACGCGGTCCCGCCCGGTCCAAGAGCCTCAAGTGCAGCGTAGGGGATTGCGCCGCCAAGCGCATATTCTGGCTTGTCAGTGATGCCTTGCTTGATCAGCTCGCTGTTGATGTCGCCAACCCCCAGCGCATACCCAGCACCGCCTGCAGCAGGTGCGCCGCCAAGCGCGCCCGCCCCAATGATGGCCGCAAGGAAGGGGATAGACTGACCAGAGTTGAACGCGATCCAGTCACCAAGATCAGCGATGTCCTCAATGCTTGTGAAGTTGACCGCACGCCCCTGCGTCCCTTGCATTTGGTCACTAAAGCCCTTGATTTGCTCAGACAGGAACCCGATAGAGTCCTCACTCGAAACCACGCGGGAAACCATCCCGTCAATCATGCGCTGGCGCATATCGGGATCAGCGACAAGGAAACCATGCGCCATCGATGCCGCCGTGCTTTGAGGGTCAACACCGATAACATCAGCAACCTCAAATCGCGTCATTGACGGGTCAAGAGAACTAACCTTCTCAAAGGATGTCAGGTTGTCCAGAGAGCGATTCCGCGTGGCTTGCGGGATGATTGCCGCCGACCCAGCGCCCACTTGCCCGACACCCAAGGCGCCCGTTTTCAAGCCTCTACCAAATTGCGTGCTTGGTTGCTGCGCCCACTTCTTTTCAAACCACGTCAGGTTGTCCAGATCATCCTTTGCTAGGGAACCATTGACCGGATCAGCCCCAAGCCAATCGCGCATATTTGGCGCAGAGGTTAGCGCCGTGCTTGTTCGCTTTTGCCCCAGCTGAGTTTTGAACAGATCAGGGGCACCGAGAACAGCTTGATGAGGCACGCCCAGTTCACGCCCTACGTCCATGCTTTCAGCAATTTGGTCAGGGTTGTTCTGATCCAATGTTAGGCTTGTGCCTACGCGCGCAGCCTCGCTCTTTTCCATCTTGTCAAAATGAGCCTCGAAAAGTGGGTTTTTGCCTAATTCGTTCATTTGTATGCCCCTGATGCAATTATGCCTTCAACCAATTCCGAAACGGATGGCGTGCGCTTGAACCTATCCTGAAACGCCTGAGCGAACCACTCAATCGTTTGGTTTTCGATTTTGGTGCCGTCGATCTTCAGGCGACCATCACGGATGTCTTCAGGTGTAAGATCATCATCAGCAGTTTGACCGCTGCCCTCCCAATCGACTTGGAACTGTGGAGCATCGACCTTGCCGCTATCCCAGATAAAGCCAAGAGCGCCAGATCGCTTTAGCCCCTTTGGATTGATCACCACCGGAACAAGCATTTCGTTCACCTTGTCGTTTATTTCGGTAGGAGAGGGCGCCCGCCCCTCAGTCTGCGTGAATTCAGAGGACCAGCGCAACATGCCACTTTCAAACGCAGACACGGCCTCGAAGTCTTCATTCAGTCCCGCAGCCTTCAACGCGGTCGAGGATGCCGTGCGGATGGCCGAGATGCCGGGAACATCAGATGCCTTAGGCTTGTTTCCGGCGATCAGGTCAGCACGCATTTTGACAAAGTATTTAAAATCCCCATCGGATAGCTTGTCGCGCCACACGGCAGGGTTGGCCTCGATCATCTTTTGAGGGTCATTTGCGACATCATCAAACAGCTCAACATAAAGGGTGTCATCCGTTTCGATAGGAATACCGCGCGCGAGCGCCGCCTCATAAGCCATCATTGAGGTGTGACCTTGAGGGCCAAGAGCGTCGATCTGCTCAATCGACAAACTCGACAAGCTGCCCCCACGGATGATCAAATCGCTTGCATCTTCGACAGCCGCGTCTGCAAGGCCACGCTTCTCTTTTTCCTTTGCCCCGGTCACCATGTTGTAGGAGCGCATTGCAGCCGCCTGTTCATCAGGGTCTTGGATTGCAAGGATGCTATCAATGCCACCGCCACCGCCTTGGAGGTCGGCAATTACAGTATCAAGATCAGCATCAGAGACGTGTTTGAAACCTTCCCATTCGGCGCGCAATCCGGCGCGCTTGCCTGCGGCTGTTCCAGAAGCCTGCACCCGCTTTAGCGCCAAATGGTTGGCGATTCTATTTTGCGTTTTCGCGTCAAATTTAGAGTTGATGTCCAAGCCCAACTCACGAACCGCCCCGCGCAGCGTTGTTCCCACAATCTGGAAACGCCCCATTGGGGTGGCGACCCGTTCCTCTTGTCCGGTCCTGCCTAGTTCGCCCTTGACCCATTGCCCATACTCGCCATCAGGGCGCGAGAACTCTATGACATCAGCAATTGACATCTTAGTCACATCGACGTGCGCAAACTTGCCGCCGCTCTTTTGGCTGTGACTAAACAGGGTGGAGTAATCCCCCCCGCCTTCATGTCGATCCACTAGAGATAGGAACTTGGTTCCGCCAGATGCCGCGGCAAAGCCAGCATCACGGCCACGGCGTTCGCGCGCCATAGGGACGAGCGCGGCCTCAAGCCTCGCCACCTCAGAGCCGTCCATCTTGTCCTTATTTTCGCGCAGGTATTCCAGCGCTTGAACCGGGTCAACCGTGGCAACCCGCCCAATGATGCCGGAGTGAATTTTCGTTTCGCCCTCTTTCAGCTTTAGGGCTGTGACCTCAGGTGCCCACCCTTCGCGCGCGGCCATGTCTGTAATCTCTTGCCTATTGATAGACAGTGATTGCGTGATCTGATCAGGATTGTAGATCGCATCACTAATGCTGGACGCCACGCGCGCCTCAGATGCACCGTTAAGGTAAACCCCGCGCTGCGTTGATGTGTGCTGATCAACCTGCTGTAGTGACCGCTGATATCTGGCTGTAAGTGATGCCCCAGCCCGTGAACGCGCACTAGGATGCAGCCCCTCAAGGATACGCTTTTGCTCAGTCTCAAGCCGTTCCCCCACGCTTTCCCGCTGAGCTACGCTTGTCCCGCCCTGAGTATACATGAAGCCCGTTTGATCATCGTAAAGGGTACTGCGGATGAGGTCTGCATATTGGTTGTCTGCGACCTTCGCGGTTGCCGTGTCAATTTCGTCTTGCACTTCAAAAGCGGTATCACCAACCTGTGAAACCCCCTGAGCTATGGGCGCTAAATCGGCAGTAGAGGCTTTTGCATTGACTGGCGCGATGGCCCGCAAGCCTTCAGTGCGTTGATATGTTTTAATGAGCGCGACCATCAGTAAGCCCCCGGCACGACTTGTTGCCCAGCCCATGAAGCGTAACGGCTACCGACTTTTGCCGCGGTGCCCAGCGCGGTGCCTATGGGTTTCGTGAAGGATGAGAAGCGCGAGCTTGAGGCGTCAGCCCTTGAGTTAGCGGCGGACTGAGCTAGATTGCCAGCCCCACGCCGCGCATTTTCGCGGATGGCAAATGCGTCCTCAGTCATCAAGGCATTGTTGTCATCCAGAACCTCAAGAGCCTGACCAGACGTGACATCCAGACCGTTCGCTGCCGCAGACGCCTTGTTTTGCGCAGACATCGCAGCAGCAGCCGCGCGTTTGCGGTCGCTCGCATCATCGCCCGCCTCGATCGCTTGAACCGCGGCGCGATCCTGAGCGGCGGCATTGCGCCCGGCGACTTCAGCCGCAGCCTTGCCGTTTTGGTATTGCGAATAAGCAGAGATGACACCACCGCCCACTGTGGCGATTGTCCCGATGCTTCCAGCCAAGCCACTAGCAGCAGCAGCCCCGCCTGCAGCGGCCCCGCCACTCAAAGCGGTTCCGACAGTAGCGAACGCAGCTTTCATTCCTGCGATTGCTGTAATTGGATCAACACACATTTTGTTACCTCATTTCAAATTTAAGAAAGCGCATCCCGCCAATGGCGTATTCATCACCAACAAACGAAAAGCCAATCCATTTTAACCAGCGGATTGCGACTGCATTCTCATCAGATACCAAATTCCAAAGATGAGAGAAGCCCCCCAACATCCCAGACAGTTCGCGTTTGGTGTGTTTCACGAACAATCGGCGGATGCCTCGATCCTCAATCATCGCAGTCGCCGCAAGCCAAGGGTGCCCCTCAGTAGAAAGGACGTTCTTAGCCAGAATACCATACAAAGCCACCAGTTCACCATCAACATAGGCGGCCTTTGCCACGCGAGACCCCCGCAGCAATTGCCGCAAGGTGTCGATATGTGGGGTGCCGTGCGTCATCGCGGTAAACTCCTCCTGGTCAAAGCGGCGCATCTTCTCAGACATGAGAACCGCGTCAGCCTCTACCATGCCCCTAATCACAAGCATCAGGAACGCCCGACCGTTATGTCAGGAGACAGGCCCAAAATCGACATAGGCAGCGGATAGGGTTGCTGGACAACAACCGTACCATCACGGCCCCATGATGGGTGAATCCTCAAATCAAGAAGGCCAGTAAACAGAGGGATTGAGGCGGCCAAGTCCCCCCCAGTTTGAACGTAATCATTGAAGTTTTGGCGATCCGTGGTTGAAACCCGAATTCCTCGCGTCTTTTGAACCTGCATCCACAGTCTTGAAACCTTCACAGGCCTACCGCGAGCGGATCCAAGGTCTTTAAGGTCAATGGCTGGGGGGAGATTTTCAATTTCAGACGTGTACCCAAGACCGATATGGACCTTTTGCGCTGGGTACGGCAGGGACACGCCGCCGCCAGAAACGACCAGACCGCTAACCACATTGCCATCAACCAGAGCGACAAGCGTTTCACCCTCAAGATGTTCCATGCCAGCAAGTGCCGTGATGTCAGTCCCCTCATACGTCTTGCCACTGTCAACAAAGAAGCAATCCTCAGGCGCATCCTCATCAAAATTCCGGTCATGCATGCGCTCAACATATCGCTTGGTTTGTCCGTCAATTGTGCGCTTTACGATCATATAGACCGCATCCTCACGCCCCTCGGGTACTACCGCGATGCTTTCCACATCGCCGCTAACATCATGCTCGCACCATGCCCAAACTTGATGTTCGCGCTTGTATGTGAAGGAAAGCAGGGAACCATCATCCAGATAGACCCAAACAATTGAATATGGATTTTTTGCGTAAGCCCAACCTGCGATGGACTTGCCCTCAAAGAAGTGACTGGAGAAGATTGTCAGATCGTTTCCGCTGTATCCGTCTTGCTCAAAGGCGTAGCGCAGATCACGCACGGACCGAGTGGTCCGGTCCACGAATAGGGCGGTATCCTCAACAACCAAAGGCTTGACCGTCGATGATCCAGAGTAGCCATATTGGGTTTGGGCAGGGCTTGTTGCCAGCAGGATGCCATTAGGCCCAGTGACCGAGAATTCCCCAGCAGAACTGAACACCAGCAATTCCCGCAGCTGAAGCATTGACCGGATACGGTTCACCTGTTCCCCGCTCAGGTCCATCTTTATGCGGTCAGTGTCGCGCAAGATACGGGATCGAGTGAAGTTTTCAAAGTCGCCAGTCCTTGATGAAATGATCGTTTCCGGCTCATTGATAGTGTTTCCGAAGATCAAGCGCTGCTGAAACATGGTGACGGCGGCAGGGTAATCCCCAGTTGTCAGGAATTCCTCAGAGGCTTCAATCGGCGTGATCTCTAAATCTGCGCTGATATTATCATCCGTGAACGTATTCCCAGCAGTGAAACCGATGTACCCAAAGATTCCGTTCCGTTCACGATACACGTTGAACTCATCAGCTGTGCCAGTCCAAGCGATGACATTTTCCTCATTCGCATTGATCAGGTTTTCCGCGACCGCAGTTGACGCCTCAGTGGAGACTTCGCCCTCTACCCCGTCAATAATTGCACTCACCTTGTAGGAATATTCCTCTGTGCCCGTCGCATTTTCAGGCGTCACAGACACCCCGGTCGGAGCCGCCACGTTGGGACTAGTCAGGATACCTGCAAAGGTCCAAGACGCCGACGAGCTGCGCGACATCTTTTGAGGGAACACCAAGTTATGAGCAAAAAACATCACGTCTATTGACTGGACGTAATCCAGATCAGACAGGTGGGAAGATGAATATGGCGTTGATGGCGTGTAGTCCGCACCCCCATCTTGGAGGACGGCCCCACCTTCTATGATCTGCATGACGGTATCACCCATGAGCATGATGTAATTCTCATCATCATCACGGGTGAACGGCAGCAGTCTGTGCAGCTTTGAACTATCCATCACTTCACAGATGAATTCTAACCCAGTTCGATTTGATACGCCGCCATGAGCATGAACGAAAACATTTTTCCCGACCTTCAGGGCAACATCATATTTGGCAATATCAATACGGCCATGAAGCCCCGGCCCAAGAACGCCAGCGGCAAAGGAGGGTTGAAATCTTGCGGTAGGCATTAGGAAATCCCCCGGTCAGACATCCAAGATGGAACAGTGCTGTGAAGCTTAGGCGGGGACTGATTTTCATCTATGCAAATGGCCTCATCCAGCGCTTCGGAGGCTTGCTGCATTGCGAACTGCGCGCGCTTTGTGTCCTCAGTAATTGGCATTGCCACGTTGCCAGCAATCGCCGCAGATAGCGCCTTTTTGAAGTGGGCAGGGAATAGCGTTGTGTCTGTGACCAGCTGTGTATACTCGCATGACGCGGTTGCAGCATTGGTGTATATGAACTGACCAAACGGCTCATAAGGGGCGGTCGGGTCCGTGTTTTGAGCGCTCAGCATCGCAGCAGACGCCGCGTCATTAACCCACTGGATGACTTGCGCGTCAGATGGCACGGCGTACTTATAGGCCCACTCATCAGGGCGATCATTGGTCAGCTGAGCTAGAACCTTGCGCCCCTTAGCAAAAATCCAGTGGTGACTTTGGATCAAGACCTGAAGGGTGTCATCGTAATGTAGCGAACACTGGACCGCAGCCGGAGTGTCTTCCGTAAATGAATTGATCCGGCCCTCACCAAGATAGGTGGACAGGCCCCGATTGCATATTTGAACTTTAGACATATTTGCCCCCAATGAAAGAAAAGGGCCACTCATTTGAGCGGCCCCTATTATTTAACCCTTAGGGGCGCTTTTGTCTGGGGCTTTTTTAGCTTCCCCGTCCATCAGGCTTTTAGGAGGCGGGACAACCGCCTCAAGGGCAGTGATCTTTGCCTTCAGGTCAGCAACCTCACCTTGCGACACAGCGAGAGCTTCAGCAACAGCGTCACGCTCGCCCTTAGCTGTGGCAATATCCGCTTGCGCCTGCCGCATTTCAGGGGAGACATCCTTTGCCGCCTTGGCGCGAGCATTGGCCGATGCCGTCTTGTCCAGAGCTGCCGCCTCATCCTTATCCACCGGAACCTGCCAGCGCTTAGAGACGGCATTCTCATAGACTTGGAAGGGAGCGGAACCCTCATCCACCCAGCGACCATCAGGAGATTGACCGCGGCTAGTGGCGCGGACCCACACCAACACGCGCTTACCCATTGGTGTGGTCCCCGAAGGTCAGGCCAGCGGTTACGGCGCCAGCAGTTGCGTTTGAGCCGCCCACTACATACGCAATCCGCATGTATTGCTCATTGGCACCTTGCGGAACCATTGAAATCGGGAGCTTTTTACCGACTGTCAGGTCAGCAAGAAGAACAGGCCCGGATGACGCGGCGATGCGAGGGCTGGCGAAGTTTGCAGTGGCGCTGACTTCAAGGTTAGCCGTCAGGGATGTCAGGGTGGCAAATGCGGTTGTAACCTCAATTACAATCGGCTGGTTATTGCCGCCGCCGATGTCCCGCTTTTGAGCGGCCGGGGCACCGGGAGCGCTGCGAACCACACCTAAATTCAGGTGGTTTGTCGATGCCGCAGATGCCGTGATGGCCTGCCCGTTAGAGAATTGCGCGAAAGAGTCTTTCATTTCTTCGGTCCTTTCCGAGAGAGGTTAGGAGGCGCCGCCATCAGCGCCCCCAATGTTTTTGTGATTAGAAGCCAAGTACCGCAGCTTCAGCATCAGACATGCAATCAAGGCGCTTGAATTCGTGATCGCCCCACATTGTCGTTCGCCTTCCGGCCACCATCTCGACTGACAGGTTACCTGCAGCCTTGCTCAAAGCCTGCTTGCGCATGAACTTGGCAACCGTACGGGTGGAATAGAACACGGTCTTGCCGCGCACCAACTCGCCAGTGGTCATGTCGATGCCAACGGCAGCGGAAGTGTCAAGGTTTTCTTCCAGATCAATCATCAAATCGAGAAGGTCGGCACCCGTTGCGGCGTCTTTCATCAGCGCCGAAACGTCGATGTTACAGATGCGGCCACCAGAGCGCCAATCACCTTGTGTCAGGGCTGTATCCCACTTGTTATGGTCCATGTAGACCTTCATGGAGCTGCCATCATCCTTTTGACGGACAGTTTCGCCAATCGCGTCATGGCGGTAGCCAGCAGCAGAGCCTTCTGGATAAATCAGCTGCGAACCGCGCGGCCCCCAAGTGATAGCAATGATTGAGGCATTATCCGACCCAACACCACCGCCGTTGATCAGGTTTCGACCGGAAGGCGCAGCCGGATCAGAATAGCGAGCATTGTGGCCCACGAAGGTTGAACCCGCGTTTTGGGAGCCATAAACCACATTGCGGGAAATCGCAGTCGCAAAGCCCATTGAGTGCGCGACCTGTTCAGACGCGCGCCAAGCGTCAGCATTGCCACGAACATCAGCCAGCGCTTTATCTACCCAAGGGAACGCCTCGAACTGAACAGGCACATCGCGGATGATGGATGTTTCTGATTTGCTGGACGCTACAAATTCATTGAATTGGCGCTCAACAGGCTCAGGATACCCGTTGCGAATTACGTGTTGGTGTGTCGTGCCGTCATTGCATTGGGTGAAGATCGCGTCCTGCAAAATAGGGTTGCTCTCTTCTGCAATCTCAATGATTGTCGAAACCTTCCCCTTAGGGTCTGTGCGGGAAAGCACGTCCACCAGTGACGGGTTTTGTAAGCCAAGTTCAGCCATGATTTATTCCTTTCAGGACTTTTTGCCGTATAGTTTTTCAGTTAGTGACAAATTGGATTTTCCACCATTTGCCCGGATCATAGGGCTATCCATGACAGCCTTACTTGCCTCGAATGCCATGCGAACAAACCCGGGATTGCTGCCCAACGTAGTTTTGTTGATCAGACCTTTCAGGTTATCGTCGCCAAAGGCATCGATTGCTTTTTGCGCTTGCGCCATGTTGGCGTCATACGCATCTCCGCCCAAAACCTTATCCGCCTTGAGCGTGGAATGCCATTCATCTAGCTGGGCGTTTTCGGCTTCAATGTGAGCCTTGTACCCCTCAGCGCTTTCAGAAGCAGATGCCGCTTGCCGCTCAGCTGCAAACTTAAATGCATCGGCAGGCGTAGCGTCTGGATTTGCTGCCATCCACTCATTCGCCTCACCAGCGAAAGTGTCGAATTCGGCTTGAAAGTGTTCCATGCCCTCAGGTGCCGCGAGCGCAAAAGGCTCAGGTGCAGGATCATCGGCAGGAGCAGGATCATCAGCCGGGGCATCGGCGGCAGGAGCGGGATCATCCCCCGTCAGCAGGGATGCCGCTGGAGCAGGCGCAGCATCGCCGCCAGCCGGGACTTCAGCCGGAGCGGCAGCCGCGCCTGCTCCAGCAGCACCGTCAGCAGCACCGTCAGCAGCAGCAGCACCGCCACCGCCGCCATTCTCAGCCTCAAACAAAGGCTTGCGATACTTCAGCATCATCATTTCATAAATATTCATTCGTCACCCTCTTCATCTGTTTTTTCATCAGTAGCGATAGCCATCTCAATGCGGCGATCACGATCTTCTGCCTCGATTAACATGTCAGCGTAAAGTTGCATACCATGAGGAAATACAAAATCACGCAACAATTCAGAGCCGACCTGCTGCCTCCCCTTATGGATCACGTCTTGATCATTGCCGTAGTGATCGAAGTTGAACACCCCGCACTTCTCAAGAATTGACCAGAGGATAAGTCGGCCAGCAGGTTGAACAACCATGCCCCGCCAAGCGTTGATGATCTCTTCATCCAAAGTCGCACGCGCGATATCTTCGCGGCCTATATCATCGCTCATACGCCCAACCCATCCACGCCGCGCTCAGTCGCCTCACTAATCAATGACGCCGCTTGCGCCATTGGTTGAGCGTTTTCCATTAGCTGCTGTTGTTGCTGCTGTTTGGCGCGTGCCTCTCTAATTTCGCCAGCTTGCTTTGTCGTCAGGATGATACCAGGAGGCGGCCCGACCTGATCCGAGAACTCATCAATGGTTGTGTCTACGTCGAGCTTGTCGAGAGCATCAGGACGGATTGCCGCGAGGGAACCAATAAACCCAATTGTTCGTTCGATAGACGCGAGACCCACAGCCTTTTGCGCTTGCGCCAGCAATGAAATGAACTCGACCTTTACGGGTTGCCCATTCAGGATGTCAGGCGCAGGCGGCAGTATTTCCGCCTCTTGCATGTAAAAGAAGGTTGCTTCGATGATAGGCGTCAGCAACCCATGATCCAAACTTTCCAAAACAGGGCCAAGAGCAATCAGCTTTTCCTCATGCATCTCAGCAATCGCGGTCGCGGTCACACCTTTAACGCCATCAATCCCCTGACCCGAAGCCATCCTAAACAAGTCAGAATAAAAAGCCTCCCCAATGCGGCGCTGAGTTTCTTGGATGTCCATCATTAGATGTTGAACATCTGGACGGCTTTCATGAACGGGGCGCATGCCCCCTTTCTGGATGTCAGACGTGGATATAGACGTAATCCCGCCCGGTACGTTCCGATAACGAGACTTAAACCCAGCGGGCGCTTGCATTGGCGGGTTGTAGGCCCGCTGAACCGCCATAGCCTTATCCCGATGTTGTGCTTGTAGCTGGACACAATCACCAAGGGCGTCCATGCCCGGAGACGACACGGACCAAGCCTCACCTTCGATCCGTTCCCAGCGAGGCGCAAGGATGCCGTTGGTGCCATGGCCGCCGACCATTAACAAATCGTCTTTACGTGCAGTCTCCCAGTAAAACGCGCCAAGGGGCTTGTCCGTTGCCATGGGTGACATTGGATCACGTTCGCGCCGAACCTCAACGGCAGCGCAAACGTCCACCGGGGAGTGTAGATCGTTAGATAAATAGCGATTAGCTACGCCGCTGGAGACTTTATCAATCCCGAACTTTGAAACGACCTGCCCTACCGTCATCCGAATATCCCAGTGAACAACGTCCACGACACCCTTCTCATTTTCAGCTATGCGATGGAGGCCAGTAGGGAACGAATGCGAGTGTATTACACTATCAAAGTCACCGACAATCAGGCCGCAAAACGTCCCATATAAGCCTAAATCACCATAGCATGTCTCTAACGTCTGGTAGATGTTGGAGCCGCGCAGCACTGTATACATGCGCTTTTGCACTTCATGCAGGTATGCCTTCACATCAGGATCATCTTTGTTTGCATCGTCGTGCAGGCCCAGCTTGAACCAAGGGCGAGAGGGGGATGTCATCCCGGCCATCAGGCCCGCCTTTAGCGTCCGAAGCGCCTGACGGCCAGAACCATCTATAATTCGCTTATTTAGCGTAGATGAGGACCGATCCTCCCCAAGAGAGAACCTGCCCTTAGATGGCTGGATGGCGTCACGCAGTTCACGGAAATGTGGTTCCCATTGCTGGTATTCTGCATCCATTCCGGCCCTACGCCGACCCAATGCGGCTATTGTGTCGCGGCCATTGCTTTCCATTTAGGCCCCCAGCACTGTCTTTTTTAGGGTTGGGGCAGACGATTGGACACCGCCCCCTCCAGTCAAAATTGTGCCCTTGCGCCCAGTGGTCGAGACCTCACCCGACTGGCTGAATGTTGGCGTCTTGGACTCTTGGTATTCCTGAGCTTCAGTGATGTCTGGCTTAGGACACATCAGTTATCCCCCCACCCAAATGGATCATAATTGTCATCATGGTCTTGTTCCTCTTCTCTTTGGATCGATCCAGCAACGGCTGGATATGCGTAGGTTAATGCAAGGGCGTCAGCGATGTCGGGAGAGTTTACCCCCCGCAGCTTCATGGCATCCTTGCTTTCCAGCACGATAGCGTTGTTGCTGTCGTAAGTATAGTTTGGGGAAAGCAATTCAAATTCAAGCCTTGGATCGCTAATGATCGCCAAGCTGGCTTTGATAGCATCCCCCATAGTTGACCACATTTGCGTCCTTTTATTTTTGCATAGACGCCCGCCATCGATATGCATATCAGCACTGCCGCCGAAGTTTACGCCAATGACGTTGTATCCAAGCTGATTTAGGCGATCCACCACCCCGGCGCCCATATTGCCAAGGTCGATAAACACCGCGTCAGGCTTGTACTTCGCAATGGCCTCCGTAACTTTTCCGACCACGGCCATTGTGTCCAGCTTGGCATAGACTTCTACAGGCATTGATCGCGCATCGCTGCCCCGTCTTGGATAAATCACCGTCTTATCATCACCGAAGCGCGCCACATCCACGCCCAAAATCATGGGGTCAGATAGGCCAGAAACGAAGGAGCGGGTCTGCGCCTCGACCACGGAAGCCGTTGCAATGAGCTGATCATCGTTTTCAGCCTCAAAGTCACAACCGTATTCTTGCGCTATCTTGTTTTCAGACATCCCTGCCTCCCTTTCCGATTCAATATCCGCCTCAGTCAATACGCCCGTGTCTTTATAGGTCAGCCGCTCAGCTATCCAATCATCATTTGAAAGGGCCATTTGGAACAGCTTATAGCCGTGCGTTCTGCCCCTTGGCGTGTAAATGAAGATAGCGAAACCGCCGTTTTCAAGCAAAATCGGGCGGATGTAATCCCATGCTAGTGGGTTTGCGATTGAGTATTCAGAAAAGACTACGCCCACAGGGTTGGACCCGACAAGGCTGTCATAGTTGTCTGATCCGGCCATCTGCCAGATTGAGCCATTCACCAATTCAATAAGCAGTTCTTGCCCACTCACCCGCTTAACCACTCCAGAAGGCTTGCGCGTCTTCATGCATTTCAGGAAGCCGGGGAAAACTTGTTCAAGGATTCGGCGGCCCTTCTTGTCTACACCATTCCAGATAGCGCGCCGTGCCTGCGTTTGCTCAGGGAATAGATGCCAGTAAGTGCCCACGCGCTTAAACATCTCGCGCGCGGTCAGGTTTAGGCCCATGCTATCCTTACCCGCGCGCCGATGCCAAACGCAGGCCGCGCGCTGGTACTTCTTGCCCCATCCGAAGTTATTGAAAGTTGGTTTTTGATACCGCCTTGCGGTCCATTTATTCGGGATCGTTATCTTCATAACTATCCACCACCTCAATCACCAGATTGCCCTCAACTTCAGTCCGGTCAGCAAGCCCAAGATCGCGCGCGATAATAGCCGCATTGAACAGGCCAGCAGCCGCGCCCGTGAATTTCTGTTCAAACATGATATCTTCAGCAGCTTCACAGACTTCAGTGAAATCCTCACGGCCACGGTATTCATCCCAGGATCTTCGACCAATCCCCATATGGCGACACAGCCCGCGCAGCGTCATGGCGCGCATCAAGGGGATTGTCAGAGTTTTACCACTGGCAAAGGCCTTAACCTCAGGCAGCGGGTTATCATCGACCCAATCAAAATATTCCAGACAGGCCTCATAGAACAGTTCAGGCGTTTCAAAGGTCAGCTTTCGACCATGGCGCTCACGATTGCGCCAGAACTTATTCCCCGGCAGGAATATGCCCTTGTTGTCCCGCCCCTTATTTGCCTTTTTTTCATCGCCCTCGAACACGCTTTATTCCTTCAGTTGCCCTTGAGCATGCAATCTAAACGAAAAAACGCCCCGAACCAACATTACAATGGTTCGGGGCGTATAAGGTAGGGAGGCAGGTATCCAAGCTAGAACTTATTAACCTCATTACCCCAGCTTGACCACCCTCCTCGCTGCGTCCTTCCGAATAACTCACAGTACGGCCCGCCATAAAGCCGCTCAATCCGCTCAATTGCCTCATCAGGCTTGCGCGAATGTTCACGTATGGGGGCGACAATCAGCTCACGAACACCATGATCGAGAACCTTAGGCTTGCCCCGCGTGAACAAGTAGCAATCCTCAGTGTTGCGCCGCGTCGTGTACCCCATGCCCATGAACCAGTTGATATCATCGCTCAAGTCGATCCGATCGGTATCAGGGTCAAACTCTGTTGGGCATATAGGCACAGATGCAAGCCCGTTAATGACTTGATCATCCACCTTAGACTGAGCGTGCTTGTTGAGCTTTGCCCATGAAAACGCCTTGCTTGAGTATTTGAAGCCCCACGCCGCGCCAAGTTTCAGGGCTTGCGGTAGGTGTGAGGATGTTGTCCACATCAGCAGCGCACAATCTGGAGCCGCCAGATGCGCAACCGGGAGCTTTGCCATCTCCTCAACCGTCATCGTCTTGTAGTGCTGCTGATCCGCACGCTGGGGAACGCCGCTTTTTGCGTATCCTTTGAATTTCCACGCAGGATCAGCGTAGATCACACCGTACTTTGAGCGGCCCAATAGGCCAAAGGGCCAGTTCACAAGAGATACCCCAACAGAAACGCGACCACTGCCAAGAGGTACGCAAGGCGTGGCGATGTCGTATCCTGCCCCATCGCCGCCCAAAACCTAATAATCCAGTTCATATTAGACCCTCCTTTGAAATCTTCTCTACCATCTCAATCCTACGACCGATCACGCGCATGCAGTTGATCGCCATAGTATTGCCCAAAGCCTTGTACCTGTGCCCGTCAGGGCATTGATCCGCAGGCTTGCCACCCCACGATATTTGCGTGTGGTTGTCAGGAAAGCCCTGCAATCTCTCACATTCGACAGGGATTAAGCGGCGAACCACCCGGTCACAAACGTAGGAGTGCGACGATCCCCGGGATGCAGCCCTAATGTTGGCGGTCATATGCGGCCCCTCAAATTGAGCGCCACCGTCACGCCCCCGCAAATCGAACGCCACAGCCTGCGCCTGAGGGAGTGACGCGCCAAGAGGGCCGGAGCGGTCAAAAGTTACCTCAGGGTCCTCCCTTGAATTGAAGGCGATTAGATCGGTCGCGTCCTTGTAATCCCTCGCCTTGACCGTTGATGCAGTGCCGTCCTCAACGTACTCACCAAACGCTGTCATCCTTGCGCACGTAAGGTCAGGGCTGCCCTCAGGCTTTCCGGCAAGTCCTTTTTCCTTTTTTCTGCTCGGCGCAGAATTCCCTGACATGCTTTCGCCGTCAAATAGTACCGCGGCAGCACGTCGGTAGTCACCAAGATATCCGACAACGAACACACGCCGTCGTCTTTGAGGGACAGCCCGTCCAAACCCATCCACTCGCACGAATTGAGCGTCAAGCACACGGTAGGCGAGTCCGTAGGCGTTTGCGTCACCTTGGATGATACCTGCGTTTTTCCAGCCGTCAGCGGGGGCTTCGATGCTTGTGCCGCTGAAGTCGCCCAGAAATCTTGCGAAGTCTTTTCCGTCATTGCTGGACAGGACGCCACAGACGTTTTCCCATACGAAATAGCGGGGCCGATATCGCGCAGCAATTTTGATATAATCAAGGGTGAGACTTCCCCTAGCCCCAGCCATACCGAGACGGTTTCCCGCCAAGGAATAGTCTTGGCACGGGGTTCCTCCAACGAGAACATCGATTGCATGATCAGGCCACCCTTCAAACTTAGTCATATCGCCATAATTCGGCACGCCGTTCCCAGTCACCTCATCACCCGGCATGTTAGAGCCATGATGATGAGCCAGCACCGCAGACGGGAATTTGTCTATCTCACTGAAAAACGCGGGGGTCCAGCCAAGCGGTTGCCACGCCATGCTTGCCGCTTCGATCCCGCTGCACACAGAGCCGTAGATCATATCAGGCCCTCACCTATGGTCGAGCATCGGGGGCACATGCGGTTATGGATGCCCTCGCTCTTGAAGATCTTACGGCACCGCATGCAGGGTCGATCGACAAGGGACGCCTCATGTTGATGGCGATCAATCTTGGCTTCAGCTTGCCCGTAGCTGTCCACCATGCCCTCCATTGGAGCGCCATTCAGGAAAACCAGATAACCCAAGTTTCCCCCAGTTTTGCGGCGACTTCTCTTTATTTCGTAAACATCGCCGGGGTCTGACTTGCGCAAACCCATTAGGATATTGACCCCCAGATAAAGCCCGCGAACAGAGCTATCACCATTGTCACGCATCCAGCGGCATACCAGAAAAGTGAGACGAGCGCGCGCCTCAGCGCCGCGCGGTCAACATCTTCTTGGGTTTTCATTTGTGGAAAATCTTTCATTGTCTTGCCCTTTGTTTTGCTTTCGGCGGGGTGTTCCTCACCCGGAGTGCGGCAATGCGCTACCTCTACCCGCCTCCGGGCCTTCACGTTAAGTTAGCGCACAGCCGCGCCGAAAAATCAAGACAGAAGCGACCTTAAAGCCGCAACTATTTGTGAGTATGTGTCTGTTTTTTTATGATACCTCGCCACCATCCCGTCATAGAATTCGATCTGCCCGGGTAGCTCATCAATCGGGAATTCCTCACCCCAAGTCGGGCCAGACAAAGACACCGTGCCCATAAATTTTGTGGCGGTAAAGGTCGCCATTACTTGCCCACCGCTTTTGCGAGCTGCGCCGAAACCCTCTCGACTTCTAGGATAAGTGCTGCGCGCTCAGCTAGTCCCGCACGGATCAAATCAACCACGCGCATTTTGACCAAACCCCTTGAGAACGATTTGAGCAAATTCCCGGCGAGCTTCAGCGTCAGGGTTTTTGTTTGCCCCTAATGGCGGTGATGGATCAGCTGGCAATTTCGCAACCTGCCGAGCTAAGGCAATCTCCACCTGATCCTGCACCTGAAACTCATTGATTGAGCGCAGCTTGCCCTTGCTTGCCACAAATAGCGCCTTGATCCCATCCTCCACCTCAGAGATGAGATATTGCCCCAGAACGTCACACCAATCTGTTTCCATTTCAGCTTTCAATTCGGCACCCATGTCACGCCAACCAAAGCGGTCGATTTTAGTACTGGCCTTCTCCAGCAATAGGATCAGTTCTGCGTTTCGCCTGCTGGCGCTCTGCAATGGCAGCGCCGCGATCTGCGATCTCTGAAGGGCTTGTCCCTCTACCCATTTTTCCACCGCCTTGGGTGTTGAACTTGCGGGAATTACGGAGCCATGTTCGCCACGCTGCATTCCAGTCTTTGAATGTTGATCCTTTGGAGAGGTGGTGATCTTTGAACCTATCAGCTTCATTTTGGATATCCTGCTGTGAGAAGTTTAGCTTGAGGGCGTCCTCGACATTCTTGTCTGATGGCACCCAGTCTTGCGGCATAGCCACGGATGGCTTTGCTCTTTTCGGCTTAGGCTTAGGCGGGTCAGCTTCGTCTTTTTTCATGTCATCCCCAAAGAGAGGCAAAAAATCGGGCATGGTTTTTTCCCCTAAAGAATCCACCGGATTCTGTATTGTGGGCTTGTGGTCTTGTGGGGGCACCCCCTCCGGCACCTCATTTTGGGATGCCGCATCCATACCTAACCCCTTGTTTTCGTGCATGTTGAGGGCTTTATTCCGCTGGTTTTCTTGAAATTTACGGGATGTTTTTAGTTCAGAAACGGCGCGTTTATTGATGAAAAACTGTTCGTTTTCCGTACAAATACTTTCGATTTTTGCGCGGTTTATGAGGTCATCCATCATCCGGCGACATTGCGTGCGACCAAATCCGGTGTGCCCTGAAATATGGTTCCAGTCATCCAGCAGGTATCCATCATGCATGTAGATCAGATCGACCACCATGCGATAGAAACCCTTGAGCGGCCCCTTCATGCCCACCGTCCCCTCGAAGAAGTCGCGGGGGTAGGCTTTGTAGTACTCAAGCCCCTTGTTGCCCTGATACTTCCTGTTGACGGTCATCACTCAAGCCCGCCATGAGAGCGAGCAGCCTTGACTGCTATACGCTCAGCATCAGCCAGCGAAGCGCCGGAAGCAACCTCAGACGCATAAATCATGCGGCCATGACACTCAGGATCAACAGACCCAGAAGCCACGAAGAAAGCATCCGGCGATGCCAGCCTGATTAGAGCTAGTGCCCCGGCATCACCACCATCAGGCCGCCACCCCTCACGAATAGCTGTTGCGTGCCGATCCACTGTATTGCGATGCAGGCCCAGCGCAGCAGCACATTCAAGCCTGCTATGGCATGGGTTGTCCTTAAAAAAATTCCAAACCGCTGCGCGGTTATCCTTTACGTCCATCGTTCCGCCCCTCATTTTTTTTCATTTCAGAAGTCACCCGGCTGTGGATATGCTCAAGTAACGGATCAAGTGACTTTAAAAACCTCACGCGAAGGCGTTCCAGCCTGACATCCTGACGCGCCTGAGCCTTCATGATGTCAGACGCCGTGGGAGGCACTAGCCTGCGTTCAGTCATGATCCCTTCCTTGCGGTCGCGTTCACAGGCCAGCCCATTTCCCGCCCCGCCTCCAGCAGCAGGCGCGTAAGACTGACCAGCTGACCCACATCCTTAATTGAGATGACGACATCATGATCGCCGTCCATGACAATCGTGTCGGTGTGCTTACGTGGATGCACCCCTATTCCGATATGTGATTTTTTAGAATTTGCGTACCGCATTTGCGCCCTCCTTGGTGTGCATAAAGCATAGCGCATATTGCACATAAGGCAAGGAAAAACCCCGCACCAAATTAATTGATACGGGGTCCAACAGAAGGGGAGCTATCGGGCAAGACAGGCACCCTGCCCTTAGATAGCCAGTTTCGCCCTATCCCGTCAACTGTCTGGCTTGAACGAATTAAAGCCTTGCAGCCAAAAGCGTTCAGCATCGGAGCCAGCTTTCCACTTGCTTGATGTTGGGTCATCCCCGTCAGCAGCAGCTTTATACCCTAGTTCTTTCAGCTGCTCGACTTCCCCGTCAGCATAGTCATAGCCGCCGATCCATTCCGTGCTTTCATCAGTCCCGCCATCGAAGGGGTTTTCATCCTTTCCACCATCATTCAGGCGACACTTCGCGCCATGATCCTTTGGAGACAGTCCGCCCAGATCGACCACATCAGCCGCCTCTTCTTGATCTGCGATAGGTTTCTCAATCTCGGTCACTTCTTGAGGTGCAGGTTCGTCACTGGCTTCAGCCTCTTGGCTATCCGGCGCGGCGTCTTGCTCAACGGCCATTTGCTCTTGGGTTTCCTGATCTGGCCCATGAGTTTCATCAACGGCATCAGCTTCTACGATGTCGGGCGCACCTTCTTCGCCATCGGCTTTTTTCCAGCCCAAATACCAATCATCCCGCTCTGCAGCGTCGATGTCGGGACCGGAAGTCAGCGGATGACCTTGCATCCGGGCATGATACCCTGCGACCTGAGCGTCAGACACGGGGTCGCTTTCAGGCTCGCTAGGCTCATCCGGCAGGTCCACATGCATATCGTCCGGTTCCTCGATGTCATCAAGGTCAGCATCCATTGCCGCGGCGATGTCGTTTGCCTCATCGTCCTGCATCTCATTTGTGAATAGCACTTCGCGCTTGCCCACATGGTCCGAAGCCGAGACAATCCCCTCTTTTTCCATCCGCTCGACAAAGCGTGCAGCCTTATTGTATCCGATATTGAATTTTCTCTGAATTTCAGAAGATGAACACTTCCCCGTTGAAATTGTAAATTTCACAATGTCAGCGTACAAGGCATCATCACTTGAATAGTCATTTTCAGACCCATCCGGCAGCATTGACGGCTGATCAGAGTCAACATCAGCTTCGCGCCCATCAACATCGAACTGCTCAGCATCAGCCACGACGATCTTTAGTGCCTTCTTGCCCACGCTGTTGAGCGCAAGAACGGCACCATCATCAGCCGCACCCTTAGCCGTAATCGTGACAAGGCCATCTTTGATTTTGAAGTTATCCAGCAGCGCATGAATAACCGAATTCGACCCAGAGGCGACCATCTCAACGACCTTGCGAACCAAGTCATCAGCAAGTGATTGCGTCATCTGAATTTCAGCGCGCTGGTCATCCTCACTCATCTTTTTCCATACAGTCGCTTGAACTTGCTGACGACGAAAGGACAGGAGGCGATCCCGCGCGTCACTTATAAGTGACCCATAATTTAGCGTGAACACTTCGCCAGTCGCTTGATCAATGACTTCGATGCTTGTTTGATTTTTGCCCATTTGTGCAATTCCTCTATTTTGATTGCTATTTCAACGTGTGGCCCCACATGGAACCGAATTCGAAGATCGACAAGATACCGATCATCAGGGGTTTTCTTTGCTTTGCCGAGAGAGTCCAAGATGCCTTTTAGAAGGTTATCTAGATCGCTCCTGGCTGTTCCGGGGATTAGGATGTCAGCGCGCCAATATCCGGTCTCATAAATTCCATCTTGAGAATTCAATTCCCAGTGAGCGGCTTCTAACCATGCCTCATATTCCGGGGCTTTCATCTTGCGCGCCTTGCCGTTTACTGTGCCGACCGTTGTGGCCTTGTTTACGCTTGGCGGTACAGTCTTTAAGGTCAGGCGGGCAAATTCTTTACGCATCGCCTACGTTCCGGCCTTCGCGCTCTGCAACCATGTGCATGATTTGCTGGCGGCCATTCCGGCCCTCAGACTTGCATAGGTCAATGAACCGTTCGTGCTCGTCTTCAGTGACGGATGCCGAAATCCGCTTAGTTAATGTTTCTGATCTGGTGGATGCCATTGGCTTTCTCCTTAGGTTGTAACTTAACGTATTTACACTGTTATGGATGTAAGCTACAAACGTCAATAGAAACATTGAAGGGCAAGACAAATGAGCCAACCTAAATCAATATCATATGTAGATGCGGTGCAATACGCAGAGTTGCTGTTGTGGGCCTATCCTGCAAATGGGATGTTCCTTGCATGGTATAATGAGTGCGCAATGCGGCGTGCCACGTGGTCGATGATGCTCAAGCTATATAATGGCGCTGATGGCGTAATCATGGAGATGACCCGATGACACAATCAGAACTTATCGCAATGTCATTTGATATTGCACGCCAGCTTGCGGAGACAGGCGTGGACGCGAAGACTGCAAAGGGCGTCTTGGATGACGCATATGCCGACTATGAGGCGCTTGCAGAAGAAAGGAGCGGGAAGTGAAGCCCGCCCAAGAGCTGGAATTGCGCCGCCGCATTGTTCAGTTAATCGGTGAGCTTGACGCCCAGCAGCACATGGATCGCGCAGGCATTGAGGACACTATGGACAATTTGCTTTCTGCGTCACGCGCAGCAGGCTGGAACCTACCAACACCAAACAGCAGGAGAAGCTAACAATGAGCCTTTTTGAAAATGACGTAGAAGACACCCCGCACCAAATCCCAGAGGTGAACGCCGAGCTAGAGGATGGCGTTTACTTCAATCAGACGGATGAGCAATACCACAAGATTGAGCGTTACAGCGCGTCAGGCATCAAAAGCACCTTGGTCAGCATCCCGACGTTTTGGGCCGGATCATGGATGAACCCAGACAAAGAAGCCCAAGACAACGATACGGACGCGCGCATTTTGGGTCGCGCCTATCACGCAGCAATCTTTGAACCCGAGACCCTTGCAAGTCGCTTTGTCGGAGCGCCAGATTTAAGCAAATATGACAATCTGATCACCAGCGACTCCGCCGTTTGCGCGAAACTTAAGGAATTGGGCCAGACACAGAAGAAGGCGGGGGAAACCGCCGTTATGAGAGCGCTTAGATTGCATGACCTTGAACCAAAATTCAACTTTGCCTCGATCATCATTGGCGAATGGCGCGAGACGCTGAAAGGACAGACCGAGATTGCCCCTCAATATTGGGCGCAAATCCAGCAAGACCTGCAGCGCATAGAGGACAACCCTGAAATCTATGATCTTGTGACCGGGGGGTTTTCAGAGGTAACGATCCTTTGGACCTGCCCCGACAGCGGCATCAGGATGAAGGCGCGCATCGACAAGCTGAAGGCCGATTGCTTTGTTGATCTGAAATCATTCGCCAATGCGCTCAGGAAGCCGACAGAGCGCACCATCATCGAGCAAGTCATGTATAACGGATATTATATCTCTATGCGCGTCTATCAGCACGCTATCGCCATGATCGCGCAGCTGGACCTGAAGGTTATGGATGAGCCGGGGGGTGAAACTAAGGCCGAAATAGGGGAGGTTAAGAACGAACAGAACAACCTCATAGACGCCTTGAAGGCACGCACCACTCCCCTGCCTGCATGGCTTTTCTTTCAGGAGAAAGGAGGCATCCCGAACCTACTGGCCCGCCGCCTAATGCTGCAATCTTACCCGTCAGGGACAGACCCGCAATCTATTGGGGCAGAGGATCACCAGATCAAGACGAGCGATAGCGCCCTGTGCATGAAAGCAGACATCCAGATCAGGCACGCGAAAAAGCAGTTCAATCAGGCTATGGAGATATATGGCCCTGATGCTGTTTGGTATTCGTTCAACATGGTTGCAGATATGGGTGACTCTGACTTTAACGACTGGTTTTTAAATGAGGTTCCGCGATGACCAAACGTCAGATGACCATTGCCTCCTTTTGCGCGATGACTTGCGCAGAAGGGGGCTTTCACAGGTTCCTTGAATTGACCTTCAATGAGCAGTGCCCGACCAAGGAGGTGGCCGCTCAGATCGTCACATATCATTGTGGAGTTGAGAGCCGCAGGGAGCTTAACGAAGAAGGACCGGAGCAGGAGAAATGGCTGGCACTTCAGGAAAACTATAAAGACTGGCTAAGGAGGTGAAACGGGGCAGGAAGCTGGTAGGGGGGAGGATCGTAAAAGTCCGCATGCCAGAGGGGCTGATCGCACGACTGGACGCCTTGGGTGTTGTGAAAAGTGACTTTGCTAGAATTGCAGTTCAGGAGAAGCTGGACGCCGGGGCAGCCCCTATCACCGCATCAGATATTTCCCGCGCATATGCACAAGCATCTTGCGACTTATCCCAGAAATAGCTTGCGTTAAGTTACAACTTACGCCAATATGAACCCACACAGAAAGGGCAAGATTATGAACGACACGCCAAGCACAGAGGTAGCGCAAGCCAAACCTGTAACAGTTGCGACACAGGGGGCGAACCTATCAATTGGGGACATTTGGACCTCACTCACTAACATGGCTAAAGACCCCGGCGTCGATGCCGACAAGCTGAAGGCCTTGACTGACATACAGTCCAGCATGATTTCACAGATGAATTCCGAGAAGGACAGGGAGGCCAAAGCTCGCTTTGATCGCGCCTTCGCCTTGGCTTGCGCTGATATGCCCGTGATCACTAAAGACGAGAAAATCGAGCATAACGGCAAATTCATCGGCTGGTTCAAAAAGTATGAAGACATCAGGACTGTAGTTGACCAAATCGCAAGACCCTATGGATTAACCACGACCCACGACAGCAGCGAGATTGATGGCGGCAAGGGGGGCATCCTTGTCTGGACCGTCATCACTTACGTCGACTCTGAATACACGTGGACGGAAACCAGAGGCAAAATGCCAGTCCCCCCCGACACAGGCGGGGCAAAAGGAGCAGGTCAGGCGCTTGGATCGTCCACCACATACGGCCAGAGATATTCCATAGTTGGCGCCTATGGCATTGTTCAGAAGGGGCTAGACCGTGACGGGGCATCACCAAGCGCAGGCGCGTCCTTGAGTAAAGACCAGCTAAATATGCTCGATGCGGCACAGAAGGCTGCGACAGGCGGACCAAAGGATTATGGCGCATGGCTCAACAGCCGCACCAACGCGCAAAAGGGCTGGATGATAACCAACGGCCATCATGACAAAATGGCAGCAGCAGCGCGCGAAATCGCGGCACAACAGCAAGGGCAAGAATGATGTTTTTATTCGGAGACACCGAAACAACAGGTTTCCCATCTAATTCACGGAAGGCTGATGACCCAAAGCAGGCGCGTCTTGTTCAGCTTGCCGCTCAATTGGTCACAGCAGACAATCGCACGGTTATGGAGTTTTCCCTCATCATTAATCCGGGGGTTCCTATCCCAGAGGCCGCGTCCAACGTCCATGGCATCACGGATGAAATTGCGCAAAAATATGGCGTATCCGAAGCGACCGCCGTTGACTTCTTTTTGAACCTTAGGGCGCATTGCGATGCTGATGTTTTCCACAACGCAGCATTTGACCGGAAGATCATGAGCCACGCGATAGAGCGCAGAGGCAAGGATGGGTCGAAGGTTATGGCAGAGGTGAAATCCCTTTGCACGATGCTGCAAGTGAAGGGAAAGGGGCACCAGAAAGCAAATCTGGCCTACTGCATGCGCGAATTCTTTGATGAGGATCACGCGCTGGCACACGACGCTATGGCCGACACCGTGGCCTGCCGTCGCGTCTTCTTTCACCTCAACCCGACAACATAAACACCGCCACGAAAGGGCAAGACAAATGACAAACGTAATCGAAGATCACACCGCGGCCGACAAGGTCAAAGAGGCGCGCGCAGCATTGCGCGGCATGAACAAACACATCGGGACCATTGTTCTGCACAACGATGAAATGGCGAAGCTGATGGAAGACGCAGCGCAGCTCTTGCGGGATATTTCTGATCAAATGGGCGGCATTGTGGTCAATATTCCACCGTCACCATACGCCAAGAAAGAGCCTGCATCCCTGAAACGGGCGCTGCAGGACATCGCAACGAAAATCCACAACGGGGCAGCACGATGAAAATCATCAACCTATACACCGAAAACCTGAAGCGCCTGACAGTGGTGGACATCACCCCTGACGGGAACCTTGTGCAGATCACAGGCAAGAACGGACAGGGCAAAACATCCGTACTTGATGCGATCTGGTGGGCCATTGGAGGCATGAAAAACATCCAGACTACACCGATACGGCAGGGCGAAGAACGCGCGCTAATCCGCCTCGATCTGGGGGATATGAAGATCACACGGCGATTTAATGCGCAGGATGATGGCAGCTACACAACGTCTTTAACCGTGGAAAACGGCGATGGGGCCCGGTTCCAAAGCCCCCAGAAGATGCTGGATGACCTGCTAGGCGAACTGACTTTTGATCCGTTGCTTTTTTTGCGCATGAAGGACGCCGAGAAGGTAAAATCCTTGCGTTCACTGGTTCCTGGCTATGACTTTGATAAGGCGGAAGCGTCCATCAAGGCTTTGTTTGAAGAGCGCACGGGCGCGAACCGGATTGCCAAGCAGGACAAGGCAGCAGCCGATCAGCTGAGCGCCGATCTGCCGGATCAACTCCCGGCCATCCATGACGTGCAGTCATTGCTGGAGCAGCTCGAAAAGGCACAGGCGCACAATAATGCGCAAGACCAGCTTCAACGCGACATCGATGCAGCCAAGAACGCGCACGTCGCCGCTGTGAACGCCCTTGAGTTGGTAGAGGAAAGTTTGCGACAGGCACAAAAGCGAGTGAACGGCTGCATGACGGCTATCGCGGCACTGCCAACAGGCCCGGAAGCTAAGATCAACACCGACGAGATTAGAGAGGAAATCAATCTGGCGGATGCATCTAAAGACATCATCAATAAAGCGAAAGAGCGGGATCAGAAGGCAGCTTCAGCCGCAGCCGCAGCCAAGGAATCGGATGATCTGACCAAGAGCATCGACAAGATCAAGGCCGAGGCCGCCGCAGCAATCGGATCAGCAGAGCTGCCCATCGGGAACGCCTCAATCGCAGACGGGATTGTTTTGCTGGATGGTGTGCCGTTTGAGCAGGCCAGCGATGCCCAGCAACTTCAGGCGTCCATCGGGATCGCAATGGCGTTGAATCCGAGACTCAAAGTTGTTCGCGTCCGAGATGGCAGCTTGCTGGATGATGAGGCGATGGCCGTGCTGAGTAAGATGGCGGACGAAAACGACTATCAAATCTGGATCGAGCGCGTGGATAGCACCGGAACCATTGGGTTTGTGTTGGAAGAGGGCCACGTCAAAGGGCAGAACATCGTTCTGGAGAAGAAGGCCCCGCGCGAAGAGCCTGAAAGGCTCAAGGCCGAGAACGCAGCCAAATGGGAAATGGCGAAAGAGAACCTTGGCGACGAGGCACCGAAAGCCCCGCCCGCAGGATCACTGTTTGACGCAGATCAAGAGTAAGGATGAAGGACATGAGCAAGAAAACAACAACAGCAGCCCCCGCAGGCGTACAAGCCTTTGGCGAAATGATGATGCGGGGGGAGACGCCGTTGCCGCAAGGTGGTGGGGTGGAGATGATGATGACTGATATTAGCAAAGACGCCGTTGAGGCGATGGCAATCGAGCTAGCCACGAACGTAGCCACAGATGATGAAGCTTGGCCTATGCCGAACATCCGCGAAGCAGCCGCAATCCTCCGCGCCCAGTCCGCCCGCATAGCAGAGCTAGAACGCGATAGGGATGAATGGAAACAGGCTGCGGGGCATCTTTTGTCCGCCGTGCCTGTATCCGAAATTTTAGACGTAGGCGGTTCAATTTCTGATTTAGCCCTTTGGATGAAGGCGCGATACAATGACAGCAAGACCATATCAAAGCTAGAGGCGGCGCTTGTTACGGCACGGGCTGATGCTTTGGTAGAGGCTGCTAATACTTGCAAGTACAATTCCGCAGAATGGGACAGCGTAGCGCGATCACACAAGCTGGTAAAATGGAGCCTCAATATCGAATGCGCCCATGTCGGGAACGCTTATGAGCGCGCCGTCCTCGCCCTAATCCCCAGTAATTCCACCCCAGAACCCACAGCCGCGATGTTTGGCATGGGAGGAGATGACGATGACTTCTGAGACACAAGATGAAGATATGGTTGAGAGGGTGGCTAAGGCGGCAGCTTATAGCATCCGGCAGCCAAACGATGTGAGCCGAGACGCTGATGAATACTGGGATTGGACCGGAGGCGCGGCCAAACATACATGGCGCGTTGCCATTGCTGCGGCAATTACAGCCCTGCCCCCGCAAGAGGTGAGCGTGCAGGAGGCGGCGCGGGTTGTACATGCTGATATGCAGTCACTTAACGGAACCGATATTTGGGACAAAAACCTAAAAGACAAGCCGCGCGGAATCGTTGAGGCAATCCTGCGCGCCCTATCGGAGAAGCCCCATGGCCAATAAGCAAGCGTTTTACAATATGCTAAAAGTTGACTCAACCCTTTCGGATACAGTCAAGGATATGATTGTAGAGGCTTATCATAAAGGCGTTTCTAAGGGGAAGATTGAGGGTGTGATGGAAGGAAGGAGAGAAGCCATGAATGACATTAGAGAACTTATAGGGGTGACCCATGAGTGAGCAGATGAACGCGCGGGAACTGATTGCCCGCATAATGATAGATCACATTAGCGAGGAATCAGCAGCAGACGCGATCCTTACCGTCATGCCTGAGATAGTGCGGGCCATGGTGGTGCCGTTGGTTTGGGATCAGTTAGACCCTGTGACATGTGGTGCTAGATCAACCTTAGGGCTTTCATACACCGCTTGGGAAATTGACGGGTATGGATACTGTCACTTCCCGAACGCGGTTGCTGGGAAAAAGTTACTAGGCGGTTTAGCAGAAGCCCAAGCCGCCGCCAACGCCCACAACGTAGATCAGTACATGAAGGGGATGGGGTTGCAGAGGCCGCCCCTTTCTAAATAAACCCAACCGCGCCAAGGCGCCAACACCAAAGGAACGAAACAATGAAGAGAGACATGGGAATGTCAGAGGCGATGCCAGACGTTGAACCCGAAGAACAGAAAATGACACGCATCATTCATATAGTGCAGTCATTATCTAATCACGCAGGCGATATGCGATCTCAAGTGGAAAACGTGGGGGATCGCATGTTTGGGCCGGAACCTACCATTGATAGCGGCATGCACCCCAGCGATGAGATGCATGGCGACATAGATCAGATCATGCAGTGCCTTGAGTTTCTTGGGGGCCGCATGAACGGGCTGCAAGCCCAAATTCGCCGCATAGAAACTCTTTAACCAAAGTAAAGGGCCGTCAAAACGCAAGAAGCCCGCCCCCGAATTGAAAGGGGCGGGCTTCTTCGTTCACAGGGTCCGGTCATGACTTCTCTTTAAGCATCTGCATTTCGATGATGTGCCGCTCTTGCTTCCGTGTGTCCTCACGACGCTTGAATACAAAATTCACGAAGAACGACAACACCAGAACGATCACCCCAACGGTTGCGATCCAATCCACGGATGCAATCCAGCCAAAGGTTGTTGTGCTGGCCCCACTCAGGAGGCCGACGCGAACTCCAATTTCAGTCTGTTGATCCATTTTCCGCCTCACGTTTTCTAACGGCAATTCCACAAGATATATGGATACAAAACAACAGTAGAACAAAGAGAAATGGCCCAGCCTCGAAATAGACCTTTGAAGTGTTCGCCTCGGATTGTGTAAACGAGACGAGCGTGCCGCCAGCGCCATAGCAGACGACAAACATAAAGTCCTCAATCGTGTCGAAGCCGTGCCATTTATCCCAAGCAATTTCTTTAAAGCCATAGATAAACGCCATCCCTGCAAATATGTTGATTTTGTAGGGTATGTCCCCTTTTAGCCATAAAGTTACGGCACAAATGAAACCAACCGACAAGAGACCTATAAGAGTATGGGTCCCCTGATTGCCCGCGTACCCTTGCCAATCACCTCGAAAATTGGACGGTGTGGTCAGTTCTTCAAAGATGCTGGGGTATGTCACTGGACGCACCCGAAACGATCACACTTGCGAGCAGTCTCGGATACCCATTCAGCAAGGAGCCGATCATTGACGATCAGGTAATCAACCGTTGCTACCTTGGTTATGGGTGGCGCGCGCTGAATGTCCTTGAAGGCTGGATCACTTCCCGTCAGGGGGGCGCACCCGGCCAAGAAGGTCATCCCGCAAAGCGTCATCGCTGCTGCCCCGCGTTTCGTTTTCAATGGCACGGCCATCACGTATCCCCTCAAGTGTGTTGTTGATGTTTTGGTTCTCGATCTTCGCGCGCTCAGAACCCCGAATGTAGAAAAAGCTGCCAGCTGCAAAAGCAACCAACAGCCCTGCGGTGATCAAGTGACGGTTCACGCCAGCCCCCACATGCAGAGCGCGTAGTCTTCGGCACGGCGATTTACCAAGCCTTTGCGTAGGCGACCACCAGATTTATTGTACCATGTCAGTCCCTCACATGATCCAGCGATATCACCCGCGTTTAGCCGTCGAGTGGCGGTTGAACTTCGCACCGCCCCGACCCCTGCGTTATATCCCAAATCTGAAAATGCGGCGTCACGCTTTGGTGTAAGCCGGGACGCGATTGTTTCCGGCGTAAACCCCTTGCGGACGCCCGCCCAATAGACCTTTAGGTCTTTGCTAAGAAGTGCCTCGCAGTGCGCCTCAGTGAACCACTGCCCCTTTGCCGCTGTCTTGGTATGGCCGTAACACACAGTCCACAGCGCAGGTGATGCAATGCGGTCAAGATAGCTGCAATGCAGTTCAGGATTATCCTTACAGGCGCTCTTGCCCTCCCATCGCTTAACGAGGGGGACAAGCTCTTTCGCGGTGTCCTCATAGGTCACGACACCCGAAGGCGCAGGGGGCTCAGGATCAGGCGTCTTTCCCATGGCGTAAGAGGGTGCCGTTAATAGAACCATGATCACAATCGAAATACCCGCCGAAAGGATCGCTAGTTTAGTAGTCCGAATAAGGTCAGGAACCCGCTGATCTACGCCCCAGCCAACAAGGCCGAACACGCCCAAGTACAGAGCCACCAGACCGACAAGATACGGGCTTGCAAGCTCACGGCCGACATACGCAAAAAAGAACTCAGGGAGCAGAAATAGCGTGATCGAAAGTAACAGCGCCCAGAAGCTATAGGCCCGCATTTTCTTTTTCAGGTTGGGTAGTACTCTCATTGTCTTCTCCAATTTGTTATACAGGGTCGGTGTTGGCATAGCATACAGAGGGGTAGGTTCCAAAGAACTGGTATTGTGTCGCTGTTGCAGGGGATGAGTTAGCATTTCCAGTAGTGTTGCCTAGTACCGTCCAGTCTTCCCCAGTTGTAAGCGGTATTGATAGCGCAGGTTCTACTGCGAACAGCCCGCGACTAGCGCCGGAGTGCCTTACATTAGGATCAAGATTTTCAGCGAAATTAAGCAGCGCGTTCATGCAGGCTTCTTGCATCCACAAATCCTTGTAGTAAAGCTGCACCTCTTCACCGATAAGACCAGCTTGCCAGTCAGAATTGCCTGTAAAATACGAAGCGTCAGACGTGTGACCTGCGTAGTCACCGCCGTTCCCATCGCTCTTGTAATTCCAGACAACCCTTGCGCTTGCGCCCGCGTGGTTCTTAGACATCCGATAGGCCTGATAGTTAAAAGTGCCGAAGCAATAGAGAAAGCGGTCCAGTTCAGCCACAGCTTTCAGAGGCCAGAAGGCCGCAGCCTGTAAGCGACTTTGCCCGAAGCGGTTGGCAAGGTTGTTCTGTCTAAATCTGGAAAAGCCTAGCGTCTGCGTGTCTTGCGTAATCCCCAGGAGGTTAGCCTCATTCTCTACTGTCTGAAATATCATAGGCTCGGTAACAGCCTTGATCCCTTCCCATGGGCGAGGGTCTACCCCAGCATCCGACCGCGCCCAAAGGTTAGCGCCCGTGTGTGCCTTGTTGATCATGTCGGCAGGGAAAGCGTACTTAACCGCCCAGTCAAAACCGTTAGCATCGATTGCAGCTTGCGCGGTTTCAAAGGTGCCTGAGATATCACGGGTGAAGGGGGCTTCACACATCAAGGACCGCTTTACCCCCTCAAATACAGTGCTTGAGCTGTACCCCAAATAACCCTCTACCCCAATCCGACGAGCCGCGCCCCCTGAGAATATCCACCCGCCCGCAAACCCAGTTGTTCCGGTAAGTCGCTGGCAAAGGTATTGGGCACTTTCCGCCCCGAACGAACTACCCGAAATAATAATGCGGGAAAGGTTTGCCCCGAACTCAGCGCCATGTGCAAGAACCCACTGCCAAGCAACGAGAAGATCACTGATGTTGTGACCGTTTTCGTCCAGCGCGCCAAGCGCCCCGTTGCGATAGTCTGGCATGAACACCACCCCGCCCATGGAACCGAGTCCGTCCGCCTGCAAGTAGGGGGAAAGGTTGGAATTCAAATCCCCACCACCACCACGGATAAAGACCATTGTTGGCGCGTTGGCGTTTGGGACAAGTGGAGAATAGACGTTCATGGTCAAACAGTCTTCACTCTCCCGCGCGCCCAATGCCTCAGAGTTGAAGTTACCGACGAGAAGCCCGTCTTGTGGCCTCCCATCAGTGCCTTCTTCATTTGGCCCCTCTTGGTATGGAACCACGCGACCATCACGCGCATCATATGAACCGACCAGAGGCGCAAACACCGCAGCCTCAAACCGCAGCGCCCCCATCGGAGGAACGGCAAAAGGAATTTGTAGGAACCTCCGACACTGGTAGGGCGCCGGATCATTCGCACGATAAGTCGCGGCGTCTGCCGTGAGGTCAGTGGCGCATGGTCGCAGTTGATCCACCGCGATCACGCTACCTGTAACTGACCACCCAGACCCACTGACCACCGTGTCGGAGATTACATTTTTCATGTGACCACGAAGCTCCCTGATACGTTTATCTCAATGGTTGTAGCAAAGTCAGTTGACAGTAGGTTTTGGTTGGCAACCGTGGGGTACATTTTCTGTATCCGAACTGCCGCCCCAGTAGCGGGCGTTACTACAAGCCCCATGCACAGCTCGCCAGAGCGCGGCGTCTTAGATACCCCTGTGATGTATCCGACATGCCCCGAAGATTTAAACGTGTCTGGAGTTGCGCCAGTATCCGACAGGTCAACCAGAAACGAGCCAGTAGACGCTGGCAAAGTAACCGCGCCAGTGTACCTGATCCACCAGTGCAGAACCCCACTAATCACCTCATAGTGCGCAAGGTAAGTGCCCCCGAAGCTGCCGCCAGTGGAGAATGAAAAGACAGGTGTGAAGCTGTCACTATATGCAGCAACTTGCGTGTAGCCTACGAGAGCCGCAGCTACCGCTGCAGCGATAGCGCCCTGACTTAAGGCATCAGTGCGCCGCACCCAAGAGAACCCATCCCAGACAGTAAGAACGCCGCTGCCGGGGGGGATCACAATAGCGTTCCCTTCGATGGCCGTTGAGCGCAAAGTCACGGACCACGTAGAGCCAAAGGCGTTTAGCCAGTCAGCAAACTGCCCGACGAAATTGCCGTCAGAGATAGTGCCCACCCCCGCGCCTTCCGCAGTGGTCAGGAACTTAACCGTGACGGTATCAACAACGGAATCGCCAAAATCATAATCCACATCAACGGCACTAGCGAGCGCGACAGAGCGGAATTCAACGCTGTCCGTCTCAGGAATTGGGATGGAAAAATCTTGTTCCCGAAAGTGCGCGTCATAGATCAAAGATGAGCCGAGGCTTGTGGGATGGTTTGGCCCACCGCCGCCCGTTACGGGATCGATTGCGGCAGTGGCGTTCTGCACCCCCCAGATATCCAAGTCTGTCCCTGTCGGCATGTAGGCGCGCTCAGTGCCCGGCGAGAACTGCACCGAGGCGACCGCACCAGATGCCCCTGTGGAATAGCCAATAGTGGGGCGATACAGACCCCCAAAGCGAATAACCGGAACCTTGACCGGATCCGTAGCCCACTTATCAACGTACAGCCGGATTGATAGATCGTTTCCAGAAAGCGAAATCTCCACAAGCTGATCAACCGTAGGCGTTGCGATGCCTGTGGAAACAGTGGAGAAAATCAAGCTGCTGCCGCGATAGAGTTTAAGCTCTAATTCGCCCGCCCCATTGTCCCGAACATGGCAAACGTTCCCCGCCCCGCTGGACATGGAGAAATAAAAGGTTTCGGCGCTTGTCCATGCAGAGGCTTTGACGTTGACCACAGCAGACCAGTCACGACACGCATCTTCCGCATCTGCTTGCCAGTTGTTTGGCGGGGAGATTGCTACGTCAGGTAAACCGGTGAAGTAACTGTCCAGAATATCCCGACCATCCCGCACCATGTTGAACGTGCGGTTAATGTCGAGCAATGGGATGCCGTAGAACTTAGCCCAGCTGCGAACGTAGCCCGCGTTCCAATCCCGCCCTTCTTGATCCGCATAATCCCCAAAGATCGCAAAGTTTGCATGTGGGGAAAGCGTTGGAACCATCGGGGTGCATAGGATCACATGGGGAGGCTTGGCAAAGTTTGCCAGCTTCGTCATTACGCCCTCAAAAGAACCGCGATTGAAGTTTTGGCGGTCATTCATCCCAAGCGAAATCACCACGATATCCGGCAATTCACTTTCGATGTAATCCAACCAAGGCGCTGCCGTGTCTGTATACCAAGGATAGATTGCCGAGATGGCTGGATCAGGCTGGGCGTTTAGGTTATCCCATTTTTGGCTACCAATACCACGGCCAACTATGTTGATCTGGATGTTTGGGTTTGCATCCGCAAAGCACTTTTCAAGCTCTTCCGTAAAGCTATCAGGTGGCGCGATGTCGTTTACCTGCCAAGTGGTTAGGCTATCCCCAGTCACTACGATTTTAAGTGAAGTTTCGCGCGCCAAATCTGTGAACGCGGATAAATCTAAGTCAGCGACCGCACGCGCAGATTGCGCCAGCTCAGGGATAACCTGCCTACGATATGTTGGCCCGTCTTGGTTTGTTCCGGGGAAACTACCAGACCCCTGAAATACAACGCTACCACGATCCGGCAACGTCGGCGCGACATCGTAATCCGTGTTCACGGAAATCACCTTGCGGCCATGGCTAAGGGTTGCCGTAATGGCCGCTGCGGGCGTGTCGTAAGCCTCGATTGCAAAGGCCACGCTGAGCGCTGCCGAAGCCGCCGAATTGGCTGCGTCTTCACTAAAGCCTTGCGCTGCCAAGATCGTGGCTGATGAAACGCCAGTATCGACCAAGTTTCCATCATCGTTAAATTTCGGGACGTTGCCGGAGATAAAATCCTTACCCGTCACAGGTGCGGAGTAGCTACGATCTTGGCGTTCGCTCAGGTCTTGTACTTGCATTTGCTGCAGATCAAGATCGTCCTCAACTTGTTCCGGTGAAACTTTACCTTGCGCCGAGTAATCCGTTTCTTGAAGCAATGGGACTTCGCGCAGGATAGTTATCTCCACCCCAGCCAGCGGGGCGGTCAAGAATGTGACCGTACCGTCATCATCACCGATCCCCTCAACGGTAAAGCCAGACGTCACCTCCGAAGTGACCCCTGATACCGTCTGATAAACGGCCATGTGGTCCGCATCTAAAACCCTGAAGGTCCGATCAAAAACAGTCGTTACGCCGTTTCCGGTGTATGGTCCTGATCTATTCGAGTTATTCACAATTACCATAGTATTTTCCCTTTGTTGTCTTGCTATTCTTTGCCCAATATCCGGCGCTGCCACCCAGTAACAGCTTTTATAGGATTATTGAGATAACGGGTTTCGACCGATCAGAGCCTCTGCAATTGATCCATCACTGCCTTCGATCACCTCTTCAATAATCCGCATTGCTTGAGTTGTTGGCATCCCAGTCATGAGGCCAACAGCATCCCCAACTGAGCGGCGTAGAGACTTATCATTATCGCCTTGAGCTATCTGTGTCATCACCTTGGACGGCGTTTCCAGCGCCGAGGCCAGCACGCCGCCCGCGCCGTACCCATTAAAGGAACTAACGCTTTCACGAACAAACGGGATGCCACCAAAGCCAGCACCGAAGGTTTCCTTGACCATGAACGCCTTGATGTCCTCATCGTCCTCATCGTCAGTGAGCAGTGAATAAGCAAGGCCCATCATCGCGGCCTCAAACACGTAAAGGAGGGCCAAGTCAGTAGCGAGATTTGCCGCAGCAGCGACCTTGCCAGCGGGAGTGTCTGCACCTGAGAAGTTACGCACACCCGACTGTGATGTCAGATAACCCCGGTTCATCTTCGTCACCATGTATCCGCCTAGTGTAGTCCATAGCCGGATAAAGTCAGATTGCCTCATATTGCGCCCTACCGTCCCGCGCTCAAGAGCATTGCGATCCGTCATTAATCCGCCACCTTGAGAGCGGTCCACCATCCGATCAGCATAGTGCACAGCCTTTCCGTCATCGCCGCCATTCTTTTTCAGCTCAGACTGATATGCTGCGACCCATGTGGGCATATCAACGGCATAGAATTGAACCTTGATCATCGGCGCAAACCCCCACGCAGACACCGCATTTTTTACCTTGGTGCTTCGTTTGGATAGGGGCGAGGATAGGGCCAGATCATTGGCTTGATCATAAACGTCTTTTTGGAAGGTGGTTTGACGTTCTGCCATAAATGCCGATTTTTCCATGACTTCCTTGGAAAGCTCATTTGGCCGTTTGCGGTACTCATTGAACCCCATCAGCATATTCTTTTTCCCGACAACCGCCGCAGATTGCCCCAAGCCAGTCACCTGAAGCGCAACGGTTTTGAAGTTAAACGCCAGCCGCGACATCGTGAAGTTGTTTTTGATAATGCGAGCGATGCCATTAATCGGGTCATCATTGTAGACCGGACCAGTGGCGACATCCTGAAGGAACAGCCCCAGAGTGCTAAGCAGGTTGGTTTGCCCCGCATCTTGGAACGCAGACACTACCGAATTGTGATTGATAACCCGCGCGGTATTATCCACGGCCTCAGACATCGAAATAACCCGCGTAGTGTCGCGGACATGTTTGAGCATCACCGACAGGTCAAGATTAAGTGCCCGCCCGCCGCCTGTATTTTGCCGTGATTGCGTCATACCATCAGCAACGGTTGCGGCTGCACCGCGACCTGCAGACAGGAACTTATCAAACGCGGATTCCTCATCCTTCATGGCCGCCTTTGACTTTTTCGGATCATAGGAAATCGGGTAATATCCGCCACGGTAGGATCCGTGATCGTTTGTGAAGCCTTGCGCCTCAACGCGCTTCATTTTGAAGCCAGTCCTGCGTTCATGAACCGCAGCCAGATCATCGCCAAACGTCTCTAGATAGTCCCAAACACTTTGAACAAAATCCCAGTCCCGCTTTTCCAAAGTAGCAAGGGTTGCATCAAGCTGCTTTTGTGTCAGGCGAACATCCTTGTGAACCCGATGATCTAGAATCCTCTGAATATTGTTCGGATTCCCCATGTTCATAGCGAGGCTAAGAACCTGTTGCTTTGTCCACAGCTTGCCATTGCCACCAGTCACGGCTTTGGCTGTGTTGATATCCCTCTTTTCCTTTGACGTGTAGACATCGAACAGCTCGGAAATTTTGGTCGCAGATGCAACATTCATCTTTTGCTCTAATGCAGCCCCGTCATCCAAGTCTCTTTTGATGGCGTCATAGAACGCGCCCATCTCCTCCTGGTCGATGTCAGCGGCCACGGTATCAATCCGCCACAGCAGGTTAAGGAAGTTTTTGCCCTTCCCTGTTTGCTTGTCGGATTTACCTCGCCCAAAGCGCTTACGCACAGCCCCAGCGACAGAAGACGCGACCTCATCCAGATCACGCTTGCGCCTGCGATCTTGCAAGGTTTTCTTGAAACGCCCGGTGTGGTCAATATTTGCGACGGTATCAAAAAGGCCATGAAGCTCATCCACCGTCAGGCGCGTGTAATGCTTCGACATCGCTTCGTTCATCAGACGGTCATCGATCGCCAATTCCCCGCCGCGCCCATCCTCAATCATCCGATCCACATAGGCACGAAGGCTTTCAGAACGCCGCACATCGCGCTCAGTCCTTTTACGGAAATCAAAGCGCTCAAGAAGCTGATCAATTTGCTCAATGTATCCCGGAACAAGATCACCAGTTGCGGGATCGACCGACGACCCGCCCACCTTTTCGCGCACGGACTTCTTGTCGTATGAGCGCATTTTTTCACGCCCGCGGTTCAGTGTTTTCTCAAACTCCATCGCCTCTTTATAGAGGTAGGAGTTCAAAAGCTGCTGTTCCTTTGCCTGCATGGCCTCAGCCAGCGCCGCGTTACTTCCCTTGGACCCACGCGCCACTTTGGCGAAAGCCCGCTCTGCAGCGCGGGCGGATGAACGCTCAGCTTGCAGAAAGGATGTCGCGCGGGAGGCCTCACGCACGGACATGCGGCCCAGCATCGCCTTCGCGCGCTGGCGGTAGAATTTGGCCTTGATGTTGCCCGTTGGGCGGCCCAGACGCTTAGCGAGCGTTCGCACCTCAGTCGCCACGGTTGCAGCCTGCTGATCAGAGTGCACCGCCATGGTTGCAGCTTCCTCGATCGAGCCATCATTGAGGGGATCGCCGTGCCTTTCATCCATGATCCGGTCAGTTTCCGCGCTGATGAAATCCTTTCGCTTGCCAGCGTTTTGCAGCGCCCCGATCATATCCTCAACAGCACCGAACCCGAAGAATTCCGCGACCTGTTCAGGACGAACCCCGTCCTTTTTATAGATGGCGCGACTGCCCCCGAGCCGTGTTTTTGAAATCTCCTCAAGAATTCCAGCATGGAATTGCTCAGAGAGGACGCCCCGATCCATGCGCAAATCCTCAATTTCGGGATTGCCTTCTCCAAGCCAGCGACCGGAACCAAGCCATTCGGTAAGGCGATAAACAGGCATGCGGTTTGCCTGATCAGTCACCTCATCAGTCACCGCCTTCTTTTCAGCCTTGTACCAAGTCAGCGTTTCGCGCTTGATCTTCGCCATGGTGGTTTTCATGAGTCGCGCTTCAGCCTGTTCAGCCGAGCGTTGAGCCATGCGCTGATATGTGCTGAAATCGACATCAGACATCCCAGCAGCGCCCGCGTCGGTGAATAGCGGATTCATGCTCAGGTCATCACGCATTGCCGCAATCTGCTCATCAGTGGCAAGCATGCGATCCATCACGGCCCTGATGTCATTGTTGATCGTGACGTTCAGGCCGCGTGCCGTTTTGTAAATCCGAGTCAGCCAAGACTTGAACCGAGAGAACGCAGAAGCCAGCTCAAGAGATGGCGCTTTGCCTTCCATGACATACGCCTCAAAGCCCCGCGCCCATTTTTCATGCTGATCAACCGTAAGGCTTGCCCCGCCTTCGACCCCTAGAAACTTGTGGATCACACCTAGATCATCTTGCAACGCAACCGGGGCGCTAGGATTGACAGCCAGAGCGGTGAACGCTTCAAGGAAGAAGTGACCGGACTCATGTAGGAACGTGGACAAGTCAGCCCGCTCAAACAGGTTGATCACGGTCTCACCTTCAGCCAGACCGCCGCTAGGGAGGACAATAGACCCGCGCTTATTCTGATCGAATTCCAAGATTTTAACAGCATCTTCATCATAGATGACAAAGTTTGTATCGCCATGACCGCCAGACATCTTGTGGCCGAGAACCCCAGCATCGCGCAGTTTTAGAGACACGGCCTTGGCCGCATCCTTGTGCGTTCCACCAAACTCTTCCTGATCCGCAGTCCTTAGGGCGAGATAGGCCGATCTGCCATTCAAAACTCGGCTATCCACAGATAAAAGTTTACCAGAAACAAACATCTGGAGTGCACCTTCTGGACCTCTGAAGCTGTATTCAGGCAGGTTTTCCGCCATGAATTTCTTAATCGCATCGCTTTGCTCAGAGATAGGCGCATCCCAATCCATCAGCGCATCATTGTCAGGTATTTCGACCTTGTATGTGCGGCCAGCTTCAGAGCCACCAGCGGCATCACGGTATGCCTCAGCTAGCCCCTTGCGTCCAGAAAAATACAGACCCCAACCATACGCCATCCCGCCCGTACCCGTACCGACCGAATCCGTTGAGAACTTATCAAATACTTGTGGGCTTCCATGATATGCAGGCTGGTTAAGGGCAGGTTCACGATACATGTTTTCGCTGATGGAAAAGTCTTTGTTGCGACCCTTGTTTTCCACGAACCCGAACCGCTTATAGAACTTCTTTAGGCGCGCTTGAGAAGTGGTCCCGAAACCGTCATCACGCTGCCCCGCTGTGAGCGTTAGCCGCATCCGGTGCCTATCCGCGAACGCAGAAATCTCAGTCATTGCCTGCGACCCAGTGCCTTTCTTTTGCCCGTCCTTTTCCACTGCGATCATATTGATCTTCAGATCATCACCGCTTGCAAACATGCTCAGATCACGAAGCCCAAGGCGATCCTTTAGGTCAGCAACAAACCCATCTACATCAGCAGGCGTTGCGGATTGATAGAACACACGATCACCGCCGAAGTTGACAAAGATAGCATCTTTCCCTGTGCTGATCTGGACGCCATCCACATCAGGATATAGCTGCCCTATCAGTTTTGAAATATCGGGGAATTGGGGGCCATGCTCACGCGCCCCGCGCAGGCCCATTTCACCCATCACGCGATCCCGCCACATTTGCCATTCAAGATGATCGCGGAATCGTATCGGGTTTTGGGGGAGGTCAGAGCGGTCCATCTCAATCAGGCGGCCACCTTCGCTTACGTACGTTCCGGCCTCAGACTTTGATCCCGCCACATACAGCCCTTCACCATATTCAGCAGAGTTTCCACCAGAGGTATCATTCACGCCACGCCAAAACTTGGCGCTCTTGCCAACCTTTAACCCGACATCTGGCATAACATCATCAGACTGGGCAAACGTCACCACGTCATCGCTGACAAGGTTTGCACCGGGCATATCCTGAAACAGAATACGCGGATCGTTCGCGTCGAATGTGCCGCGGTTGTGGATGGATTTGATCTGCGTGGGGTCAAAGGCCACAAACCACGCGGGGTTTAAGTCATCACCATCAAGGGCCATCCCATCATACCCTTGAGAAGATAGCCGCGAATAATCAAAGCCATAATCCTCAGCAATTTTTTGCGGGGCTGGGTTCTGTAGGCTCAAATACGCCTCGACCACCACCCCATCACCTTCAGTTGTTAGGTTGCCGCTATCAAAATCAGCCACGTCAGTTGTGAAATAAAACATTCCATCCGCAGATTTGTCTGGATCAAACGCATCAAATTCGGCACCCGTCCGATGATAAACCACCAGCGGCGCACCATCAGCATCGACCACCTTGCTATCACCGAACCATGCTTTGAACGGCTCAGACTTGGGATCAACGACATCCGCGATCAGACCGTCCAGCAGATCAAACGTGTTTTGCCCGAAGTATTCAACGAAATTATCTCGATCGTTCACGAAGTTACTAGCTAGAGTATACCGATCTGTATCATCTGGGAGGCGGTCAGCAGCTAGGGCATCGTAAAGGCCGGAAACGTTGTCATTCATTCCATCGACAACATCCCCAACGGATTGCCGCCTATCGTTCGCCGCTTGCTGTTCATCCTCATCTTTCAGGCGCCCGCGCGCCCGTTCGACAAGATCGTTTGACATTACCATCGCCCTCGACGTGGT
>TARA_R110000850_G_scaffold155120_4_pt1 | contig 42120 bp, 30 predicted proteins | sample TARA_R110000850 | Tara Oceans TARA_R110000850 (sample SAMEA4397586) | marine metagenome | biome: Polar Biome; feature: [SRF] surface water layer (ENVO:00010504); material: water (ENVO:00002006), including particulate matter (ENVO:01000060) such as... | depth 5 m
CTATCCGTTCAACGAGGAAGGCAGCAGCGACAACCGCACCCACATCGTGATGGGCTGGTTGCTCGGCAAGGCCACCGACCTGGAAGCCACCATGGAGGCACACCTGCTGTGCAGCGTGTTGCTCGACAACAGCGCCTCCCCGCTGCTAAAGGCACTGGAAACCACCGAACTGGGTTCATCGCCCTCGCCACTGTGCGGGCTGGATGACTCCCAGCGCGAGCTCTGCTTTGTCTGCGGGATCGAGGGTAGCGAACCGGATCGTGCCGATGCATTGCAGGCGCTGGTGCTCTCGGTGCTCGAGGACGTGGCAGAGAATGGCATCCCGGAAGAGCAACTGGCGGCTTCCCTCCACCAGCTGGAGCTGCAACAGCGTGAAATCGGTGGCGGCAATTTCCCCTATGGCCTGCAACTGCTTCTGACCGCACTTACCAGCGCCACCCACCGCGGTGACCCCATCGCATTGCTGAACCTGGACCCGGTACTGGAAAAACTCAGGCGCCTGATCCAGGACCCCGACTACATCAAGCAACTTGCCCGCCGGCTACTGCTGGACAACCCCCACCGGGTGCGTCTCACCATGAGTCCGGACCGGGAGCTGTCCGCCCGCCGTGAAAAAGAGGAAGCAGACAAGCTCGCTGCCATCAAAGCCGATCTCGATGACGCGGGCAAACAGGCAATTGTGGAACAGGCCGAGATTCTCAACCAGCGTCAGCAACAGAAGGATGACGATGCCATCCTGCCCAAAGTGGGTCTGGACGACATTCCTACGCATATGGACTATGTGGCGGCCACTGAACGAAAAACCCGCCCACTGGCCCTGACCAGTTACGGCACAGGCACCAACGGTCTGGTCTATCAACAGATCCTGTTGCCGCTGCCGGCCCTGAGCGAAGCACAACTCGACCTGCTACCGATCTACTGCAACAGCCTGACAGAACTGGGGATTGGCGACCGGGATTACCTGGCGACCCAGCTATGGCAATCGAAAGTGTGCGGCAGCATTCACTCCTACGCCACCGTTCGCGGCAAGCCGGACAACCCACAGGATCTGTCCGGACACCTGGTTCTGTCCAGCAAGGGACTGGCCAGACATCAATCCGAACTCACCGACCTCATGCAGGCGACACTGGAACAGGTTCGCTTCGATGAACTGAACCGGATCCGCGAACTGATTGCCCAGACCCGCGCCAGCCGTGAGGCCAGCGTCACCGGCAGTGGCCACCAGCTGGCCATGGCGGCGGCCTGCAGCGGGATCAGCCCGGGCGCGGATCTGGCACATCGCTGGGGTGGCCTGGCAGGTATCCGCTATATCAAACAACTGGATAGCAGTCTGTCCGACAGCACCCTGGTGGACAGGCTGGCCGCCGAACTGGCCGCCATCCACCGACAGGTGTTGAGCGCGCCGCGGCAATTTCTGGTGGTGGGCGAAAATGACCGACTGGCGGACTATCAGGCAGTCATTCAGCAGCAGTTCACACCGATTACCGGCGAAGGGTTCAATGCCTTTCAGCAACCGGAACTGCATCGACGGGTGGCGGAGCTGTGGAAGGCCAGCACCCAAGTCAATTTCTGCGCCAAAGCCTACCCCACGGTGCCCCTGTCTCATCCGGATGCCGCACCGCTGACCGTGCTGGGCGGTTTTCTGCGCAATGGCTATTTGCACCGCGCCATCCGCGAACAGGGCGGTGCCTACGGCGGAGGGGCCAGCCAGGAAAACAACATCGCCGCGTTCCGCTTCTTCTCATACCGCGACCCCCGTCTCGAAGACACCCTCAGTGACTTCGACCGGGCACTGCAATGGCTGCACAATGAAACACACCAGTGGCAACAGGTCGAAGAAGCCATTCTCGGTGTGATCAGCTCGATCGACAAACCCGGGTCCCCGGCGGGCGAGGCCAAGGAAACCTTTCAGGCGGAGCTCTATGGCCGCAGCCGCGAAGTGAGGGAAACCTTCCGCAACCGGGTCAGGGAAACCACACTGGATGATCTGCGTCGGGTGGCCGCCACCTATCTGGTGGCAGAGAATGTCAGTACCGCCGTGATCACCAGTCCCGATCAGGCCAGTCTGGCAGACGCCCTGCAACTGACCCCGGTATCGCTGTAATGTTTGAATTGCGTATTCAGCCGCGATTTTCAGAAACCGACGCCCTCGGTCACATCAACAACACCGTCGTGCCGGTGTGGTTTGAAGCGGCCAGGGCCGATATTTTCCGACTGGTCCACCCCAGCCTCAACCCCGCTGACTGGCCGATGATCCTCGCGCATATCGCCGTGGATTTTGTCCATCAGATTCACCTCGGCAGCGAGGTCGTCATTACCACCGGGATTAGTAAAATCGGCAGCAAATCGTTTACGGTGGCCCATCTGGCTCACCAGAAAGAGGTGCTGGTGGCGAAGGGCGAGGCCGTGCTGGTGTGGTTTGACTACGCAGCCCAGTGCTCCCGGCCAATGCCGGACGCTGTTCGCAAGCTCATCACGCCGCTGCTGCTGGAACACAACGACGCCCCATGACCAGCACGAAAGATACCCTGTTCGCCACACCACAACTGGAGATCGCCGGTTTTCGTTTCGACCGGGCGGTCGCCCGCGTGTTTCCCGATATGATCCGGCGCTCGGTGCCGGGCTACGAAACCATCATCGCCATGACCGGCACCCTGGCAGAGCGATACGTTCAGCCCGGCAGCCAATGTTACGACCTGGGTTGCTCCCTGGGGGCGTCTACCCTTGCCATGCGCCACCATGTTCGCCACAGCGACTGCCGGATTATTGCCGTGGATAACAGCGCTGCCATGCTCAGTCAGTGCCGCGAGATTCTGGCCGATGATGACGGGGAAATCCCCGTGGAGCTGGTCTGCGGCGATATTGAACAGATCCCGGTACACAACGCCACCATGACGGTGCTGAATTTCACCCTGCAGTTTATTCCGGTCGATCGGCGCAACGCTCTGCTCCAGCGTATCAGTGATGGCCTGCAGCCCGGCGGCGTGCTGGTGCTGTCGGAGAAAGTGGCCTTTGAGGACCCCCAGCACCAGCAACTGATGATCGAACTGCACCACCATTTCAAGCGGGCCAATGGTTACAGCGAGCTGGAAATCAGCCAGAAGCGTTCCGCACTGGAGGATGTACTGGTCCCGGAAACCCTCGCCGTGCACCGCCAGCGCCTCAGAGAGGCCGGTTTCAGCAGTGTCGATGTCTGGTTTCAATGCTTCAACTTCGCCTCGCTGATTGCCATAAAATAGCGGCCCACCAATCAACCACACACCCAAAAGCCCCTATGATCAATTTTTCCTCTCTGCTCACCAGCCTCGCCAACGCAGAACACCCCGCACTGCAAGCCTGGGCCGCACAGCTGCCTCCTCAGCTTGCCCAGGGTATGTCGGTAGAGCGCTGGGGCGATCTGCCGGACTGGCAGGCGACACTGGCGCAACTGCCACCGCTCGAGCCATCCCGGATCGATTTACGGTCCACCGTTACGGTAGGCGATGTCGCGGACTGCGACGAGCAGACGCGCCAACAGCTGCACACGACCCTGATGGGCCTTCATCCCTGGCGCAAGGGCCCCTACCAGCTGTTTGCCCTGACCATTGATACCGAGTGGCGCTCGGACTGGAAATGGGATCGGGTGTTGCCCCACATCGCCCCGCTGAAAAACCGGCTGGTCCTCGATGTGGGTTGCGGCAATGGCTACCACTGCTGGCGGATGCTCGGCGAGGGTGCGCGGCAGGTGATCGGCATTGATCCATCCGCAAAATTTGTCTTTCAATTCAATGTATTAAAGCATTACCTTGGCGATCTACCGGTGGATGTACTGCCCCTCGGCATCGAGCAGTTGCCGACCGAAATGCAGTGCTTTGACAGCGTATTTTCCATGGGCGTGTTCTACCATCGCCGCTCGCCGATGGACCACCTCAAAGAATTGAAAGACTGCCTGCGACCGGGCGGCCAACTGATACTGGAAACCCTGGTTATTGAGGGCGGTCCAGGCGAGGTGCTGGTGCCCGAAGGGCGTTACGCGAAAATGCGCAATGTGTGGTTTCTGCCAAGTGCGGACACCCTGCTCAGCTGGTTGCGCAAATGCGGCTATCGGAACCCAAGATTGGTGGACAGCACCCGAACGTCTATCGAGGAGCAGCGTTCAACGGCATGGATGACCTATGAATCCCTGCCGGACTTCCTTGACACAACCGATCATGACCGCACGGTCGAAGGTCATCCGGGACCGATCCGCGCGGTCTTTGTCGCGGAAAGTTGAGGCATTTCCCGAATAGCCAACTAATCGTCCAGCTCGACCATCGGCGTCGCCAGACCAAACTCGCCGTGTATCTGCCGACACCAGCGATTGAGTCGTTCGGCGCTGAGAGCTGGCTGCTGGTCTTCATCGATACCCAGACCGACAAACAGGGCCTGTCCGGCAACCATGGCTTTTGAAGCGTCAAATTCGTAGCCCGCCGTGGGCCAGTGACCGACCACTCGATCTGCTGTTTTCACCACCACATCGTGCAGCATACCCATGGCATCGAGAAAGAAATCCCCGTAACCGAACTGGTCTCCCAGGCCAATAAACGCGACCGTCTTGCCGGAAAAGTCGATGGCCTCCAGATCGTCCCAGAAGTCCTCCCAGTCCGACTGAATCTGACCGAAATCCCAGGTGGGAATACCCAGAATCAGTTTGTCATAGGGCAGAAACTCCAACTGGGTGACATCACCGATATCGTGAATATCCACCACCTCATCCCCCAGACGGGAGACAACCCGGTGGGCAATGGATTCGGTATTTCCCTCGTCACTGCCAAAGAACAAACCGATCTTCGTCACTGTAACCTCTGAACAACCGTGATAAAAAACTGCGCGGATTCTCCCAGCTCCCGGGGAATGCTGCAACTACCGGCAGGTATTTCCGAAACTGGGTCGGAGCAGGTCGGGCGCCCGCTTTTTTCAAGTACTTGCTGTTTCTTCAGTGCTGTTTATTTTTTAAGTGCTTCAAAGGCATCGGTAAAATCGTGGCCGAGGGAGTCGGCTACCGCTTTATGGGTCACGCGACCACAGTGGATGGTCAGTCCGTTGCGCAGATTGGCATTGGTCAGCAACGCACGCACAGGATTGTCCGCCAGTTGCAAAACAAACGGCAGAGTTACATTGTTCAGGGCCTGGGTGGCCGTGCGGGCAACGCCGCCCGGCATGTTGGCGACACAGTAGTGGATCACGCCATCCACCACATAGGTGGGGTCCTGATGGGAGGTGGGCCGGGAGGTGGCAAAACAACCGCCCTGATCAATCGCCACATCCACCACCACCGCGCCGGGTTTCATCCGGCCGACCATCTCCCGGGTGACCAGCCGGGGAGCTGATGCCCCCGGCAAAAGCACGGCACCAATCACCAGGTCGGCCTCCGGCAGGTAATTCTCAATGGCCGCCGCAGTGGCATAAACGCAACGAATCGACGCCGGAAACATCCGGTCCAGTTCACGCAACCGTTCCACAGAGCGGTCCATAATCGTCACATCGGCACCGATGCCCAGCGCCACACCAGCCGCATTGCTACCCACGACTCCGCCGCCGAGAATCAATACCCTCGCCGGCGCTACACCGGGTACACCGCCCAGCAATACGCCCCGACCACCCTGCGCTTTCTCCAGATGGTGGGCACCCGCCTGCACGGCCATTCTACCGGCCACTTCAGACATCGGTGCCAGCAGCGGCAAATGCCCGCGATCATCAGTTACGGTTTCGTAAGCCATGGCAATGGCGCCGGATTTCAGCAACAGTTCAGCCTGGCGGGGATCGGCCGCCAGATGCAGGTAGGTGAACAGTAGCTGTCCGGTCTTCAGCATCTGGCACTCATCCGGCTGGGGCTCCTTGATCTTGACAATCATATCCGCCCGGGCAAACACCTCCGCCGCCGAAGGGACAATAACCGCACCAGCGCGACGGAAATCCTCGTCGGCAAAATCGATGGCCGCCCCGGCATTCTGCTCCACCAGCACCTGATGCCCCGCGGACACCAACTCCTGCACGGAATCCGGCGTCAGGCCGACCCGGTATTCATGGTTTTTGACCTCTTTCGGCACCCCTATCTGCATCACGATCTCCGCTTATTATTCGATGGTATTCTGTTAGGGCCATCCACGAGCACCCGGCCAAACCCGACAACACAGCATGCTCTGTGGCAGTATCGGGCGCAACGGCAATACAACCCGTGTATCATCACTTTAGCCTGTTTGATTGCCCGCTTCATGCATAACATTGACAACCGGATCCCAGCCATTGCCCATCCCATTCTGCCAATCTGTCTGCCCGGGACCCCACCAGAAGGCGGGCCTCCCGGGGTTGCGAAGCCTGATCCTGCTGGTGGGCAGATTATTGATACTGGGCTGGCTGGCCAGTGCCCCGGCGGTTATGGCACAGGCGCAACCCAACGTTGTTATTTCCGGCGAAGTCTCCGCCGTCGTCAGGAAAAATATTCTCCAGCATCTGGGGCTGGGCAGCGAGCACTGTCAAATCAGCGAGCGGCGTCGCGCTGTACTGCTCGACGGCGCTGACGAAAAAATCCGCCAGGCACTGCAGGCACTGGGGTACTACCATGCCAGATGGCATTCCGCACTTTCCAGTAACGACCAGTGCTGGACAATAACGATTGAGTTAACACCGGGCACAGCCACCACCCTGGACCGGGTACAGGTAGAGATTGACGGGGATGCCAGGAACGATCCGGCATTTGCCCGGTTACTGGAGACATCGCTGCCAAAAACCGGTGAGCAGTTGAATCACGACCAATACGAAACGTTGAAACAGTCCCTGCAAAAACTGGCGCAACAGCGCGGTTATGCTGAAAGTCATTTTACCCGACAGCAATTACAGATCAGCCTCGAAAGTCAGCGTGCCGACATACTGCTCGGCTTCAATAGCGGCCCCCGCTACCATTTTGGATCCGTGAATTTTGAACAGGCAGTTTTTGACGATGCTTTTCTGGCGCAGTTTCTGCCGTTTTCTGCCGCCACCCCTTTTCACGCCCCCCTGCTCGGCCAGTTCCAACAATCGCTGATCAACAGCCGTTATTTTGATCAGGTCGTCGTCACACAGCTACCACCCGAACGGGGTACTCAACAGATCCCCGTTCAGGTGGTGCTCACCCCCGGGCCCCGTTACAGCACCTCGCTGGGGGTGGGAGTTGCCACGGATACCGGTCCAAGAGGCAGCATCGGATTCAGAAACAACCGGGCTAATCAAAAGGGGCATCGCTATGGGGCCGACGCTCAGTTATCCCGGGTCAAATCCATCATCAGCCTGGAATACCAGATTCCCCTGCAACAACCGGATACCGAATTTGTCACGCTCAAAACCGGCTGGGAAGAAGAAGACACTGACAGCGCCGACAGCGAAACCTGGTTCGTCGGTGCCGCCCACAGCCGCAGTCTGGACAACGGCTGGATCAGAACCCTCGATCTGGTTTATCGGGTTGAATCCTTTGCAGTGGGTGATGACCGGAGTAGCACGGAACTGGTAGTACCCGGTATCGGCTGGCAGAAAACCCGCGCAGACAACCCGGCCTACCCCTTCACTGGCTGGCGCACCCGTTTCAGCCTGCGGGGTGCCGCCGAGTCCCTTGGCTCAGACCTGTCTTTCCTGCAATTGCAGGGCAGTGGCAAATATATTCTACCGCTGCTCGGCGGTCGGTTATTGGGGCGGTTGGAAGGTGGCCTGAGTCTGATGAGTAATTTTGAGGAGATGCCCTCCTCATTCCGGTTTTTTGCCGGTGGTGACAACAGTGTCCGCGGCTATGACTACGAGGAATTGGGACCGCTGAATGATGGTGGCGATGTGGTCGGCGGGCGGCATTTATTGACCGCCTCTGTGGAATACGACTACCCGGTTTACAAGAACTATGCCCTCGCCGTTTTTTACGATGTGGGCAACGCCTTTGACAACAGCAGCTTTACCCTCAAGAGAAGCTTTGGTGTCGGATTGCGCTGGCGTTCGCCACTGGGACCGATCAGGCTGGACCTGGCCTTCCCCGACACCTCGGAGCAGGCATTCCGGATTCACCTGTCCATGGGGCCGGACCTGTGAACCGGCGCCTGATAGCCCGCAGTGTGCTGCTCTCATCAGGGGCATTGATCGCCCTGGGCGCGGCACTATTGATCGCTGCCTACCTGTTGCTCGCCACCCGTCCAGGAAGCCACTGGCTGGTGGCAAAGGCCGTTTCTTTCAGTGGCACCCACATCAGCTGGAACAAAATGGATGGCACCCTGATGGAGGGGATCGCTTTTACAGGGCTGGTCATCGAACGATCTGGCCTGCAGATCACCGCTACCTCTGCCGCAGGACAATGGCAGCTACTCGGGCTACTGGGCGGCCAAGTCCCTATCCAGTCCCTTGAATTCGCTGACCTGCAAGTCCATCTGGAGCCCGCCACCACGGATCCCCCATCAAAGTTCGTATGGCCCAGCCTGAACAGTGTCATGCCGGTAACCCTGGAACGCCTCACCATCGACCGGTTCCGCTACCGCAGCGGCCCGGATTCCCTGGCGCTGGAGACAATCTCCGCCGCCGGCAGCATCAACCTGCTCGGTATTGAATTGCGGGAACTGATCCTCCGCCAGCCAGAACAACAGCTGGCACTGCAGGGCACCATCAGGGCAAAACCTCCCTATCGGCTCAATATCGCACTCCAGTGGCACACCGAATTCCAGCAAAACCACTTCGAGGGCGAGGCCAGACTGGGCGGCAACCTGGCCACTATGACCATTGAACACCGACTGGCGGCGCCCTTCAGTCTCTCCACCAGCGGGACTCTGATCAGTGGCGCGGATTGGGACCGGGGAACGTTGAACCCACTGGCCATCTCGGTGAATGTGGTCAATGACTGGACCATTGACAACCGGACTGTCTGGCCAGACCTGCCCGCCATCAACTCGCGTGGGCAATTGAGGCTCACCGGTTCACTGGATAACTATCAATTGCAGGGCGCATTTGATCTGAGCCTGCAATCCCCATCGCCATTACCCACACAACAGGTTGCTGTTGACCTCCGGGGCGATCGTCAGGGCCTGCATCTCGAGCACATTGATCTGCACTCCGAAGCTGGCAAACTCGGTATTCAGGGGGACCTGGCCTGGCAAACAACACCCAACTGGCAACTGGCTATCAACCTCGACGAGGTTGATCCCGGCTATTTTCTGGACCAGAAGCTGTCAGGCAAGCTGGCGGGCATGCTCTCCACCACCGGCAGCTATACGGATCAGGGCCTGTCGGTAGACGCGGAAATAGACCAGTTGACAGGCTCTCTGAACGGTTACCCGGTGACACTGCGCGGTCAGCTGTCCTCCCGGCAGGGCGTGTATTCCAGCCGTGGCTTTACCGCCCAGATCGGTGATAACCATCTGCGGGTGAACGGGGAGTGGGACGGCAAGACCCCACTCAACTGGCAGCTCACTGCCAATAATCTGGCGGAGCTCTACCCCGGCCTCTCCGGCAAACTGCTCTCCACGGGCCAGGTTTCCAGTCGGGGAGGCACCCTCTCACCAGACCACTTACCTGTGATTCAGGGTACCGCCAGCGCCGAAAAACTGGCCTTTGACGGGCACAGCATTCGCTCGCTGGACCTGCGTCTCAACATCGACAAAGACGGCCAGCAGCATATAGACTTGGCGCTGTCGGGTTCACTGGCCGGCGACCAACAGCGAGAGACCGACCTGCAACTCAAGGCCAGTGGACGACCCGAAAAGCACCATTATCAGCTTTCCGCAACGCAGCAGGACCTGACATTGACCTTGCAGGGTAGCGGTCACTGGCAACAGGGCGAATGGCAGACCCGAATTTCGGACAGCAAAATCGGCGCCCCGCTGATTGGTAACTGGCAGTTGGATAACGGCGTCGAAGGCCGGATTTCAGAGCACGGTGCCGAGCTTAAGGCGCACTGCTGGAAACAGCTCGACAGGGCTGCCTGCGGCCATCTGACGTGGCATCAAAAAACCGGTATCAAGACCACAGCCACCCTCCACCACCTACCTCTGCAATGGTTACAACCCTGGCTACCGGGCAACAGCGCTCTCACTGGCGAAATCAATGGCGACCTCAAACTTGCGGGCTGGGATGAAACGCTGGTCGGGCAATTGTCCCTCAGTACCGCAGCGGCCCGATTCACCGTTGACGACAGCGCCAAAAAACGGCGACAGGTCATCCTGGACAATACCGACCTTGACATCCGCCTCGAACGACAACAGCTGGAGCTCACCGGAAACACTGAGTTTACCGATACCGGCAACGCCCGGATCCAGCTCCATTGGCCACTGACAGAAGCGGATCGGGCTATTGACGGCACCCTCCACCTTGAGTTGGACAAACTGGATTGGCTGAACCCCTTTGTTACCTCTGTCGACGAGTTGCAGGGTCGCGCCAATGCGTTCATCAGGTTTGCTGGTACGGCCGACCGACCGGTGCTGTCAGGACAACTTCAGTTGAACGGTCTATCCGCCTATGTTCCGCAGCTCGGTATTCATCTGGCCAACGGCGACCTGCAACTGAAACACCGTGACCGGACAAGCTGGCAGCTGGACGGCACAGTGGACTCCGGAGAGGGGTCACTGGCGATGAACGGCCTGTTTGAAGTCCGCCGGCCCGACGACTGGCGCGGTGAACTGTTTCTGACCGGAGTGGGAGTAAAGACGGTTGACCTGGAGACAATCAAGGCCAGCCTCAGCCCAACCCTGAAAATAGTGGTGACTCCGGAGCAACTGCACATCACCGGCAAGATTCAGGTCCCCGATGCCGAGATTGCGCTCAAGGACATGCCCGCCAGTGCCGTTACCGTCTCAGAAGATGCACTGATTATTGACCAGACCATACCAGTGGAAAAAAAACGTCCCCCACTCAACCTGTTAGCGGATGTCGCCCTTGAGCTGGGAGACAATATCCAATTCAGCGGTTTTGGCATCCACGGACAGATCACGGGAAAACTCCGTCTCAGCGAAAAACCGACCCAACCAGTGCGGGCGGAAGGTATTCTGCAGATAGTCGATGGTATCTACCGAATCTACGGACAGGCATTGACGATTGACTCCGGCAGGCTGGTTTTTCAGGGGGCACCGGACAACCCACTGATTCATGCCCGTGCCTCCCGGACAGTAGGCGACACGCTGGTGGGTATCCAGATAGATGGGGTACCGGGCACATTGACCAGCGACCTGTTTTCAAGCCCCACCCTGCCACAGACGGAGATCCTGGCCATGCTGATCACTGGCAAATCCCTGGCGGGAACCACCCAGACAGAGGGATCGACCCTGATCAATGCCGCCGCATCGTTGGGCTTTAGCCAGAGCGGCTCACTGACCGGGCAGCTGCAACAACAACTCGGGCTCGACGTGCTGTCGGTCTCCAGCGATGGCGGTATCGAAGAGAGCGCCATCACCTTTGGCAAATACCTCACGCCGAGGCTCTACGCCAGCTATATTCAGAACATTGTCTCACCCAATGCCGGTTTACTGCTCGAGTACTCGATCTCCAAAAAATTCAGGATCCGGGCTGAATCCGGCGCAACGCAGAGCATGGATATCCTCTGGAGAATCGAGCGCCCCTGACCTTCCGGGACGCTGGCCCCTCCGTGCACCATGTGCGACAGTATCTCCCCGGACGTTAAAAAGTGATTACCCGCCATGCCAAATCACAACCTTCTCAGTTCTACCGTCAAGGCTCTTCAGCCCCGCTCACTTAAATATCTAAGCGCGTCCCTGCAGGGGTTGATCAGGGGCAAACTGTGGCTGCAGGTGCTGGTTGGCATGTTTCTCGGCATTGTCGTCGGCATTCTGATGGGGCCCAGCCTGGGCTGGGTCTCACCGGCCGATGCTGCCGCCATCAGCGACTGGCTGGCACTGCCGGGCAAACTCTTTCTCGCCCTGATTCAGATGATTGTCATTCCGCTGGTTTTTGCCTCCATCATTCGGGGGCTGGCGGCCACAGAGGATCTGGATCAGCTCAAGAAAACCGGTTTCAGGGTGGTGCTGTATTTTATCTTTACCACAGCCATCGCCATCGTGATTGGCATCACCATCGCCAACCTTATCAAGCCGGGGCAATACGTCGACCAGCAGGCACTGCAGCTCGCTTCGCTGATCGAGACAATCCCGACGGCAGAAGCGTCCGGCAACCCCGTACTCGATGAGCTGCCGCAAAAAATCGTCACGCTACTGCCCTCTAATCCGCTCTCCGCGATGGTGGAAAGCAATATGCTGGAGGTGGTCATTTTCGCCATGATCATGGGTGTGGCACTGGTGATGATGACACCACTGCAGGCCAAGCCACTGCTTGATTTGATGGGCTCCCTCCAGGAAGTCTGCATGACCGTCGTCCGCTGGGCCATGCTGTTGGCACCGATCGCCGTGTTCGGGTTAATACTACAGCTGACCGCCAAGCTCGGCATCGATGCCCTGCTGGGCATGGCCGTCTATGTCATCACAGTCCTGCTGGGCTTATTGGTGTTACTGGGTTTGTATTTGTTGATTATTCTGATCGTGGCAAGGCGACACCCGCTGACCTTCCTCAACGACATCAAGGAGGTGCTGTTGCTGGCCTTTTCCACCTCCAGCTCCGCAGCCGTAATGCCGCTATCCATCAAGGTGGCTGAGGAAAAACTCGGCGTCAGACCCTCCATATCGCAGTTCGTGATCCCGCTGGGCGCCACCATCAACATGAACGGCACGGCACTCTATCAGGGTGTGGCAGCCATGTTTATCGCGCAGGTATTCGGCATCGATATCGGACTTGGCGGCATGGTATTGATCGTGATCACTGCGGTTGGTGCATCAATCGGTTCACCGGCAACCCCGGGGGTGGGTATCGTCATACTCGCCATGGTTCTCGACAGTGTCGGCATACCGGCTGCGGGCATCGCACTCATCATGGGGGTTGACCGGATACTCGATATGTGTCGCACAGCCATCAATGTCAGTGGCGACCTGGTGACCGCAAAACTGATGGATCAATGGGTGGGCAGCAATCTCAGCCACCATGCCGAGCGGCTCAAGGAGCAGCAGCAGGAAATCGTTCGCGAACAAACTGGTGAGGACGTACTCACCAACACAAACAACCTGCGAGAGGGATAGTCATCGGTATAGACTGAGCCCCTTCAAATATCCTCAATGACAGAAAACCCGCCTGAAAAGGCGAGGTTTTGCTTTATGGCGGACGCTTCGGGAGAGTATCTACAAATCGCCATTTTGCACGCCGTTGAACGACCGTCAGCTCTGATGGCGGGCCGGCAATACGACCAGTTTGCAGAGTTGTGACCGTATGTAGCCGCTTATAACTCGTCAAGGAGGATTACTTGGGTCACCGCCTCTGGGCCGCGGGCTGTCTCACATCTATGTGCTCGGCTTGAACTTCGGGAGGATTGACTCAAAACGGCTTATGGCCGCTTTGCCCCCTGCGGGGCTGCGCAACCTGCGGTTGCTGGGTCCAACTTCCTCACGGAAGTTGTCGAACCTCCAATCGGTTCGAACTCTCAAAATCGATTCAATAAAAAACCCGGCACAAGGCCGGGTTTTTTATTGAAATGGCGCACTCGGGAGGATTCGAACCTCCGACCGCTCGGTTCGTAGCCGAGTACTCTATCCAGCTGAGCTACGAGTGCGTGAGGCCGCGTAATATATTGAAGTGACTCCGGAGAGTCAAGTCGAAAAGCCATTTTGGTTATATGACACGGAAGGTTTGTCGCCTATTGCCACGGCCTAAATTGGGGATGTTGTTGGACGGCCAATCAGGCAATAATAGGCTTTGAAGGGAGGTGAGCATGCTGCGCATAGCAATTAACGGCTACGGCCGTATCGGCAGGAATATCCTCAGGGCTTTTTACGAAAAACCAGAGCTCAGGGAGCAGATGACCATTGTCGCGATCAATGATCAGGGCAATGTGGCCATCAACGCGCACCTGACCCGGTTTGACAGTGTTCACGGTCAATTCCACCAGCCGGTGAGCCACGACGACGAGACCCTGTTCATCGGCGAGGACGCCATCAGGGTGCTCGCCGAGCCGAATCCGGCAAACCTCCCCTGGCTGGCGTTGCAGGTGGATATCGTTCTGGAATGCACGGGACACTTTACCGACCGGGAAAAGGCCGCCGGGCATTTACAGGCCGGAGCCAGAAAAGTGCTGATTTCAGCACCGGGCAAGGATGTGGATGCCACCATCGTGTTCGGTATCAATCACACACTGCTGACCGCCGAACACCGGATCGTATCCAATGCCTCCTGTACCACCAATTGTCTGGCACCGCTGGTTCAACCGCTGTCCGCAGCACTCGGCATTGAAACGGGTTTCATGACCACAATTCATGCCTACACCAATGACCAGCATCTGGTGGATGTCTACCACGAAGATCTTTACCGGGCGCGCTCGGCCACGCTATCCATGATTCCCACCCGCACGGGCGCTGCCAAAGCCATCGGTCTGGTGCTGCCCGAACTGTCGGGAAAGCTGGACGGCATGGCCGTCAGGGTACCCACCGCCAATGTGTCGCTGGTGGATCTCACCTTTACGGCCGGCCGGGCCACCACTGCGACCGAGGTGAACGATATCATGCAGCAGGCAGCTCGCGGCCCACTGGGTAAAGTGCTCGCCTATACGGATGAGCCGATGGTGTCCGTCGATTTCAACCACTCCGCCTATTCCAGTATTTTCGATGGCACACACACCCGGGTTTGCGACCAGCTGGTCAAGGTCCTCGCCTGGTATGACAATGAGTGGGGGTTTTCCAACCGCATGCTGGATACCTGCCTGGTCATGGGCCGACATCTGTAGAGTGACCGGTGTTAAAATAATACGACAAACTACGGCCAGACCTTTCCATACCAACCGTTCATCATCGCGTATGCGATACTGACCGACAAAATCAGATAGCGATCAAATTAAAACGAGTCCCCCGCATGACAAAAACAACCTCCCCGCCCGATACACTGCCTGCCTGGCATACGCTGGAAACACTGGCAGCGGGAGGCAAACGACTCGACTTGATGTCGCTGTTCCAGAAGGACCCGGATCGCCATCGGCGTTTTGCCCTGTCGGTGGACGGGTTGCTGCTGGATTATTCAAAAAATCTGATCGACGAAACCATTTTTTCAGCCCTGCTGGCCCTCGCCGAACAATCCGCATTGGAGCAACAGCGGGCTGCCCTGTTTAACGGGGATCTAATCAACAGCTCGGAACAGCGCGCTGCACTTCACACGGCACTGCGAGGTGAGCGGGAAGATGGTTACCAGTGCGGGGGACAACCACTGGACGAACAGATTAGTGCCACACTGGCCGAGATGGCGACTATCAGCAGGTCAATCCGCGAAGGCAGGTGGCTCGGTGTCACGGGCAAACCCGTGCGGGATATCGTTCATATCGGCATCGGCGGCTCAGTACTCGGCCCCCAGCTGGCCTGCCAGGCATTGCGCCCCTACAGGCACCCCGATCTGCGGGTTCACTTTATCGCCAACGTGGATGGAGAGGATGTACTCAACACCCTCAATCAACTCGATCCTGAACGAACATTGGTGATTGTCGCCAGCAAGACCTTTACTACCCAGGAAACACTGTTAAACACACGTACCACCCTGCACTGGCTGGAGAATAAACTGCAGCAGTCGGGACTGGTGAGCAGCCGCCAGATCATCGCACTGACCGCCAGCCGTCAAAACGCCGAAGCTTTCGGTATCCCGTCATCACAGATTCTGACATTTGATGAGTGGGTGGGTGGTCGCTACTCGGTATGGTCCTGTGTGGGACTGACCATTTCGATCAGTCTGGGACACGAGCATTTTACAGAAATGCTAAGTGGCGCCCGGGCAATGGATCGGCATTTCCGTTCAGCACCTTTCGCCGAGAACCTGCCGGTTATCATGGCCCTGCTGGGTATCTGGTACCGGAATTTTCTCGACGCACCATCAGTGGCCATCATCCCCTACTGCCAGCGTTTGTCACAGCTGCCCAGCTATCTGCAACAACTCGATATGGAGAGTAACGGCAAGTCTGTCTCGCAATCCGGCGAAACCATTGATTACCAGACTGGTCCCGCCCTCTGGGGACAAACCGGCACCAACGCACAGCACACTTTTTTTCAGCTGTTTCACCAGAGCACCCATTTAATACCGCTCGACTTGATCGCCGCGGTCAATGAACCCCACAGTATTGATGAACACCACCGCACACTGCTGGCGAATTTACTGGCACAGGCATCTGCGTTAATGGTCGGCAATCGCGACCAGGCGGATCTCCCGGCCCACAGATTATGTCCCGGCAACAAACCCTCCAACCTACTGCTGCTCGATACGCTCACACCCTACCATCTCGGCCAGGTGCTGGCGCTCTATGAGCACAAGGTCTTTGTGCAGGGCGCGATCTGGAACATCAATTCCTACGACCAGTGGGGCGTCGAACTCGGCAAAGGCATTGCGTCCGGCTTGCTCTCTGAACATGACAGCAATAGAAACGGCGTAGGTGCACCTGACCCGTCTACGCGACAATTGCTTGACCACATCAACCGCCGCACGGGATTATTCAGAATTCCCTGATACGTCCCGCCACCAGATTGTCGGGGGAACTACCAGCAGCGGTGTCAAACATTCATTAATACGGCAGGGCAATCAACCGGACACGGCACGCAAAATACCCAGCATGAAGCAACGACTGATCAGATAGATCGAGTTATTGGCGCCCAGCTTGAGCCGCGCACTTCTCATGTGGAGCTTGACCGTAGCCGGGGTGATGCCCAACAGTGCCGCCACCTCATCATTGGTCTTGCCCAGCGCGATCCGCAATACAACTTCGGATTCACGTTTGGTCAGGCCATAGAGCGGGTAAACAGCCAGCTTTTTTGCACCATTCCGGTAGGATTCATTAAATTCCAGCACATCGGTATTCATTTTCATTATTGTTGTTGGGTCAAATCCGTATTTTATTTAACAGTGCGTTCATCGACTGAGCCAACACAGACAAAGTATCTGTCAGCTCCGATCACTGTCAGTGTCAACCCCGGCAAATCTGGCATATTCATGTGAACAAACCCTCAGCCACGGGCAAACCTGACTCACTATCCTGAATACAAAAAAACAAGGCCCTTTCGGGCCCTGTTTGTTATTGCATTGAAGTTCAAGCTGTTTCTCTGTTAATGGCTTTGTACTTCACCAAACAGGAAGCGCGGCTTGAAGATAAAGGCAAGCGCCGGCATCAGGAACAGTGCACTCATGGCAGAGACAAATAGCCACAGGCCGATCAACATGCCCATTTCAGCCTGGAAGCGCAGCGAGGAGAACAGCCATACGGCAACACTGGCAATCAGTACCAGAGCCGTTACCAGTACGCCCCGTCCCGCACAATGCAGAGACATGGAAATGGCTTCGATGTGTGACTTGCCAGATTTGTATTCGATCTGGATACGGTCACAGATGTACAGTGCGTAGTCCACACCGAGACCGATACCCAACGCAGCAACGGGCACGGTATTGATGTTCATACCTATGTTCTGCCATGCCATGAAGGCGAAGGTTACCAGGTTGGACAACACCACCGGGACCATAAAGAACATCCCCGCAATACTGGAGCGATACACAATGATACACATCATCACCAGAATGAAGAGCGCCAGTGCAATCGACTGAATCTGTCCGGAGAGGATAACCTCGTTCACCGCACCGATCACGCCGATGATACCGCCGGCCATGTGAATGGTCAGCCCTTCAACTTCCATGTTGTCCTTGAACTCATTGATCCGGGCGATCGCTGTCTGGATCGTCTTACCCTGACGGTCGGTGAAGAACAACGTTACGGAAGCATTGGTGGCTTTCACATCGGTGAAGCCAAGCAAGTCACCGGGCTCAGAGGCACGTTCGAACATATAGATCAGTTCGGCGTTATTGGTGGTGGTTTCGCCCAGCTCCACATAGCGGTAGTTACCCTCCCGCACTGTCTGGTTAACCGTAGGCAACACATCCGCCAGGGACAGGCTACCGCCAATTTCCTCCTGTTGCTCCATGTAGCGCTGGAACCGCAACATGCTGTCCAGAGACTCAACCTCTTTCATCAGGCCCTGCTCGTCGCGGGTTTCGTTACCAAACACCACGAACATCCGGTCGGCGCCCGGGAACTTGCTGTTGATATTGTCAGAGTCGATATTGTAACGGGCATCGGGCCAGAGAATCGGCGAACCGGGGTTGGCATCGCCCACCTTCAGATCGACCGCGTAAAAACCACAGACAATAAACAGCGCCAGAGCGAACGTCACCACCACATAGCGCGCCCGGGTTTCCACGATTTTCACACACATGTTCAGGAAAGGGCGGATGACCAGCAGATCAAGATTCAGCGGGTGGGCGTAAGACTTGGGCTTTCTGACCCATGACAGCAGGATCGGCGTGACAATAATTGAACTCACCGCGACGGTACCAACCCAGACAACCGCCAGTACCACCAGTTTCTGCAACAGCGGAATTGGGCTGATTGCCACCACCGTCACACAGCCGGCATCCGTGGCAATGCCCAATAAACCGGGACGCAACAGGTCTTTCAGGGTCAGACGGGCCGCCTCTGTCGAACTGAGATCATGCCCCTCGGTCATCTTGTCAATTTCTTCGTGGAAGCGAGTGATCATCTGCACTGAATGCGATACCGCACGGGCGGTAATCAGCATGGCCACCACGACTACCAGCGGATCGAAGTGAATGCCCAGCATATGCGCGGCGCCCAGTGCCCAAGTCGCACTGATAGCACCAGATAGCAGTGGCAGCAGTGTACCGCGCCAGGTTCTGTTGATCAGGAACAGCAGTACCAGGAAGATCAGCGCCGCCACCAGTACCAGATTCATGGTTTCTGGCAGGAAGTGGTTTACCCAACCGTACAGAACCGGATTACCCACCAGGCTGATATTGACAGTATCATCATCCAACCGGTCTACCAGTTCGTAGGCCTGTTTATAGGCGCGGTTGTACTCGAGAAGATTGTCGTAGAAATCCACCGTCACCAGCGTTGCCGTCAGATCTTTGGACACATAGGGCCCATAGACCAGCGGGCTGCGCAAGATTGCTTCCCGAAGCCTTTCAATACCGGCCTCGTCTTCCGGAAGAGCAGGCCACATATAGGGGAAACTTTCAATCCCCTCTGTGGAAGCGCGCACTTCCTTCAGTTTTTTACCGGCGATCGAATAGATCTGGAATTCATTGATCGCATTGATCTTGTAAAGGCCCTGGGTCAGATCACGGACCTTCTTCAAAACCGGCATCTGGAAAATATCACCTTCTTCCGCTTCGATCATGAAGGTGATGATATTGGTGCCACCAAAGGTGTTTTTGTATTCGTTGTGTATCTGAACATAGGGATGCGAGGTCGGCATCAGGTCGTCAAATACGGTTTTAACTTCGATATTCTGTGCAAAGTAAGCAAATATAACTGTGAGAACAGCCACCACTGCCAGAACACTTTTTCTGAATTTGATACAGGCAAGTGCAAATTTTTCTAACATGTTATCCTCCACCAACCATCCGAAACTGCCTGGATGGGCGCATCTTTTAATTGTTTATTTGAATCGTCACGCAGCTGTGTCAATGACTAGTGCAACAAAGACCACTGGTTCGTTTCGAGATCCATATAACCGACCGTCTCACCGACAGCGATAAACCCGCCATCACCGGTCAGGGCGAGTTCTGCGTGGGACGTAAAATCCTTCACTTCTGCGTCGGCTTCCGTCAGGAAACGCGTGTCGAATGACGACAGATCACCGGAGAAGGTTATCCACTTGCCTTTGTTGCCTATACCTACCCACTCCTGCAGGTGCTCAGACCAGGCGATATCCATAAGGTGTTCTTTCATGCCGGAAGTTTTGCTATCGATATGCGTCCAGGTTTCCCCGCCATCAAAGGTGGCGACAATGGTGCCGGACAAACCGACCGCAACCCCTTCCAGTTCATTGCGGAAGTCAATGGCCGCAAAGCTGTTCAGGCTATCGGTCTTGATGGTGCGCCAGGTCTCACCATTGTCATCACTCTTGAAGATCAGTCCGTAGGCGTCCGGAACCAGCTGGTTGGGATCGTAGGGCGCGTCAGCATCCTCAATCGCCCGTGCCTCGGCGGCAATGATGATGGTGTTCTCATTGGTGCGGATAACGTCATTGAAAAAGATATCCTCTTCATCGCGCAGGCGCTTCCAGGTATTCCCGTAATCCAGGCTCTGGATAATCATGCCCATTTCACCCACCGCCAGCGCTTCGCCACCGGGAGACAGATGGACTTTCAACAATTTGTTGGAAATTTCGGATTTGGGAGTCTCCACTGACGTCCAGGTCTTACCGCCGTCGTCGGTGACCACCGCAACACCTTTGTTGCCCACCGCTACAGCACGGTTCTCATCCCAGGCAGCGATATCCTGAAAATGCGTATCCACGGTGGAGTTTTGATTGGTCCAGGTTTTCGCCCGGTCAGTGGAAATAAGAATTTTTCCGTAGTTACCGGCTGCCCAATACACATCGGGGCCGACCTGGGTTATGCCGAGAATATTGTCACGGCGGTCAATCGCCGGTGGTGTGACTTCCTCTATCACGGCAGTTGGTTTGACAAACAGGCCCGCCCACAACAGAGTGCCGACAATAGCCCAGGGTAAAATTGATAAAACCAGTGCAATAAATTTTTGGCCTGCTGTTTTTTCTACCGGCCCTGCGGGCTCAGAGGAATTGGTTCCAGCATGGTCCTGTCCAGCAACATTCATAAAACCCCCAAAAAAATCTAAATGACCAGGAAGGCCACCTTTACTACTACAGTGCTACGAACACCGTCTGATCGGTCGTTTTTATTGATTTTTCAGTGTGTAAACTGCAACAGAGCTGCCAGATAAACAATTAGGTTTGCCTGACAGCCCTGTTTCAGAACGAACCGGTTCGAATTAACGAGCCAGTGCAATCAACGTTTGCAGCGTGACGTCTGTCTCTTCAACACCGGCCGGGTTGGCTTTCATGTTGGAAGACCAGTTGGTCGCGAAGTCTGCTTTAAAGTCAATGATGTGACCAACAACCGGCATCAATGCCTTGTAGCCATCATCACCTACGTCGAGACGGTTCTGGAAGATAAAGCCTTTCCAGAATTCACCGTTTTTGTCGTAGGCCTCACCCAGGTAGGGACGAGGATAATCGACTTCCATATACACCACTTTCTTGCTGTAGGGGTGAACATCGGGCGGGGTGCCTTCAATTACCCATACTTCACGTGGTTCCCACTGCACTTGGGGCGCGGGGAAGTAGTGAGGCGGAATGTCCATACCGACGGCAGGGAATTCCTGAATGGTGTTTCTGAAACGCAGATCCACAGTCATCAGCGGTGCGTGAGCAATCGCAAACACATAGCGGCGATCAACCAGTTTTACCTCTTTGTATTTGGTGGGTACCGCATCCCAGATATCCCAGTCATCGTACAACTGTACCGTACCACCGATTGGGTCCATCCAGGCGTTACCGGACAGACGACGTGCACGGCGAACCGACTTCAGATAGGCCCAAACGTCATCCGGTGTTTCCGCAGTGGGGTCGTTGTAGCGTACAGAGAAGATGCCGATACCTTTAATATCCTGGGGATAGATAGCCACCAGAACGGTTTTTTGCATGATATCGCCATCACCTTCTACCAGCGGACCACCGTCGAGACGGCCTTCCATGTAGTAGCGACGGGCCCACCAACGCTGGATACGCTCCATGCCGTCTTCACCGTCGAGGAACACCCAGGAGATGTGACGCAAGTCCATGGTCGCACCGTAGGTCGGTGAACGCAGGTTCCAGATCAGTTTGTCACCGGCGTGGGGGTCGTCCATAGAGATTTCTTGCGGGTCAAAGAACATACCGGCTTCCCAGCCAGACACTGCACGGGTTTCAGGGTCAAATTTTACTTTGCCCTTGCCATCCTGAGTGGCCTGCATGTACTTCTCGTCCATCTCGATAAATTCCGAATGACGGATATTCATCGCCAGGTTTTTCTCGCGGATCATCCACTCGATTTTCTCGGTAATCATGTCGCCGACACGCTTACCTTCGAAATACATGTCCTTGACCTTGTCAAAGTTGGCCGCGTTGATCACGGTGCCCGCTTTCATTACCTGGTCTTCGGTCACGCCCTCGGGCAGTTGTTCCGCTTCCATATCGGGTTTGCCGTTGTCCCAGCGACCGGCCTTGGCAGGGCTGCCGTAGAACACCGGGTTGGGCTTGGAACCGTCTGCCGTTGGCTGCACATAACCGGGTTCCCGGTCGGTGGCGTACAGCGGCAGCGAGGTCTCGTCTTCCGCGGAGGCCATCAAGGGCGCAAAGCCCATTGATGCCACGACCGACGCCGTTAGTAACTTCTTATACATAGTCATACTCCCAGTTTTAAAATAAGTCTTATTTGTGACTATCCGGTTTTGCAATAGTTGCACAAATTTTCATTATTATCTTTTATTAGAACTGTCTGGTCAGCTTGAAAACCAGCTGGTTGTCGCGGGCAAACCAATCCATAAAGGAGGCGTTGTTTTCGCGCACACCGAGCAAGTCATCACCGACAGCTTTACTACAACCGCTTACACCGAGATCACCCACTGCGGAAGGATCTGATGCATTGTTTTCTGCTTTACCACAGACTTTTTTGCGGTCGCCGTCGTTCCACCACAGGTCAGCTTCCACCTTCAGCCGCCAGTCGTTACCCCAGACAAACTCCACCGCTGGGATCACAAAACCGCCGCCGTTGGTGAGGTCGGTACCGACCACCAGGGAGGGGTTGATGGTGTCACGGGTGTAGTTCAGCAGGGTGAACAGGGTCAGGTAGACGGTGTGTTCGGATTTCTCTTCACCGAAGGAGGCGAACTCAACAATCTCATCGCTTTTCTTGCGGTTGATAATCCAGGTATCAAACAGCTGGATACTGGACAGTGACGGACGGTGGGTACCGAGAATCTGCTGCCACTTGAACTCCTTGTCGATCCGCAGCATGACGTTCAGGGTATCCTTCTCTTTGATACCACCCCAACCCGGCAGGTCAGACTTCAACTGACCGAAGTTGTAGGGCTTGTTCGGAATAAACGCCACTTCGGCACTCAGGGTGGAGTCCATTGCCATGCTGAAGTAGTTGACAGTAAAACCGAACACGTCGATTTCCGGGTACAGCCACTCACCCAACAGCTTATCGCCACGGTAACCATCACCATAGCCTTGCAACGCCTGATCAACCGGCATATTTAAAACAGTGGGATCAGCTTGACCAATACTTCTGAAACCTGAAGTGTTAACCGAGTCACCTACGCCGTAGTACTCACCAAACCCTGCAAGACTACCACCTGCATTCAAGTTCAGGTTCGGGTTAATCACTGGCTGAGGGTTAAAGGTTTTCATATAGGAGAACGAGTAACCGGCGGAGCCCCAGCGGCCGTTCCAACGGATACCGTAGGTCCAGTCGTCCCAGTCGCCCTTGTTGTGGTCTTCGTTATAGGCATCGGTCACCTGGGTAAAGTCAACCCCGCGGTAGGGAGTGGGGATCCAGCGACCGCCCTCGATATTGTAGTTGCTGCCCATATCCACCGCGCGATCCAGCCCTGGACGGATATAGAAGTTCAGCATGCCGTCCCACTCGTGGACTTCATAGACGAAGTTCAGCAGGAACAGCGGCTTGCGCCACTCTTCGTTGTTCTCATAGAACAAGCGCTGGCGGAAGTCGTAGCCATGTACCACGTCCATCGCCTGGAAGAAGTCGGACTCCCCCCACACCAGCTGCTGGCGGCCGATACGGGCGAACAGGCGGTCGGTGATCTGCCAGTCGAAGTAGATCTCGCGAACAATGTCCATGATCTCGTCGGTGGTTTCATACTGGTCCATGAAACTGCCTTCGGTGCCATAGCGACCATAAGTACCGCGGTTATCCAGCCCGGGAAGAACCCCATTGAGGACAGCATATTGCTTGTCCATGCGCTCGGACAGGTCTTCCAGGTAATCGGTTTTGTACTCCTCCTCGACCCGGGTGACCACCCGCCAGTTCAGCGGCCCGGTCTTGATGTCCCAGTCGACGTTGACGGTGGCCCGCGCCTGACTCATGCGCCATTTATCGTCGGCAGCAGTTTCTTTTGAATCCTGCAGTAGTACACCGACGGTGGTGCGGACGTAGCCGTTATAGCTGATCTTAAAAAAACTATCGTCCAAACCGTAGTCAAAATCGGCTGCAAACGTCGGGCTTGCGGCGGCCATCAGCCCCCCAAAGCCCAGCAGAAAGCCACCTACTTTCTTGATGCTGGTGTTGTTTTTCATCACCATTTTCTTCTCCCACTAATTTATTAAATATTATTAGTTGCCGCCGCACATTCCGCACAGCAATGCGAAATATAAACAGCTTCGTCCCCAACAGCAACAACAGTTTTGCCACAAAAATGTGGTAATTGCGTCCGAAAAACGGTCAATACACTAGTCATCGAGGTTTCTCCGGTCACTCCTTCTTCGCTGAACGCCTTTGTTCATGGGGTTTTCACGACATTAAACGTTTTATTATCGTACGAACCCCGATGCAAATCGTATGATTAAAGAAAAATCATGGCAAGCCCAATTTATTGGGTTTCAGACTTTTTTTTGGCCGAATGGGCCCGGCAGGTCGGCAATCTACGTCCTGTTACTCTATCGGACAGATCCGGGCACGGGGCATCACGAACGGACTGACAGGTCATGACACTGCGTGTTATTATCGGTCGCACCCATGCGGGACTTAGTATTTTTATTCCGGCGGGCAATGCCAGCGGAACGCAACCGGGCATTGAGCAACTCCAATAACAGTGAGCGCAGATGATGGGTTTACCACGTCATTGCCGATTACCCGGCCGATTATCCGACAACGGGGGAGGTCATCCACAGTGAGGGGCCCAAGTCCTAAAAAGCCCGGCCTGATTTATCGGCCCGATGGCGACAGCCTGAATGCCCAGCGGGGGATTGATCGCGCGTGGGAGCAATTTCTCTGCAAGGGTGGCCAGGCCAAAGATCTGCCGATCCGCGACGTAATCGCCAGCTCCTGGGAGCGCTGCCTGTCCCAGGGCGTGAACCCGGAACAGAAAGCGGCACCACTGCTGGTGTCTGAAAACACCCTCTCCCACCACCGGCTGAGAAACTCCGATTTATTGCTGTGCGCAGAACCTGTGCTGGAACAGGCGCGCCTGTTTCTGCAGGATCTCGAAACCATCCTCTACCTGACCGACTACCAGGGACTAAACCTGCAGATTGTCGGCGACCCCAGAACCATTGACGATGCAAGAGATATCGGACTGGTGGAGGGCAGTGGCTGGAACGAAGGCCATTCCGGCTCCAACGCAGTGGGTACCGCCATGGCAACCCGCAAGCCGACCCAGGTGCACGGCGAAGAACACTACATTCAGGGCTTCAAACCCTGGACCTGTACAGCAGCGGTGATCGCCGACCCCTACGACAACCAGATGATGGGTGTGATAGACCTGTCCGGACTGTGCAGCATTTACGATAAATTCCATGTGCCGCTGGTGGTGGCCTGGGCCAGCCAGATTCAATCGGGCCTGGCGAAAAAGACCTCGGACCTGTGGAGCCTGATCCTCGAACACAGCAACAGTCAGTTCGGCCACTACCGCAACACCGGCAAGCTGTTGCTGGACAAGCAGGGGCGATTGATCAACTCTACCGCCAACGCTGCTGCCGCACTGGACTCCCTGGGTATCGACTACGATCCCGAGACCAAACGTCGCCTGTCGATGCAGCGCTTCGGTGGCGATGAAATCGTCTACCCGCACGACGCGGGGCTGTGGGTGTCGGAGGATTGGGTGGAACCGATACTGCACAAGGGCAATATTGTCGGCTTTCAGGTGCTGGTGCCGTCACCGCGCCGGTCTACCTCCAAACCCGCCGCCGAGCCACTGGCTGCCGGCCCGACGACCAGCCTCGATCCGTTTGACGGCATCTACGGCAAGAGCCCCTCTTTTCAGGCCAGTGCGGACAAGGCCCGCAAGGCGGCTAATACACCGCTGCCAGTGCTGATTCTGGGGGATACCGGGGTCGGCAAGGAAGTGTTCGCCAAGGCCATTCACGACAGCAGCCAATACGCCGACGGGCCGTTTATCGACCTGAACTGCGGCGGCTTCACCCGGGATATTCTCAGCAGCGAACTGTTCGGCCATGTGGAGGGGGCGTTCACCGGCGCGCGCAAGGGCGGCATGATCGGCAAAATTGAGGCGGCCAATGGCGGCACACTGTTCCTCGACGAAATTGGCGAGCTGCCGCTGGAATTGCAACCGGTGTTTTTGCGGGTACTGCAGGAGAAAAAAATTTACCGGGTGGGGGACATCAAACCAATCCCTGTGGATTTCCGACTGATTGCTGCCACCAACCGCGACCTGAAAGGCGCTGTGAACGAGGGGCTGTTCCGCAAGGATCTGTATTTCCGGCTATCCACCGTGACCATCAGTCTCGACCCACTGTCGGGCCGCAAGGAAGATATCGAAGGAATCGCTCAATTGGTGATGGCGCGCATCCGCAAAACCGACGACATCTCAGCGAAACGCTTCTCACCGGGCCTGATGACGGCCCTGAAAAGCCGCGAGTGGCCCGGCAATATCCGTGAACTGGCCAATGTGGTGGAGTGCATGTGTTTTATGTCCACAAACGAAACCCTGACGATTGACGATCTTCCCGAGGGTTATCGGCCGGGGGAAAGCAATCTGGAGCCGGAGCACGTCAACGCCTTCATCACCCCGCCCCAGGGCAACCTGGACAGGGTTGAAAAGTCCACCATCGAGGCCGCCATCAAACAGGCGGAAGGCAACATGACCCAAGCGGCCAAACAATTGGGCATTGCCAAAAGTACGCTCTACCAGAAAATGAAAAAGTACCACCTGAAAAAACCGACCTGATCATAAAGGGGTCATAAAGGGGTCGGTGACAAATGAGAGTCATTCGCACTTAATTTTCATTGGCCTGCCTCGCCTGGCATGACCCAATTTTCTCCCGACCACCTTTTCAATCTGCACCTGAAAATCACGACCCCCAAGGGGCATTGAAAATGTGGTAGCCCGCTGAATACCCTGCAGTAGCGACTTTTCCAGATCAACGGAAAACAGCGCGCGGTAAGCTTGGTAACGGCTTTTCTCATCCGACCCAAGCCGTTGGTAAACCTCGTGTGCAACGAGCTGCTTCCCTGGCTTGATTCCCGCATTGACACCATAGCTCGACCAGCGATAGTCAGCAGGGTGCCTGACAATGGAAGCCCTAACAGGATTTAGCTCTATATAACGGTAACAGGCCAGCAGGTAGTTTTCTGCATCCACCAGGCTTGCTTTATACCTCCCCTCCCAAAGAGTCCCGGAACGATTGTAGGTTTTGTTGATGTATTGCACATAACGACGACCGATTGATTGCATCACACAGGGAATGCCATCTTCACTTTCTGGTGTTAATAGCAGGTGCACATGATTTGTCATTAACACATAGGCATGAACGGATACCCGATGCTTATGACAGGCCTCGCTCAAACATTGAAGGTAGAAAAAGTAATCGCCATCGGTATAAAAACAGGCATTACGGTTGTTACCGCGACTGACCACATGGCTGGGTACATCCGGTACGAACATCCTTGTTTTGCGGGGCATTGTCGACTCCTTTCGACAGATAAACAGACGGGCAAGGGTCAGGCCGAACAACCAATAAGAATGATTCTCAGTTGTCACCGACCCCTTTTAGGGAGGGGCTAGTACATATGCTGGCCACCGTTGATGGACAGGGTCGAGCCGGTAATGAAACCGCTCTCGTCGGACACCAGAAACAGTACGCCCCGGGCAATATCGTGGGCGGAGCCAAGCCGGCCAACGGGAATACGGGCGACAATTTTTTCCAGTACGGCGGCGGGCACAGCCCTCACCATATCGGTTTCCACATAGCCCGGGGCCACCGCATTGACCGTGATCCCCATGCTCGCACCTTCCAGGGCCAGTGCCTTGGTAAAGCCGTGAATACCGGATTTCGCCGCAGCGTAGTTGACCTGCCCATACTGACCCGCCTGACCGTTCAGTGAGCCGATATTGACGATACGACCAAAACGGCGCTCACGCATACCCTCGATCACACAGCGGCTCATGTTGAAGCAGGAACCCAGGTTGGTATCCAGCACTTCCTGCCAGGATTTCTGGGACATTTTGTGCAAAGTGCCATCGCGGGTGATCCCCGCATTATTGACCAGAATGGAGACAGGCCCGATATCGCGCTCTATCGCTTCAATACCGCTTTTACAGGCATCGAAGTCGGATACATCAAACTTGTAGGTGGGAATACCGGTTCGCTCCCTGAACTCGCGGGCCCGTTCATCGTTACCTCCGTAATTGGCCACCGTCAGATAGCCCGCCTCCTTCAGTTCAATAGCAATGACTTCACCGATACCTCTTGTTCCCCCAGTCACCAGTGCTACTTTTGGCATCTCATTGTCTCCTGATTTTTTATTCTAGCTACATCTACAACTACCGGTACCAGCATGCTGCGCAAAATAGCTCGCCGGAACCAGCCCTATCATAACCCACGGGACAATTATTAAACCAAGCCCACAGGAAAACAAATACTGTGACAACAAAAGTTCAGGAAGTTTGACTGGAATCAAGACTTTTTTGGGGTGACGGGGATAGGAAAAAACTGGCAGGGGCGAACCGGTGACCGGTCCACGCCCTGTCAGGGAGGAAAACACTATTTGAGTCGGCGCATCACCGAGACGCAGTTGGTTACACCGGAACCACCGATATTAACGGTCATCCCAACTTCAGGGTTGCCCTTTGCCGCCACCCCGATCGGTTCGCCCACCAGTTGTTTGTAGACCAGCGCGTGCATCGATGCCCCTGTGGCACCCACCGGGTGTCCTTTTGATTTCAGACCACCGGACAGGTTGATAGGACAGTCGCTGTCCGGATCGTATTTACCACTCATGAAATCGTAACCGGCACGACCGGACTCGGACAGGCCGATGGCTTCGACGCAGAGAAGTTGGTTAATGGTAAAGCAGTCATGGACCTCCGCCAGATCGAGATCGTCCACGGTGGCACCCGCTTCCTTCAGCGCCAGGTCGACGGCGTGACGGGTGGCGCGAAGCTCATGCAGACGACCGATGCGCTCCTTGAGCATCATCCGGTCGGTCACATGGCCGATACCAGACAGTTCAACGGCGTGATTGAAGTTGGCTTTAGCGTTGTCGCTGGAAGTGAGCACCACTGCAGCGGCCCCGTCGGTAATCAGGGAGCAATCGTGCAGACGCAATGGCGGAGCGATCATCGGGTTGCTACCCTTGCCCGATTCCGGCAGGTTGAGGATCGCCTCGGCGGTAGTCAACTTGTTGATGTCCGGTATGCTACCGGGGCCAAAATGCGCCAGTGGATTCTGGATACCATTGCGATAGTTCAGGGCGCTGACATGGGCCAACATGATGCGCAGCTGCTCGGGAGAGAGCTCTTCTTTTTCCTGGTAAGCCTTACCCAGTTCAGCAAACAAACCGGGGAAGGTCATGCCCTTATTGCCTTCTTCCGGCCAGTAGGAGCAACAGGACAGCGCGTGGGTCACACCTGCGGTATCCAGGGTGTTCATCTTCTCGACACCGATCGCCAGCACATTTTTGAACCGACCAGAAGCCACCGCATAGGCGGCATTGTAAATGGCCAGGGAAGACGTGGCACAGGCGCCCTCGGTGCGAGTGGTGGGCTTGAAGAGTAACCCTTCTGGATCAATCTCCAGCGCCAGCGGCCCGACGTGCTCCTGGTTCACGAACAGAGATGGAGAGCAGGAACCGACCCAGATGGCATCGATGTCCTTTGCTTCCAATCCTGCATCGGCGATAGCACCCGCTCCCGCCTCTGTCAGCAATTCATAAAAGGATTTGAGGTCCTCGACTTCACCGGTTTCACGGTCGCGTTTGACGAACGCACCAAACTTGCTGTTATACGCACCAACAATACTAACCTTCACAATATATCCTCACTACTATTACAGACAGATGGTTAAAAGTTTCAGGCCCGGCGGGCAGGCGTGTAAAAAGTGTAGCCAAGACGGGAACGGTTCAGATCTTGCGACCCGCCGCCTCCCAGAAAACCTTGCGAATTTCTTTTTTCAGAACCTTGCCAACGGGACTGCGCGGCAGCTCATCCCAGAACAGAACCTGCTTGGGTGCCTTGACGCTACCCAGCTTGCTTTTGCAGTATTGAATAATCTCCTGTTCGTCCGGCGATTGGGATTTATCCTTTAATTCCACCACTGCGGTAACCTGCTCGCCCCATTTTTCATCGGGGATACCGATCACTGCGCAGTCCTTGATCGCCGAATGTCCCCAGAGCAACTGCTCGATTTCACTGGGGTAGACATTAAAGCCACCGGAAATGATCATATCCCGCTTGCGATCGACAATCGCCAGATAACCCTGCTCATCAAAAACGCCGATGTCTCCGGAGCGCTGCCAGCCACCCTCGCAGCGGATCGCTTCGGTAGCTTCAGGATTCCGGTAATAGGCCCGCATCAGCAGGTTGCCCCTGATGGCAATTTCCCCCTCCTGCCCCGGCTCGAGAAGGTTGCCCTCGTCATCCATGACGGCCACTTCGACGTGAGGCGATGTCTTGCCACAGGAACGCAGTATGGAAGGGTTGTTGCCATCCAGCGCCAGCACGTGATCTTCGGCGGAGAGGAAGGTACAGAGCATCGGCGCTTCAGCCTGACCGTAGGTCTGCACCATCACCGGCCCGAAAACGTCAATGGCTTCCTTGAGCTTTTCCACCGACATCGGCGCAGCCGCATACCAGAAATAACGCAGGCTGCTGTAATCCCAGGCTTTCACCCGGGGATGGGCCAGGAGCATGTAGATCGCGGTGGGCGGCATGAACAGGTGGGTGACCCGATGGGTTTCGATAGTGGCCAGCAGTCTCTCCGGCACCATGCCCTCCATCACGACGACGTTGGCTCCCTGACGAATCACTTCGAAAGCGGCAATACCGGCGGCATGGGTCATGGGAGCCGCCACCAGATAGCAGGCGGGAATCTCAGGCAACGGCATCAATTCATTCTGAATCGCCGAAAGCGTATCCCAGGTGAGACTTCCCCACTCCGCTAGCTTGGAGTCGCCAGTGGTGCCCCCCGTAGCAAACAGGTTGACCAGCCCTGCCCCGTCATCCACACCGTTTTCCGAATCGACGACCGATGCCTGACCGGAAAGCGCACGAAGATCAATACCGGCGACACGCTGGCCATTGAGTTCAATGAGCTGATCATCGGGAAAAGTGTCGGACAGTTCAGGAAAAGCGGTGGCGACGCTGTCGTCCACAAAGAGTTTTACCGCACCGGATTTTTCAATCAATTTGCGGTTGGCCTCAAAGGTGTTGCGCATGTTCAGCGGCAACCAGACAGCACCCGCCCGGGAAATGGCGAAGATGCAGCAGAAGGCCGCCACGGAATTGGGGGCGTAGGTAGCGACGATGTCCTGTCGCTTCACCCCCCGTTCCTTTAACAACGCGGCAATCTTGACCGAGGCATCGACCATTTGCCGATAGCTCAGCGACAGATCATTGTCCAGATCGACAAACTTCGCTTTCTCTGAGGACAGGGCAGGACTCTGATCGAGAAAATCGACTAGACGCATGATGGGCCTCGTTTACGGCTGAATCGGGTTAACCCTTCAGGCTAGACAGGGTATCAAGAACCAACTCGGGCTTCGCGTCCGGCGGAATAGTCAGGTAATAAAACCCCTCCACCGATGGCAGCGATTGGCCCGCCTGGTCGCCCCATAGCAGGTCGGTCACTTCAACACCTTTAGATTTGGCCCCCAACGGCGATGTGGCCGGGGCAATGGTAAAGGCCAGATCCGCGGGCACATCGAAATCGGCATCCGCTGCAGGCAGGTACAGTCCCACCGACCAGCGATAGTGTTTCGCCACGTTATAGATGGGTTGATACCAGGCCAGTTCAGCACCGCTGGCAGGCATCAGAGAGGTTTCCTCTACCAGCAACAAACCAGACAGTTCGGTTTCGCTGAAATAGCGCAGGAAATCAGCCACGTACATCGCTGCCGTATCGACGCTCATTTCATCCGGCTCGGCAATCTCGCCGTTGGCGGCCTGATGGGCTTTGACCAGCAGGGCACGGGGCGATGGCATGACCATAACCAGCGGTGTTGAACTGCTGTAGTTGTTAGCCAGCGCTGTGATGACCTCTGCCAGCAATTCGCGGGGGGCGTAGGCCTCCAGCATGGCTTTCAGCGCAGCGGTGACCCGCCGTTTGCCCGCCATGGCCGGCAACGCCTCGGCGTCTTCCCTGATCCAGTGCTGAAACAGGTCCCAGACATCGATAACGACCACCTGGGCTTTTACCAGACCGTGAGCCTGGCGATAAAACGACATATAAGCAGCGGGGTTGGTCCAGGGATTTTCATCCTTGCCCAGCAGCAGCTTTTTGGTGTAATCGTTGAAATTAATCCAAAGCCGGGGGGTTTCCCCCCCGGCTGCCAGATAGGACGCAAGATCCAGAGCCATACTATTTCCTCTCGTTCTCGGGCGGGAGACCAGCGTCTTTTCTGACGGCTGCAAGTTTGGCTTCCAGTTCGGCAATTCTCACATCCTTGGGGTTGACCATATAAATTGGTCCCGTATTTTTGGCATCGCGCTTGTCATGGATACTGCCCGCGTACACCGTGTCGATGTCACCGTTCCAGGCACCGTAGAATGGAATGTTCTCGGGCGGATGATCCTTGACATGTTTCTTGACGAACTCGGCATAGGGCACGCCCTGTTTTTTCCGCTGCTCGCGATACTGGGCACGCAGTTTTTCGGTAGTCTCGAGATCCACGGCCAGCGTGGTTTCGTTGAACTCCACCTTGTAGAGCTTTTTCGCCCACTCGGCAGAGATCAGGCCTTCCTCAATATCCATGATCACATAGGTGGGATCGCGTTCGAGGGGGTCGCCGTAACCACCACCGGTACCCTGGGAGATCATGTACAGCTCGCCGCGTTTGGAGATATCAAAACCCATACCCATGTGGTGGGTGGTGTATCTGGCATTCGGGAACGGTTGCTCATTCATGATTTCATGGATGCTGTGCTTGAACAGTTGCGGATTTTCCAACAGAACTTCGTAGACATCCACACCCTGTACTTTACACAGGGGATAGGAACCGCCGGCATAGCCACCGAACAGACCCTGGATGGTCGGCACCTTGGAACCCTGGGTCGTGGTCATAAAGCCCCACTGATCACTGTCCTTGGTGGCGGCAATCATGGTATAGCCCATACCACCACGATATTTGCCGGGGGCCTGGGTGTTGGCGGTCATTTTCTTGGATACCAACTGCAGGAACGGCACTTCCTCTTCGTTCATTTCCTGTTCACCGATGTCCGCCATGGTGGCAAAAATCGGAGACAGCGCGTGTTCACCATCGCGGTCCATGCGGGCACCACCGCCCATACCGTTCAGGTCGGCACAGATGTTGCCCAGGGTTTCACCGTGCTGGTTCAAACCGCCCCAGATGAAGGTGTTGATCATGTTGTGCCAGGGCGCCAGTACCCGGGTGTATTTGTCGGGACAGCTGTACAGGAACTTGGCGGTCGCATGCTGGGCCACCGTAAAGCTGTGGAAGATGGACATCAGGCTCTGGGAGTTCGGTGCTGCGTATGAACTGTCAACCAGCGTACCTTGCTGGGTGATGAACTCAACAGGCGACAGGCCCGCCTGACCGCGGGGCAGATCCGGCCAGACGTGATTCATAAATACCTGACCCACCATGCCTTTCATACCTTGCAACTGGGTGTTGATGGCACGGTTGGTCAACTCGGGGCTGGTACCTCTGTAGTCAAAGATCAGGCGATCACCCTTCTTGGTCACAGACAGGCAGACTTTCAGCAATGCATTTTCACGCAGGGTGCTGTCCATGATGGTCTGGGTACGCACGGTCATGTCGGGCCACTCGGAAATACGGCGACGGACTTCGGTCACGACACTTTCGTTGGTGTAGCGCAGACAGGCGGTCAGGGCATCCGGGCCATCGGCGGCCAGCACTTCCTTGATCCGCTTCTCAAGACGCATACAGGCAAACAGTTTTACCTTCATGTCCTCGTATTGCAGCTTCGGCTCGCGCACGGAGTTCTGCAGGAAAGTCAGCAGGTCCCGCTTGATTTCGTAGTTTTCCACCACTTTGAACGGCGACATTTTCAGGCCTTCGTCAAAGGAGGTTTCCGCCATGGAAGGCATACCGCCGGGCTCGATCGCACCATTCTCACCCTCGTGAACGGTGGACGCCACCCAACAGACCAACTTGCCTTCGTGGAAGACCGGCAGAATCATACTCTGGTCGGTGTTGTGCACGTTGCCGTAACGAGCATCGTTGTGGATGAAGCCATCACCTTCTTGAACACCCACAGTCTTTTCATCAACCCAGTTCTTGATGATGAACTTGATCGGGTGGTGAACCAGTGCGTTGAAAATCAATACCCCGCCGGCGCTGCCGATCGTGAGGTCGCCAGAGGCCGAGTAGATACCGGTGATGATGTCACCCCACTTGGCACCGGGGGCGGCACCCATCTGCTCAAGCATCTCAAAACCTTCCTCACAGGCAGACTGAAGCCGGTCGCGAATGGAGGCGATCTGGTTGAGGTCGGTATACTTGTCCATTGCCCTTTCTTCATCGGACGTGCGCGGCATGATGCTGTGGTCGCGCATGATCTCGGGATCGGGCCCCAGGAAAAGGGTAGTATCCTTGAGGAATTTCTCGATCAGCTCCTGATCTTGCAAAGCTGAATTGTTTGTTTCGTTATTCATAATCAAATACCCCTATATCCACTCAATTTTGTGCATCGGTGCGGAAGAACCATACGGCGCCCTGCTCGGCAGAGACATACTTCCAGCCCGGTTCAATCAAGTAGGTTGTTACGTCCGAGGCCACGATACCGGGGCCCACGATTTCTGTTCCCGGAGGGATGTCATTCTTGTGCCAGACCGGTGTCTCGGTTGCCTTGGCGCCCGTGCTGACAAAGTAGCAGGTGCGTTTGGCAATCGGCTCCGGCGGTGCAGAGCGCTCACTTTCGGGAATCGGCTTGATGTGTTTGAAGTGCACGGTGTCGTGTTCCACATAGGACGCCACACGGATGGTATTGATACGAATACCCGCTTCCGGCGCCTGGCTACCTTCACCAAAGCGTTTGCCGTAGTCCTCGGAGAACTGTTGCAGGATATTCATGACATCCATGGCAGATTCCAGGGTGTGCTTGGGCACCACCACGGTGGTCTGCACCAGCTGGTTACCGTAGCGCATATCCAGCTCGAGCGAATAGCGGATGTCATCCAGCTTCATGCCCTGGCGCAACAGGTCGTTCTGACCACGGGCACTCAGCTCGGCAACGATGTCGTTGAAACGCTTGTAATCGTCGAACACTTTGCGGGTGTTGTCATTGTATAGCACCATGAACAGTGACATTTCATGAATGTGCATCTGGTGCATATTGCCTGCACCCACTGCAGAGAAGACGGAACTCATGGGTGGTGCCAGGATTTTGTCAATGCTCAGATTGCTCGCAATACCACAGCAGTGCAGCGGACCGTTGCCACCATAGGCGAGCATGGTGAAGTCTTCAGGGTCATAACCGCGAACCCGCAACTCGGTGTGCAGACCGTTGGCCATGTTGCTGTCAACTTTTTCCTTGATCAGCAGTGCCGCTTCAATCGGCGAGACATCCAGGTCGTCACAGAGGGTTTCCTCAATGGCAAATACGGAACGCTTGGGGTTCAACGGAATATGGCCGCCGGCATAGTTGGTGGGATCGAGATAACCCAGCACCAGGTCGGCATCAGTGACAGTAGGACTCATGCCACCGCGGTCATAACAGGCGGGACCGGGGTCGGAGCCGGCACTTTTCGGACCGACGGCAACTGCGTTGTACATCCGGTCAAAGCTGGCGATGGAACCACCACCGGCGCCGAGGGTAACCAGGTGGACCATGGGCACAGACACCAGCCAGCGGTCGATAACCGGGTTGAAGTCATAGTGCTTGATGCCGCCTTCAACCACGATACCGATATCATAGGAGGTGCCGCCCATATCGGTGGCCACCACGCTGCCCAGATCGGCTTCTTTTGCCAGATGCTCTGCGGCACTGATACCGGAAACCGGACCGGAGTGAATGGTTTGCAGGGCGTCAGTGGAGTTCAACTGCGCCATACCACCGGAGTTGTGGATTACCAACATCGGCTTGTCGTACTTATTGGAACGCAGGTTTTGTTCCAGCTGACTCATGGCGTGATACATGGTGGAGTGCAGATAGCCATCCACAATCGCCGAGGTTGCGCGAACATATTCACCCTTCCGGCCAGCAACGCGGTGAGACAAGATTACAGGAATGGAACCCAGCAGATGCGAGGGATACTCATCCAGCAAAATCTGTTCAACACGCTTTTCGTGGGCGGGGTTCACGACAGAGTTGACCAGACAGACCACAATCGCCTGGGCACCCTTGTCCACCAGCTTTCTGATCTTGACGCGCACATCCGGCTCGTCCAGAGGCATAACCAGTTCGCCCTGGAAGCCGAGGCGTTCACGAACACCCTCAATCATGTGTGGCAGAACCAGCGGGGCAGGACGCTGGGCATCGGGCAGGTTCTGCTTGCCCAGCTCGTCGAGGCCTTCACCATAACCGCGACCGCGGCTGAGCGGCACCATCGCCTCGTAGCCCGCCGTCACCAGCATGCCGATACGGGGGCCTTTGTGCTCGATCAGGGCATTGGTGCCCAGCGTAGTGGCGTAGCGAACCGAATCCACTCCAGAAAGGATACTTTCCATGGTGAGACCGAGTTCAGTGTATGCACTCTCCAAGGCTTCATTAAAACCGAGAGAGAGGTTTTGGTGGGTCGTCAACGCTTTGGTTTCAATGTACTTGTCATCCCAAACCACAAAGCAATCGGTAAACGTACCACCGATATCAACTGATATACGTTTCATAACCTTTTTCCTAAAACAGACCTAATTTATTCAATCACCAATCGACAAGCCCTATCAGTGCTTGTGGGTGTGACAGCGATCTACCAGAATATTGGGGCCTTTCACCGGCTCGAGAATCTCTTCGCGGTGGCTCCACTGTTCTTTCAGGGCATCAACGTCTACTTCCATATCATATAGCGGCATATGGTTGGGGAAGGTGTATTCAACCTCCACCTGGGTGCCACAGGACGGACAGTAAAATTCGTAGATGTTGACCCACTCCCTGTCGGGACAGAAGGTGAAACGGTATTTTTCAGGGTCAATAATCGACGGGTGAATATCCGCAGGATCGCGGTTATAGACCAGCAAACCCTCTTTGTAGTTGCCGCGGGCTGGAGCAACCACATGGTCACAGACCCGGCACTCCCAGTTTTCCGTATCCAGGTCAATACGGAGGTATTCAGTCATCAATACTTTCATTATTTGTCCCCCTTGGTCAGGCGGATATCGCCCAGTTCAGTCACCACGAATTCCCAACCTTCGCGAACCAGACAGGTAAAGAATTCTTCCTCAAGGATAGCCGGTCCTGTGCCGTGGGCACCCGGCTGCATATTATTCACTTCATAGACAGGCACATCATTCCAACCAGCGCCGCCAGCAAACAGTGAGCGGTTTTTGGTGGATTTGGCCTGGGCTCCTTTGGAAACACCGGCATGCTTGTTATCTTCGGTTTTCAGTTTTTTGCGCACTGAAACTTCAAGCGTCACATCGTCTGCTTTTGCCATGTCCTGCGGAATGGAAATGGTGTGTCCCAGTACATAAACGGACTCAACACCGGCTTTCTCTGCCACCAGTCTGGCGACAACCTCGTATTCACCCTTGGCGTAGCCTTCGGCAAACATGTCTCGCTCACCGCGCTCAACCAGTGCAGCATAGGCTGCTTCCAGCGCCTGCTGACGATTGCCGGTCAACACCGTGGAATAGCTCTGGCCGATGTCGCAGGAACCCATGCCAAAGGCGCTGAAGACCGCAGCCATTTTGGGTACAAATACGGTGGAGATACCGCAGTCTTCGGCGATACCACAGGCATTCATCGGACCGGCTCCACCGAAGGCGAGCAGGACGGTATCACTGTCAATGTCGCCAAAAGATTTCAGTTCGCCAGCAATTTTCTGCTCGAACGCATCGCGCAACTTGAGCAGGGCTTCATCCGCGGTAATTCCCAGCGGCGCAGCAATATTTTCTGCGATTGCCGTGCGAGCCCGTTCGAGATCGAGAGCCAGACCACCGCCAAAGAACGTGGACGGATCCAGTAGACCCAACAACAGGTTTACATCCGTGATCGTGGCATTCTTGCCACCGCGACCAAAACAGGCCGGACCAGGTACTGCGCCGACACTTTCCGGCCCTACCTGGATAGCCCCGTTTTTGACGGCGAGGATGGAGCTTCCGCCGACACCCGGGCTGGCAATTGCAGACAGCCCGAAGGAGATGGGAACACCTTCAACCGTACCGCGACGCTGCTCGTGCACGCTGTGGTCAATCACATGACCGATGTCCGTAGTGGTACCACCAACATCCATGGAGAGCACATTGGACAGGTTGTATTGCTTGCTGAAGGTTTTAACGCCCTCCATACCACCGCGTGGACCGGAGCTGTAGGTTTTTACGGCAATCGTTTTTGCGACGCGCGAGGCATCACCATCATTGCGGAAAATCAGCAGGGGGTTCTTGGTGCGATACTCGCGAAGGCGGTTTTCTGCGTTGTAGAGGAAGTTTTCCATCGCCGGGTGCAGGAATGAATTGATCATTGCAGTCCAGCCGCGGCGCTCAGTGGACACATCATCGGCCAGCTCACTGGCAAACAACATGGGTACAGCACCGAGCAGGTGACGGGGGTAATTGTCAAAAGCGATCCGTTTGAATTGTGCTTCGTACTCGTCAGCCTTCTCGGACTCAAAACAAACCACAATACGGTTGGCACCCACGGAAGTGAGACGGGTGATGACCGAAGTGGTATCCGCACCTTTTGATTCATCATCCACATCGGCCAATTCAACTTCAGAAACCCTGTCGCCAATCAGGAAGTCATAGAGCTCCGGATCCTGCTCACGCAAACGGGCGGGCAACGTAGAGCCCTTGTTGATGATCAAACCGAGTCGTGGACCTTTACGTTCAACAATGGCATTGGTTCCCTGCGTGGTTGAATAGCGGATATGATCCACTTCAGCCAACAACCGGGCGACATTTTCTTCTCCGTATACTGCCTTGGAAGCAGACCGCAGACCATCAAAAAAACACTTACTCAAATCGTAAGGTGTTGTCAGAGTTTTGGTCTTGTAGAAGTTGTTTTCTGTCAGCACACAGATATCTGTGAGCGTACCGCCATTATCGATATTTATTAGCATTCCCATATCGAGTTACCTTAGTTCTTTTACTAGCCGAGAATAGTTAGGGTTATAAACTTCACCAGAATGTGACCAATAAAAATAGCCACCATCTGGAGAGCTCCATTACTTATGCAATAGACATACCAACTTATTATTGGTGAGAGCATGAATTATATCTATTTGTTTTATATTAAAAATTCATGTCTCACTTGATTGTGCAACAGACCACCTGACCTGTCCGGAAATCAATCACCTGTTTTAATTCACTATGGATTACGCCCAACAGGCTTTCTAAAAAGGAACCTGTCAGGCAACGGTGTCGACTCAACCATCGAACCCGTCAAATCAGTATAGTAACTATAGAGCGCCTTGAACAACTCTACTCGGAAACCACCCCTTCGAACCCCGGCCCCATAGTCGCTGGCCCGACATCAGGCCGAGTAATACTCAATGTAAAACTGCACGTCTCCCATTGCCGAACTGAGACTGTGCGTGAGATCGGGAGCCATGACCCCAGCAAAGCCCTTGTCGAGTAGAAAACCACGGCTGGCAGGCACGCCTGGCTCAATAACGAACTGCAACATACCCTCTTTGACCACAACCCTGGCCCATACCCCGGGCTCCGTAGAGAGGCCACCCTGCCATTCGCTCGGCATATCCGAACGCTGATACACCGGGGTGGTTTCGACCAACGTCATTCCATCGGGGATTTTAGGCATATCGCAGTCCACACACTCAACACTGTCACCAATATGTTCCTGTCGTCCCTTGCCGGTGCCAATCCAGCGGCACTCCATGTAGGGAGGATTGTGCTTCATCTGCAATTCGTGACCACATTCCAGCTCCGCCACCCACTCCTGAAAGCGGTCCAGGTGAAAACCCTCTATGACTCTCTGCATAACATCAAACCTGCGATTAACTGATACACCGTACACGCCGAATAGTTTTCAACGCCCAATACCAGTATAGGGATCACTGTGGTTTCTTGCAGGCCGCATGGAAAGTTTTGTCGACAATAATCCTGCAATCCCCCGCCCCAAACTGGCAGCACTGGAACTTGTGGCACTGCCTGTCTGGCACTACGCTATAGAGTGGTTTTCCATTGTTATTTATTTGGATATAACTCTTGTTTAGGTCGGAGGTATGAAGGGATGAAATATTTAATGATCCTTTATGTAGCTGCATCGATAGCCGTGACGGGCTGTTCACCAGGCGACGCTTCAGAATCAGAACAGGAAATATCGGCTAATGGTTTTTCTCCGTATGTCGATGAGCAGGGAAACATTAGCCGGCCAGATAATTTTCGTGAAAACTGGGTTCATCTCGGTACCTGGTTTGTGAAGGAGGATGATCATGCAAGTGGCCCCGGTGTTCACGATGTCTACGCTACACCTGAATCCGTTAAAGGATTCAAGAAAAACGGTCAATGGCCCGATGCTACAGTGTTGATAAAAGCCGTTTCCGGAATTGAGGAGAAGCAGCTATCTACAGGAAATGCACAATGGGCCGGCGATACCGGTGTCTGGTTTGTGATGGTGCGCGACCGGGAAAACCGATTTCCGGACAACAAGGCCTGGGGCGAAGGCTGGGGTTGGGCTTTATTCAAGGCAGATGCGCCCAAAAAGAATGTAACAACCACCTGGCATGGCGAAGGGTTCAATAATTGTTTTGGCTGCCATGTGCCGGTTAAAAGTACCGAATGGGTTTATATCGACGGCTATCCCACCGTGAGGGATTTCGCACGCTATCCGGAACTGGACGGCCCTTCAGAATAGCAACCCACTAGAAAACCGATAGCCAGCGAGGGCTAATAATATTCGTAGCACTGCGGCCGATTCAAACGCTCATTTGTCAGTCGCTGGCGCATTCAAAGTGAATTTATGGGTTTTACTCGACACACAGATCGAGGATGTCTGCACCTACCTGTCAGACAAAAATCACGAGATCACATCGGGGCTAAGCGAAGAAGAATTGTCACTATTTGAGACAAACGCCAAGCTAAGTTTCTACACTGTCTTCAACAGGTTTCTGCTTGCCTCCGGCATTCTCGTATTAATACTGGCATTGGCACTGTTATATTTCACTCGCCAATATGCCACACAGCAGAAGCAACAAAACCGCCCGCCCACATCAGCAGTACTTACCCGTATCTATGGAGCCATTATGAAAACCTATACCGTCCACTGCAGCTGTAACCGCATCGAATTGTCTCTATGCGGCGAGCCCAGGGCGCGGGTCATTTGCCACTGTATCGACTGCCGGGAATTGCTTGACGGCCCGTTTTATCCGGTCACCGTGTGGACTGATCAAACTGCTTCCATCACCCATGGCGAAAGCAACCTCAGCATCTACAAACACCCCAGGCTGAAAATGAAAAAGTATTTCTGCACCAACTGCGGAGAAGTGCTGTTCAACACCAACAGCGTGGACTGGCGGGCTGTTCCCCAGTGGCTGATCGCCAAGAACCACAACAACCAACTGCCCCGGGAATTAACCGCCGTGACACATGTTTTCTATGAACAGCGCATTATTGATGTCAGCGACAATCTGCCCAAGCACTTGCGCGGCTTTAGCAGCCCGCCCTTTGAAGGCTGAAGATAGCGCCGGCGCCCAAAACGGTCAAGCCGTTTTGTCGAAGGGGTATTCTCATCCATGTCTCCTGACACCCACCCATAAAAAACCCGGCATAAAGCCGGGATTTTTATGGGTGGCGGTGAGGGAGGGATTCGAACCCTCGATAGGGGATTAGCCTATACTCCCTTAGCAGGGGAGCGCCTTCAGCCACTCGGCCACC
>TARA_R110000850_G_C9996129_1_pt1 | contig 41118 bp, 33 predicted proteins | sample TARA_R110000850 | Tara Oceans TARA_R110000850 (sample SAMEA4397586) | marine metagenome | biome: Polar Biome; feature: [SRF] surface water layer (ENVO:00010504); material: water (ENVO:00002006), including particulate matter (ENVO:01000060) such as... | depth 5 m
AGTTCCGCAAGGAGTGCCCGTTCGAGTCGGGCCAGGGGCACCATTACAGACATTGCTGGAAAACCACCATTTTTGTGCACGAAGAGTGGGGCAAGAAGGGCACCACTTCAGTGTGGCCCTTTGAGCTCAATTGGCAAAGCGGGGCCTGTTGTGTTGAAAGCTGGATAGATAGCTATGTGGTTCAGCATTTCTGGGGAGAGAGAATATATTGTGATTACACAATATAAAAATCGCCCCTTATCTCGGGCGGTAGTTCGCAACTTTGCTCTACTCAATCCCCAGCGCTATGGAATTTGGGGCAGCTCTATCGCTTTCACGAGACCCAATTTACGATCCACAGCATAAATTATCTGACTATTGTCTGGCGCAAACGAAAAGGCTTGGCCCTCTATCTCGAGTGAGATGGTCGCAACATGTGTCAGATATGGGCCGCTGACGGGCGCTTCCAGAACATAGATCTCGGGTCGGTCGTGGCCGGATATATATAGTCTGCCATCGGGGCCGATCGCACCGCCAGATGCGGCGTAAGGAGCCATGAGATCGGTTATCGCTTTCGGGAACAGCCATCCGCCTGTGCGCCGCCATTGTTTGTCAAGAGTCACGACGCTGGAATAGCGATGGTCCTTATAGGGAACCCCGCGTCGGTCATAATGGGCAAAGGATGCAAGAAAGCCGTCTTTCGTGGCCGCGAACCAGGTGAGGGATCCTTCCTCCATCATGCCCAGGCTGTGAGTGGCACGGTGCTCCATGGTTTCCGTATCGAAAATCTCGATGGATGAGCCCATCGGGGCAGCAGGATAATTGGAATTTGCGCACCACAGTTGCGCTGCCTCTACATAGCAGCTGTTGAGATGCTCGATGCCGGGCGAAGGCAGATCGCTCCACCAGCCAACAGGCGAACCATCGGCCAACATATATTTGCCGATAGTGCTGTTATCGATGGCGTAGAAATGGCGCTCGTCCGCCGCGGCCCCCTGATCGGCTTCCGCGGCATTATAAACGTTTAGTGTCTTCGCTTCGAGCAGGACCGGGGTCGGAACGCCTTTACCATCATGCTGACGCAGGACCGGTTCGCCAAAGCTCGGACCAGCCGCGGTTACAGATGCGGACAGGAACGCGGACAGCATGAATAGTCGTGAGGGTTTGATCATAATATGATCCTTTGCTTACAGAAATAGCATTGGAGAGCCGGTTTATGGCGAGCGATCATTTTGACCGCTCGCCATAAACCGGAGACTCAATTCTGCTGGATCAGAAACTGGCGCTGAATCCGAAATCGACATTGACGCCATAAGCTTCACGGGCCGTTATCTGATTGCGTATTGCTTGATAGCCTATCGAAGGCTCCTCGGTGATATTGGAAACAGAGCCAAAAACTTCCACTCCCTTCATCACACGGTAGGACAGGCGCGCATCCAATACGGTTCGCCCCGCAGCATAGCCATCGCTCGCGCTGGTTCCTCCGACAGAGGTGAGATAGGCATCGCGGTAACTGAGTGCTACCCGCGCCTCAACCGGTCCCTTTTCATAGAAAATGGCTCCGCCCGCAATCCACTTGGACTGGCGGAAGAAAGGCAGATCGTCTGCCCGGCCCGGAACATTCACATTACTGTCTACAAAGGTGACATTGGCCGAGATACCGAACCCGTCAAGCGGAGCGGGTAGAAACGTCAACCGCCGAACCGCATTGGCTTCGATCCCGAACAATTCTCCATCCGTGGCATTTTGGGGCTGTGACAGGCCAAGCAGATCAATGCCGGCAAAGCTGGTGTCTACCAAACGCTGCGTGTAAACCGGGTTCTTGATATTCTTGTAGAACATGGCGAGCGAGAAGACGCTCTCTGCATCCGGATAATATTCGGCCGAGAAATCCAGCCCCATCGATGTATAAGGTTCGAGACCGGGATTGCCTGCTGCGCCTTCGCCATCCTCTTCCTCGAATGTTGGCACGACATCGCTATAGTTGGGCCGGCCGATGGTATTGGTCCAGGCTGCCCGAAGGGCAACATTCGGCATTGGGCGATAGTTTAGTGTCACATTGGGCAGGACGTGGGTATAAGTCTGGTCAAAGCTCAGGGGCGTGATATCAGAGACGGTGATTGTGCCGTTGCCATCGGTGTCGCGGATAGCAAATGCATCATAGGTCCCCTCGGTCCGCTCGATCCGCACGCCGCCAATTGCGGTCAGATCGCCCAATTCCATGCTGGCCATCACATAGCCGGCATAGATTTTTTCGTTGATGCGATAATCCGACGCCCGATCATTAAAGCCGGTTGCTTCTTCATCGAGGACCAGCGAGCCAGGGTTCTGCTGGAAAAAATAATCCAATGTTGCTGCATAATCCATCGCCGGTCCAAAGCGGTAATCGCCATCATAGAAATTGGCAATTTCGGGCAGGGCGGTGCCGGTGTCGGCAAATGTGACGGCGGCGGCAGGTTCCCAGAGTTCCTGATAATTATCACGATCCTTGGTCCGGTCCGTATATTTTACACCAAATTTGAGGAAACTGTCGCTCACGGCGGCAAAATTGACTTTAATGTCGGCCTTGATGGCGTGAAGGTCCTCGTCGATGGTCTCCCGACGAAGGCGAATGCGGCGCAGTGGAAATGATGCCGGATCGAACAAGACTTCATCGACATCGACGAAACTCGGCATTTCGCCTTCAACCAGGATCGTCGAAACGGCCACGCTGCCCGAGCGATATTCGATATCGTCGCGCACCGGCGTATGTTCCTGCGCGTGCGCATATGTATAGTTCAGGGCAAGATCGACATTGCCGAAGCTGAACTCCGCACCTGGCGATATATTATACAGCTTTTGGGTCTGTTCGTTCTGGCGGAATTCACGGGATGCCCGGCCCGATGAATAGGTGACCTGATCGGGGGCCGGAAATGTTATGTCCCCGCGCGCCATGTCATAATCGAACTGGTCGCGTCCTTCCACGTCGGTAAATTCATTGTAGATATTGCGAACATAAAGATGGACAGTATCGCTTGGCCGCCAGTCGAGGTTCAGGATTGCGCCAATGCGTTCGCGCATGATCGAATAATCATAATATCGCATACCGGTAGGGGCAAAGAAACCGTCCGAAACTTCTGTCCAGCCCAACGGATCAACCAGTTGGCTGTCGATGAAGCGTTTTGAATAGCTTATACCGGCGACAATCCCGAAATCCTCGTTGGGGCCGATCAATTGTCCGTGCATCGCGCTGGCAGCGAAGCCGAGCTTGTCCGACGCTCCGTTATAAATGCCGCGGCCGGAAAGATAAGTGAACGGCTTGTTCTGGTCGAACGCTGTCGGCGTGACGATATTGATCGAACCGCCGATGGCATTGGCGTCATAATCCGGGGTAACGGTCTTGACGACCTCGATGGCAGCGACGAGGTCCGAGGGAATAGTATCGAGCGCAACACGCCGTCCTTCCGCCTCGGGGATACCGACAATATTGCCGTCGATAGTCACCTGGTTCAGGTTGGGATCAACGCCACGAATGACGACATAGCGTGGTTCGCCTTGGTCAATTTCGACCGAGATTCCCGGAAGCCGCTGCAATGCCTCGGCGGTGTTATAGTCGGGCAGCTTGCCGATACCGTCGGACGATACAATGTCCGAGATGACAGACAGGGACCGCTTGCGTTCAATCGCCAGCAGACGCGACGTGCGTGCGCCGGTGACGACGATGGCACCATCTGTGGTTTCCCCTTCCAGTTCGATACTGGCATCAGCCGTTACCGAACCTTGCTGCGGTACTGTGACCGTCATTCTCTGGTCTTTATAACCCGGCTGCACAATGAGCAGCGTGTAGGTGCCCGCATCAAGGCCGAGCATCGAATAGCGGCCGTTTTGGTCAGTGCCGACCGATTGGCCGGTTTCTTTGATTATTACCGTCACACCGCGCGCTGGACGATCCAGCGAAGCACTGCTTATTGTCCCGATGACATCACCGGCAATTGCTGTTCCAGGCAAGGTGACTGAAGCCAGAATTGCTGCACGAAGCAAGCGTGTGCGGCGACCTTTACGGTTAAGAATTTCACGACCCATTTTATAAACCCCATTTTTGAGTGAACCAGTTGTGGGGCGTCCGCTAGCGGTCGGGAATGACGACCTGATTGCTGTAACATGTATTGAATGTGAAAGTTATTGGTCGGTTTTAAATAGTTTGGACGTTTAATTAATGTGTCACGTCAGCGCGTTAGCCGGCGGCCATGACCAAGAAAAAATTTGCACTGCCATCCTCGCCATTGCCTACCGTTTCACGGCGCTCGCTCCTGCGGGCTTCGGCAATTGGACCGACCCTGCTCATGGCCAGTTCGCTAAGAGCGGCCCCACAACCGGCTTTTACCCACTCGGTCGCTAGCGGCGATCCGGAGCAGCGAAGCGTTACACTGTGGACAAGATATGTGTCACCCGATGCAGAGCCTGGCTGGTTGCAGGTCGAAGTTGCAGAGGACGAGCAGTTCAAACGGATCGTTTCACGCACTTCCGCCCTGTCCGCGCCGGACAAGGATTTTTGCGTTCATGTCCGGCCGGACAATCTCCAGCCGGGGACCTGGTATTATTATCGCTTCCGGGCTGAGACGGGCGAGGTTTCTCCCACCGGACGCACACGCACTTTGCCGGAAGGTCCGTTGAACCAATTCCGGATCGGCGTTTTTTCCTGCGGCAATGCGACATCGGGCTGGTTCAATGCCTATGCCCATGCTGCGGCCCGCAATGATCTCGACTTGCTGGTTCATCTTGGCGATTATATTTACGAATCCAAGCTGGACCGCTCCGATGCGCTCGAGGGCATGGCAGAGCTTCGGGGAATAGAGCCCGCGCACGAGGCGGTCAGTCTTTCCGATTATCGCAAACGCTATGCCAGCTATCGCGCCGACCCAGGTCTGCAGGAATTGCACCGTCGCTTCCCGATCATCGTGATGTGGGACGACCATGAAACCGTGAACAACAGCTGGACCGACGGAGCGGCCAACCATGATCCGGCTACAGAAGGCCGCTGGAAGGACCGTATGGCGGCCGGCGTGCAGGCATTTCAGGAGTGGCTGCCCATGCGCAGCAAGCCATATACCCAGTATCAGCTTGGCGATCTTGCCACATTGTTCCGTTTGGAAACCCGGCTGATTGGGCGTTCGGAGCAGCTCGATCTGCGGGACGTCATCAGTGGCGGTGAAAAGGATGTCGCTACCGCTGCCTTAGCTTTTCGCGATGGACCGCTGAATGATCCGGCGCGCACGATGATGGGTGCCGAACAGGAACAGTGGCTCGCGGACGGGCTCGCCACATCCACCGCATCCGGCCGGAAATGGCAAATTCTGGCGCAGCAGGTGATCATGGGGCAGTCCCGCATGCCCGCAGACTTCTCGACCTTCTTTGGTCCGGATGATCGGGTAAGTGCAAAGAAGCTTGAAGAAATGAAGGTCTCCGCGCGCCTTTCAGCCATAGATGTGCCGTATCATATGGACCGATGGGAAGGCTATCCTGCGGCACGGCGACGACTGCTGCAAGCTTCGCAAGAGGCAAATGCTGATCTCGTGGTCCTCAGTGGCGACAGTCACAATGCCTGGGCGTTCAACCTCGAACATGATGGTCAGCCAGTGGGCGTTGAACTGGCCGTGCAAGGCGTGTCTTCGCTTGGAATGGACAAGCGTTTCCACGGTGATCCAATTGCCATCGCGGAGCGGTTCGTTGATGCCAGTCCTGATCTTGCATGGTGTGATACAAGCCAGCGGGGCTATATGGTGCTCGACGTGCAGGCCGACCGGATTTCGAATGAATGGCTATTCATTCCCTCACGCATTGCCCGAACGGTAAAGGTTAGCGGAACCCACCGAATGCAGGTAGCGAGGGGGACACGAAAGCTCGCGGCTGGGTGATTACCTCATTCAGAAGATGATTCCGGTTAATCTGTAGCCATAGAGGGATTTATAAGACTTTCTATTTGCGAACTTTGTAAAACTGGGCTTTTTGATGCCAGTCATTTCTTTGGCCAATAGCCTCTGTCTGCTATGCAATGTTGCGCAAGGAGGTTTTTGTGGAAATTGATGAAGTCATTTCTTTTCTAAAACGACATGCGCCATTTGACAGTCTTTCGGCGGATATTACTGCCTCCCTCGCACGCAAAATCGAGATCCGCTATTTCCCGCGTGGAACGGTGATCATTGATGCCGGTGTAGAAAATCTGGCATTGGGTATCGTGCGGTCCGGGGCGGTTGAACTGCGATTGGGTGGCACCGAACTCAATCACCGGTTGGGCGAAGGCGGCATCTTTGGTTATCCATCACTGCTCCACCATCAAGTCACCCGCAACAAGGTGATCGCGCTGGAAGATTGCCTGATCTACCAGCTTCCCAAAGCAGATTTTCTCAAGTTACTGGAACAGCATGCGGCATTGAAGGGATTTTTTGCCAAAGATGAAGCTGAACGGCTGCGTCGGGCGGTCGAAGGTTTGCGCCAGAGGGAAAATGGCTACGGCGATGCGGCGATGATTGCGGTAAAGCTGAAAACGCTGCTGCGCCGCAAACAAGTGGTGACTGCTCGTCCTGACGACACGATCCGTGATGCGGCAAAGCTCATGACCCAGACTGATGTTTCGACTTTGCCGATAACCGATCAGGGCAGGCTGACGGGGATATTGACCGACAAGGATCTGCGTCGCCGGGTATTGGGTGAGGAGGTTTCTCTGGATGAGCCGGTTTCCAGGGTGATGACCCCCGATCCGATAACCATGTCTTTGGACGGTGATTTGCTGTCCGCGATGCTCGTGATGTCCCAGAAAAATATCCATCACTTCCCGATCGTTGACGACGCAAACCAGATTGTCGGCGTGATCAGTGCCAGCGACTTGCTCAACCGCTTCGGCATGAATGCGCTGCAGGTGGTGGCAGAGATAAAGGCGGCCCCCGATGCGGCGACGGTCGCCATAGCGGCGCAGCGCGTGGGTGCGGTCCTGACCAATATGATCGAGTCCGGGGTCGACGCCGATCATACCGCGCGCTTCGTTTCCAATATCGGAGAGACAACCCATCGCCAGTTGCTCAAATTGGCGGAAGAACAATTGGGCCCGCCTCCGGTTCCTTATGCGCTTGTTGTTTTCGGATCGCTCGCCCGGCAGGAACAAGCTGGCGGATCAGATCAGGATAATGGTTTCATTCTTGATGACAGCTATGATCCCGCGAGGCACGCGACCTATTTCGAGCAGCTTGCAACTTCATTATGCGATGGGCTGAACAGCGCGGGCTATATCTATTGCCCCGGCGATATCATGGCGACCAACGAGAAATGGCGGCAACCGCTGGCAGTCTGGAAAGCACGTTATCGTGACTGGATTGATAAGCCTGATCCCGAAAATGTCCTGAACACCACGATTTTCTTCGATATGCGATGTGTGGCCGGTGAAGCGAATCTTGTCGATGATCTCCGTACCCGGATTTTTGAATGGAGCAGCACAAACAGGATCTTTCTGTCTTTTATCGCCCGGGCAGCATCAAGCACAAAGGTTCCGTTGGGATTTTTCCGTAATTTCCTTCTGCAACATGATGAAAAGGAAGGCGAGGTGCTTGACCTGAAGCACCAGGCGATAGCACCGGTGGTTGATATCGCCCGCGTCTATGCGCTCGCGCTGGGACTGGCAGAGGTGAACAGCAAAGACCGTCTGAAGATGGCGGTCGAACGGAGAGGTCTGAGTCAGGAAGAGGCCTCCGACCTCATTGACTGCTTCGAATTTATCCGCAGCGTCCGCTTTCGTCATCAGTCCAATCAGGTCAAACGCGGGGAGGTCCCCACCAATAACCTTCCACCCAAGTCACTGTCCCGGTTCGAGCAGGAGCATCTGAAAGATGCATTTCGCATAATCCGTAATCATCTGGACATGATCAGTCGCAATTATGCGGGCGGAATCCAGTGAAACTCGATTGGCGGAACTGGTTTCACAAAAGGCGTTTTGCGCAGGATTGGGAGCGGGCAAAGCAGGCTGCCTTGTCCACACCGCTGGAAGCTTATTATGATGTTCCGTTGCCAGAGCAAATGTCGCTTGATGACACGCCCCTGGTGGCGCTTGATTTTGAGAGTGACGGGCTGGAGAAAAACGCTCAGTTGCTGGAGGCAGGCTGGACGCGCATTATCGACCGGGCGATAAAACTGGAAACGGCGCAGAAACTCCGGATCCGCGCAGACAACCGGCTACAGGAATCAGCTGTCGTCGTTCACCGCATTACCGATGATGTCGCAGCAGGCGGGCAACGGGAGCCGGCAGTTCTGGCCTTGCTGCTGGATGAGCTGAAAGGGTCTGCGATCGTTGCGCACGGGGCGGCGATTGAACAGTCATTTCTCAATAGCGCCTGTTTGCGCAATTTTGGCGTTCCCTTTGTCGGACGTTTTATCTGTACGATGCAGCTTGAGCAACGATGGTTCCCGAAACAGCGGACGGCAGATGGACTACGTCTGGGAAAATTACGCTCGCAATATGGTCTGCCTTCATATCGCGCGCATGATGGTCTGACCGATGCCATCGCATGCGGTGAATTGTTTCTGGCCCAATGCGCGCGCCGCAATGTCGAAAATCTGTTGCTCGAAGACGTTCTTATGAAGGGCTAAACCTTCTTCGTTCACCTATTAGACGAAAGTCTCTCTATCAAATTTCTCCATCCGCTTTAGCATTACAGGAGAATGGTCAAAAATCGGCCATGATGTGAAACAAAATAGGGGAGGATAGCATGACGGACGACGACAGATCCATACCGGAACCGAACGGTGTTCCGGAATCGGATGGTGAAGCCAATGCCAATGAAAAGGCCTATTGGTCAGAGAATATCAGGCTGCTTTGGACATTGATGACGGTCTGGTTCGTCGTGTCATTCGGTGCAGGCGTCCTGTTCCGCGGTTTTCTCGATCAGTTTTCGCTTGGCGGTTACCCTCTGGGCTTCTGGTTTGCCCAACAGGGATCCATCTACGTCTTCGTCCTTCTCATTTTCTACTACACTTGGAAAATGAAGAAGATCGAACGCAAATATGATCTCGATGATTGAGGGAAACTGACATGGATACACAAACATTAATCTATCTTTTTGTCGGTCTCTCTTTCTCCCTCTATATCGGCATTGCGATATGGACACGGGCCGGATCGACCAAGGAATTCTATATTGCCGGCGGTGGGGTGCACCCGATCGTCAATGGCATGGCAACGGCGGCTGACTGGATGTCGGCGGCCAGCTTTATCTCTATGGCGGGTATCATCGCTTTCTCCGGCTATGACGGCTCAGTTTACCTGATGGGCTGGACCGGTGGTTATGTGGTGCTGGCATTATTACTGGCGCCCTATCTGCGCAAATTCGGGCAATTTACGGTGCCTGATTTTATTGGTACGCGCTATTATTCGAAAACGGCGCGCGTGGTTGCCGTTATTTGTCTGATCTTCATCAGTTTCACTTATATTGCCGGGCAGATGCGCGGCGTCGGAATCGTCTTTTCCCGCTTTCTCGATGTACCAATCACGCTCGGCGTAATCATCGGAATGGGTATAGTATTCTTTTATGCTGTGCTGGGCGGTATGAAGGGCGTCACCTATACGCAAGTCGCACAATATTGCGTGTTGATCTTTGCTTATATGGTGCCGGCATTTTTCATCAGCTTTCTGGTGACCGGTAATCCGATACCCCAATTGGGGCTGGGATCGACGGTCAATGACGGCTCGGGATTATACGTCCTGCAGAAACTCGATCTGGTGCTTCAGGATATGGGCTTTGGCGCCTATACGGACGGATCCAAATCGATGATCGACGTGTTCTGTATCACTGCCGCCTTGATGGTCGGTACGGCTGGACTGCCGCATGTGATCGTGCGGTTCTTCACTGTGCCCAAGGCATCAGATGCCCGTAAATCAGCAGGTTGGGCACTGATCTTCATTGCTCTGCTTTATACCACGGCCCCTGCGATTGGCGCGTTTGCGCGGATCAATTTTATCGAAACGGTTGATCAGACGGAATATGCAGAAGCGCCGGAATGGTTCAAGAACTGGGAAGCCAATGACCTGATTGCCTGGACCGATAAAAATGGTGACGGCAAGATGGAATATCGCTCCGGTGATGCGTTTGCCGGCAGCCCCGAGTTTACCGGTGAAACCGGCAAAAGCGGAGAACGGTTGATTGCCAACGAGATCAATGCAGAAAGCGGGAACGAGGTCTATGTTGACAAGGACATCATGGTGCTTGCCAATCCGGAAATTGCAAATCTTCCCGGTTGGGTGATCGCTTTGGTGGCCGCTGGCGGCCTGGCCGCAGCGCTATCGACAGCAGCAGGTTTGCTGTTGGTGATTTCATCGTCGATCAGTCACGACTTGCTGAAACAGACTTTCCGCCCGCAAATTACGGAGAAAGGTGAGTTGATGGCAGCACGTCTTGCAGCAACAGCGGCGATCGTGGTGGCCGGCTATCTCGGCATCTATCCTCCGGGTTGGGTGGCGCAGGTTGTGGCTTTCGCCTTTGGTCTGGCAGCAGCATCGCTCTTCCCGGCCATTTTCATGGGTATCTTCTGGAAATCTATGAACAAGGAAGGTGCGATTGCCGGGATGGTAAGCGGGCTGGTGTTTACCTTCAGCTACATTGCCTATTTCAAGCTGGTCGCGCCGGAAGCCAATGTGGCAGCGAACTGGCTGTTCGGTATCTCCCCAGAAGGTATCGGGGTCATCGGTATGGTCATTAATTTCGCTATCGCAATTGCAGTGTCGAAAATGACCGCCTCACCGCCGGTGGAGGTGCTCAAAATGATCGACTCGATCCGCGTACCGCGCGGCGCTGGAGATGCGGCGGTGCATTAGACTCTTCCAATCTTAAGAAAAAAGGGCGGCGCTTGGCGTTGCCCTTTTTTTTGCTTAAAGAGCAATAGGAGAACAAAATGATCTTGTGGATCGCGCTGGCCGCTTCGGTGCTCTATGCCGCCGGTCTCTTTTGGCTTGCGCTAAAAGGGGATAGTGGCCGCTTCGCCCTGGGCCCGCGTGCACAATCCTGGATCTACGGGCTCTCTATCGCTGTTTATTGCACGAGCTGGACGTTTTACAGCGCGGTGGGAACGGCAGTGTCGAGTGGCTGGCATTTTCTGCCAATCTACTTGGGGCCGATATTATTGTTTACCATTGGCTATGGTCTGGTGTCACGCACATTGCAGCTGGGCAAGGCGCAACACAGCACCTCGATAGCAGATTTCCTGTCGACCCGGTACGGCAAGAGCGGTTCTGTGGCCGCTATGGTCACGATCATCGCCACTATCGGGATATTACCCTATGTTGCCCTGCAACTGAAATCCGTTGGTCAGACGTTGTCGGCGCTATCCCCCGATATTGGTGGAGTGATCAATTCCGAAAATGTCGTGTTGGGAGTAGCCGCTGTAATGGCGATGTTCGCGATATTATTCGGCGCCCGGCAGGTTGATATGACCCAGCATAACAGGGGACTGGTGCTGACCATTGCGGTCGAAGCCGTTGTCAAAATGTTGGCGTTGCTCGCAGTCGCGCTGTTCGCGATTCTTATGTTCGCGGGAACAGACGCCGCACAGATTGAAAATGCCCGCAGTTTTGGCGAGATCTTTAAAGTCGAACAGTTTGATGCCCGCTTTGCAATTTTGACACTGATATCGGCATGCGCAGCGTTATGTCTGCCGCGGCAATTTCATATGACTATTGTCGAGGCGCGGAAAGATCGTCCGGACAGGTTGATGCGCTTTGTTTTTCCTGCCTATCTCATTGTCATCGCACTTGTCGTTTTCCCGATAACCATCGTCGGAACATCGCTGTTATCGGAGAGCCAGACAAGTCCCGATATGCTGATGCTTGCGCTGCCGCTGAGCATGGGTGCGGACTGGCTGGCGATACTGGTATTCATCGGCGGTTTTTCGGCGGCCACCGGTATGGTGATTGTTACAACCGTGGCGCTGTCCGGCATGATTACCAACGACCTGATCATTCCACTTTTCTATCGTCACAGAACCAATCACGCCATATTGAGTCAGTCGCTGCTGTGGATCAGGCGCCTGACCATCATCGGTCTGCTCTGTCTTGCCTATCTTTATTATCGCACGATCAACAGCGCCGCGACACTGGCGGGCCTGGGAATAATTTCTTTTGCAGCCGTTTCGCAATTCGCTCCGGGACTGGTTGGCGGACTGTTTTGGAAGACAGGAAATCGGAAGGGCGTCAACGCAGGGCTGTCACTGGGTTTTTGCGCCTGGCTGATATTATTGATCATACCCACCTATCTTGACACGAATCCGGTTTTCCAGGTCGCTGATGATATGCTGGTGTCAGCTGTGCTCATCAGTCTTTCTGTCAACATTGCCGCATATTTTATAGTCTCCGTAAACACACAGGCCAATATCATCGATAAAGCGCAATCAGCAGCTTTTGTCGGAATGGAATATCGCTCCATAGGTGATAGCCGCGCGCTGGGAAAAAAGCGGGTGGCAGATTATCGTCTGCTTTTGCGGCAATTTGTGGGGGACGAGCGCAGTCGCGCAGCGATGCAGCAGCTGGGCGCGCAACTTGATGGTCATAATTATACAGATTTAGACGTTGCAGATGATGCTCTGATCGAAATGGTCGAACGGCAGCTTTCCGGTGTGCTTGGTGCATCGTCTGCCAGGGCGATAATCGGCTCTACCATGGAGGGCGATCCGATACCGTTGGAACAGGTTGTCGCGATGTTTGATGAAACTTCCCAGCGTTTGCAATTTAGCGGAGAATTATTGCAAACGGCGATCGAGAATATTGATCAGGGCGTTGCTGTCGTCGACAATGAAATGCGACTTGTCGCTTGGAACAGCCGCTATGTCGAGATGTTTGGCCTGGAAGATGATTTGATAGCCGTGGGCCGGCCAATTGCTGATCTGATCGGCCATAATTTACGCCACAACGGTTTGAATGAAAAGCAGATAGAAGCCGAAGTTTCGAAACGACTTCAACATATGCGCGCTGGCCGAAAACATGGCCAGGAACGCGAGCAGGCGGACGGTCGCATATTGCGGATATTGGGCAACCCGACCGCGACCGGCGGTTATGTGACCAGCTATACCGATATCACCGCAGATCGGCGGTCAGGACTGGCATTGGAGGCAAAGGTTGCGGAACGCACCCGACAACTCACCGAAGTTAATATTGCGCTGGAAAAGGCAACGCGCTCGAAAACCCGTTTTCTGGCAGCCGCCAGCCATGATCTTGTCCAGCCGTTGAACGCCGCGAGATTGTTCACGTCGGCGCTTCATGAAGAAATCGGGACCGAACAACCCAAGGCGAGAAAACTGGCCAACGATATCGACCGTTCTATTGAAATGGCGGATCGCCTGTTGCGCGCATTGCTCGACATATCCAAGCTGGATGGCGGCGGTCTGCAGCCGGAGATTACCACATTTCCGTTAGCACCGATATTCGACGACCTGCGTTCGGAATTTAACCGTGCCGCCAAGAAAAAGGGGCTGGTTCTGAATGTGCAAATAACTGATATCTGGGTAATGACGGACCGTAATCTGCTGCTCAGCATTCTCCAGAATCTGGTTTCAAATGCCGTTCGATATGCCGAAGCGGGATCGGTTTCACTCGGGGTGGAAAATAAGTCCGGCAAGGCGCTCATTCGGATCGACGATACGGGGCCAGGCATTGATCCTGAACATCATCAGCGCATTTTTGAAGAATTCCAGCAAGTCGGCACGCAGATCAAGAGGGAAGGTGCCGGGTTGGGTTTGTCGATATCGCAGCGGATTGCGCGCTTGCTTGAAACAGAGATTGCGGTGGTATCGGCGCTAGGGAAGGGGAGCAGTTTCTCGCTTTCCCTGAAACAGGGAAAACCGAAAACAGGTGACACAGAAGCACCTAAAGCACGTCAAACCCGCGCTTCCGATCTGTTGGGCAAAACAGTTCTCTATGTCGATAATGATCAGAATGCTCTGGATAGTCTTTCCGCCCTGTTGCAGGGTTGGGGGTGCGACATCAGGACAGCTTTGGGACCTGAACAGGCCTTTGACGCTTTTTCAGAACCACCGGAATTGGTGATTTTTGACTATCAACTGGATGATGGCTGGACCGGTGATCAGCTTTTTGAAAGACTCTGTGCAAATTGGGGCCAGCGCCCGGCCGGTATATTGGTAACTGCAGAGGATTCGGGCCGGACAAAAGATGCTGCGGTGCGATTGTCCGTCGAACGTTTGCTCAAGCCAGTGCCGCCTGCAGCCCTTCGTGCACTGGTGAGCCAGACTTTCCGTGAAAGCTGATCTCAGGCCGGTTTAACTTCTGGTAAGTTAACATCCAATTGTTTCGCTACCAAAACAGCCTGCGTACGGCTGATCACATCCAGCTTGCGGAAAATGGCGGTAATATGGGCTTTGACCGTCGCTTCGCTAATCTCCATTTGATAGGCAATCTGTTTGTTGAGCATGCCTTGGCTGACCAGATTCAATATGCGACGTTGAGCCGGTGTCAGGCTAGCCAACTTATCGAATAATTCGGTATCATCTTCGCTTTCTGTGACATCAGTATCGAACCAAATGTCGCCATCGCGAATTCGGGACAGGGCGTCGCGCATGATATCCAGATTGACCGATTTGGGAATGAAACCCGACGCGCCCAGACTTTGACAGGCTCGCACGACCCGGCTTTCTTCACTGGCAGATACAACCACAACGGGTAGTGCGGGAAATTCGTGACGGAAATCAAGCAGCGCGGTTAGCCCGTCACTGTCCTTCATATGCAGATCGAGGAGCAAAAGGTCGGCGGAACCAGCAGTCGCCGCTATATTAGCCTCCGCCACAGTTTCGGCTTCTACTATATCTGCTTGCGGCCAGACTTTCTGCACCGCCTGACATAATGCACCCCTGAACAGCGGGTGGTCATCGGCGATGATGATGCGGGCCATGGCTTACCTGTTTAACCTTCCGTCGATCAGACTATCAACAACGCCGGGATCTGCAAGTGTGGACGTATCGCCGAGCGCAGCATAGTCGTTCTCGGCAATTTTTCGCAAAATCCGCCGCATGATTTTGCCTGAACGGGTCTTGGGCAGCATCGGCGTCAGGTGGAGATGATCGGGCGTTGCGATAGGACCAATCTCCATGCGGACATGGCCGCGCAGTTCGGCGGTCAATTCGTCCGATGATTCCACTCCGGCGTTCAGGGTGACATAGCAATATATGCCCTGTCCCTTGATGCCGTGCGGATAGCCGACCACTGCCGCCTCGGCGACCTTGGGATGGGAGACCAGCGCCGATTCCACCTCCGCCGTGCCCATGCGATGGCCGGAGACATTGATCACATCATCAACGCGGCCGGTGATCCAGTAATAATCGTCCTCGTCGCGCCTGCAGCCGTCACCCGTGAAATATTTGCCCTTATAGGTCGAAAAATATGTCTGGATGAAGCGTTCATGATCGCCATAGACGGACCGTGCTTGCCCTGGCCAGCTGGCAATGATGCACAGATTTCCGCTGGTAGCACCCTGGAGCACAACGCCCTCATTATCGACGAGTTGCGGTTGTACGCCAAAGAACGGCTTGCCGGCACTGCCCGGTTTCATCGCATGCGCGCCGGGCAGAGTGGTGATCATCGTCCCGCCGGTTTCGGTCTGCCACCAAGTATCGATAATGGGCGACTTGCCTTCGCCGACCACATCATAATACCAACGCCACGCCTCGGGGTTAATCGGTTCACCGACCGTGCCGAGCAAGCGAATGGAGGAACGGTCATGCGCCTTCACCGGCGCATCGCCTTCACGCATCAGCGCGCGAATGGCGGTAGGTGCGGTGTAGAAAATATTGACCTTATATTTGGCAACTATTTCCCAGAAACGGCCAAAGTCAGGATAATTCGGAATGCCCTCGAACATGACTTCTGTAGCGCCGTTTATGAGGGGACCATAGACGATGTAACTATGGCCGGTGACCCAGCCGATGTCGGCGCTGCACCAGAATATTTCGCCCGGCTTATAATCAAACACATAATGAAAGGTGGTTGCCACCCAGACAGCATAGCCGCCGATAGTGTGTAACACACCTTTCGGGGTACCCGTTGATCCCGATGTGTAGAGTATGAATAACGGGTCCTCGGCATTCATCGGTTCGCAAGGGCAGTCGGCATCCGCGTCTGCGCTAATCTCATGAAACCAGTGGTCGCGGCCTTCGGTCATCGCTATATCAACGCCAGCATGGCTCACGACCAGCACCGCACCCACATCCACGCCGTCATGGTCCAGCGCGGCATCGACATTCGCCTTGAGGGGTACGGTTTTCCCCCCGCGCAGGCCTGCATCTGCCGTAATCACAAAATCGCTTTCGCAATCCTCAATCCGCCCCGCCAGCGCTTCCGGAGAGAAGCCGCCAAACACTACTGAATGGACTGCGCCGATTCTGGAGCAGGCCAACATGGCAACCGCGCCTTCGATGATCATCGGCATATAGATTGTGACACGGTCGCCCTTTTTGACGCCCATTTTTTTGAGAGCCCCGGCCATTTTGATTACCTCAGCCAGAAGCTCCGCATAGGTCAGTATGCGTCCGTCTGACTGCGGATCATCGGGTTCAAAAATCAGCGCCGTCGCATCTCCCTTGCCGGCTTCGACATGGCGATCGACGGCATTGTGACAGATGTTCAGGGTGCCATCTTCATACCATTTAATATCGACTGGATCGAAGGACCAATTGGATATTTTGGAAGGCTTGGCAATCCAGTCCAGCCGCTCCGCTTGCTTCGCCCAGAATGCATCGGGATCGGATATGCTTTCTGCATATATGCGATCATAATCCTCGGACGTGCAATGCGTTGGAGCGCCTTCCTGCGGTGAGGAAATTATAGCCTTATTATCCGCCTTGGCTTTTATATCCAAGCTATCCAACATGATCATCTCCCTATCTCTTATAATATCAAAGCCCGTCTATCCGAAAGATGTATGCGTTTTGAATGCGACATTGGTCGTATAGACCATTGGCTAATTTCCCTTTGCCCGTCCGCCTGTCATTCTTGCTGAAATATAAGCGAAGGGGAGGATGGCGCATGGCCAAGGCTGCAAGATTTCTGATCAAGGGATTATTATTATCCGCGACAATGCTGAGCGCTTCAGCTGCGTCGGCTCAAAAGAGCGATGTCCATGCCCGGCTGGATCGGCTGGAAGCTTTGGTAACCGGTTTGATTGATCGCATGGATGCAAAAGAAGGTGGCCCTGCGGCAAGCGATGTCGCAGTTGCAGAACAGGCCCGGCAAGCAATTTCGGAAACGCGGGCCCTCGCCGAAAGAACCGCAGCGGTAGAAACCAAAGTGGCCGAACAAGCCTCTGATGCTAATGTTTTCAATGTTGGTAACACGCGTGTGACTTACGGTGGTTATGTCAAAATAGATGCCATCTCGCAGCGAACCAGCGGCGGTCAGGTTGGAACGGGTAGCATCGTGCGGGACTTTCTGATTCCCGGAGCCATCCCCGTTGGCGGAACAGCTTCCGGAATTGATACGGATTTCAGCGCGCGGCAAAGCCGCTTCATTCTCGAAACCAGCACCGATGTTGGTGAAGGACATAAACTGGGTTCGAAAATCGAGATGGATTTCATGGTCACCAGCGACGGTGATGAACGTGTTTCCAATAGCTATACACCACGTTTGCGGCAGGCCTATATCACCTTCGATAACTGGCTATTCGGTCAGGCCTGGTCGACCTTTCAGGATGTAGGTGCATTGCCCGAAGCGCTCGACTTTATCGGACCGACACCCGGTACCGTTTTCAACCGTCAACCAATGGTCCGTTACACAAATGGCGGTCTTCAAATAGCAATTGAACAGCCCGAAACCACAGTGACCAGTCCTACGGGTGGCCGCGTTGTCGCAGGTGATGACAGTTTGCCGGATGTCGTTTTACGCTATAATCATAGTGGTGATTTTGGTCATCTGACAGCAGCCGCTATCGGTCGGGTACTCCGCGTGAAGCCCGATGATTTCGGTCTGATTTCGGATAGCGCTATCGGCTATGGCCTAAGCCTGTCCGGTAAAGTGAATATGGGTTCGCGTGATGACGTTCGCTTCATGGCAACAGCGGGGCAGGGGTTGGGGCGCTACATCGGCCTTAATATCGTCAATGATGCCGCTTTGCGAGTCGATGGCAGCCTTGATCCGATAACCACCTATTCCGGATTTCTTGCTTATCGTCATATTTGGACGGACAAGCTCCGGTCCACAATTTCCGGCAGCTATTTTAAAGCTGATAATCCAGTGGTACTCACGACCGGGGTCGTTACGGATCAAAGCTGGAATGCCTTTGCAAATATAATCTATTCGCCTGTCCCGCCGCTCGATCTGGGGATAGAATATATGTACGCCGATCGTGAACTGGAAAATGGGTTGGCGGGCAATCTGCAGAAGCTTCAGGTGTCAGCCAAATATAAATTCTGAATATCAATCAAGCTCCGCAGCAGCCGGGTTCTGTCCAAGGGGCAACAGTATTCATCGAGACCGCTACCATTTGAAGGGCGCTTCCCGACCCACTGTAAAATGTTCGTGTTCATGATCGTCTGCGATCCGAGCATCTCCACGCTCCATCCACAATTCCTGGCTATCGACCAATGTCGAATGAAAAATATGGACGAACAGTTATGCGGAATAATCGTTTCAAGACTGCTGCGGTGGTTGGTTACGGAAATATAGGCTCTGAAAATGCCGACAATTTCACTCTTGCTCAAACGATCCCGGGCGGGAGATATTAAACCTGAGAATGTCCCATTTTCCTCATAGCGATCAGGACCATCGTACCCATGGCAAGATATCCGAATGCCTGTCCCGCAACTACTGCCCAGGCGATGCCCAGACTGCCTTGGGAGACCAGGAGCAGCATGCCACAGCCCAGCGCGGCGATTGCCAATATCCTCGCCAGCAGGGCAAGACGGGCATGGTTGGTCGCATGAAGGACGGGTTCATAGGCGACACTCGCCATTTCCAGGCTGGCCGCCAATGCCAAGGGTACGAATATGACCGCGCCGCTTTCATAGCCTTCGCCGCCGATAAAACCGAGCAGCTGGCGAGCCAGCAGAAGAGCAAGGGTCACGATCAATATGCTGCCGATGCCCGCTATGGCGGTTACTCGTTTCACCAATTGTCTAAACTGCGCCGCCGTTTGAGCAACGCGAGACCTGTTGATATCGGAGTAGATTGCCCGGCCGACCAGTTGCGACAATTTACCGAATCCTTGCGCCAATTGGTCAGCGAGCCGGTAAATGCCCGCCGCGCTGGTGCCGAGAAAATAACCGACAGCCAGAACCGGTCCTTGCTTGAAGGCAATATCAAGCGTCGAGCTTGCATAGGTCACGCCGAAGAACCGTGCGATTCCCTCGTTCTCGGTCAGGGTCGTTCGCCAGTCGCCAATATGTCGGGCGCGCAGGGATGTCGGTGCAATCCATCGCGCCGAGATCCAGTAAGCGGCCGCAGAGAGCAGATCGATGGCCGCCCATGCGAACAGGAACTTCCCCACGGTCGGCCCGGTAAACCAGAGGAGCAGCGCCGCGAGCAACCGCCCGAGCGGCACAAGTCCCTCTACATATACGGCGATATCGAACCGGTCGAGAACGCGCACGATACCGACCGGTGCAGACACGCGGGACCAGAGCAGCACGCAATTGAAGGCGAATGCCATATCGATATAAGCGGGGTTGAGTCCGAGGTCGTCGGCAAATATATAATAGCCGATCCAGGCGACAACGCAGCCGAGCGTAGCGCCTATCCAGTCCAGCAGCCCGCACAGCATGCTCAGCCGGCCAAATTTAACCCAGTCTTGTGCATGCACATATCGAGTGCCATAGCGCACCATCGTTTGCCAACTTTGAAAGCCGGCAAGCGCAACGAAAGCCTGCCCGGTTGCAAAGATGAGCGAGAAATGCCCGAAATCCCGAATTCCCAAGGAACGAGCGAGAATCGCAAGATAGGCGATCGAACATATAGCGCCGAAGCCTTTCCCCCCGAAAAGCCAAGCGATGTTCGCGCCCATGCGCTTCAGGCCGGATGCTTCTTGATGGCTGGTCACCGCGTCTTTTGTCATCGCCAAGCCCCTTGGACTATCGGCGGTTTGAGCGCAACTGTGCCTGAGAGGCGGGATTAGACGATGACACAAGCAAAACGGATTTGCTTCCTGTTCAATCATGATCAGACGCACCAAATCGCGCATAGCCTGCCCATTGCTTTGGCTCTGGCTGAGCGGGAGGGAGTAGCTGTCACGCTGGCTGTGACCAGCGACACTATCGCCGGACAGATCAAACGGGTTGCTGGATCCTCCATGTCGAAAATGGAGTTGGTGCGGCTCGATTTGCAATCCGTTTTCGCGCAATGGACGGTGACGGCGTTTGACAAGATCGTGCCCGCCCGAAAACTGCTGATCTATCGTGATAATCTGGACTTTTTCCGTCAATTTGATGCGATTGTGGTGGCGGAGAAAACATCGCTGGTGCTCAAGACCCGCTACGGTCTGGACCAAGTTAAAATCATCCACACGCGGCACGGAGCCGGAGACCGCAGCATCGGATTTAGCAAGGAAAGTGCGTTGTTCGACCTGTCGCTGGTGGCGGGCGAGAAGATCGCACGCCGTCTTCAGGCGGAGGCGGGGGTCTCGCCTGAACGGATCGCAATTACCGGCTATGCCAAATTCGACCTCTATGCTGATCTCCGTGCGGAACTGCCCTTCGCGGAGACGGACAAGCCGACCGTCCTCTACAACCCGCATCCATCGCCTCGTCTTTCAAGCTGGTTCGCAATGGGGGAGCGGGTGCTGAACGAGCTGACCGCATCGGACCGCTACAACGTCATTTTCGCGCCGCATGTGATGCTGTTCGCCCGCCGCCATGTCGTAACGATCGCACCGCCGGCGCTCCGCCGTGTCCGCACGCTTGAACCGACGCTGACGGCGCGAACGAACTTGCTGGTCGATGAGGGCAGCGCGGCCTCGACCGATATGAGCTATACCAACGCTGCCGACATATATATCGGAGACGTCAGCAGCCAGGTGTATGAATTTCTGCGCCGCCCCCGTCCGTGTCTGCATCTCGACGCGCACGGTGTCGATTGGCGTGATGATCCCAGCTATTTTCACTGGCACGCCGGCCCCATCGCTGGACGGCGGGCGAATATAGTCGATGCGGTCGATGAAGCCATTGCAACGCATGGCGATTATCTTGCCACCCAGCGCGCCATGCTGGCCGATACGTTTTCGATAACCGGCGAAACGGCGGCTAACCGTTCTGCGGATGCTATATTGGACCTACTCGATGGATGATTTCGCACGTCTCGATGGTCAGAGGGTCTGGGTCATGGCCAAAGGCTATCATCCGGACGAGGGTGGCATGCAGACTTATGCAGAGGGTGTGGCTGACGCTTACGCGGCGAGCGGAGCGGCAGTCACAATATTCACGCAAACCAGCGCCGGGCCGCGCGACTTTACCGCAGGTGCCGTGCGAGTGATCGACATAGGGCCGGGCGGAGGTGCGGGCGTTCCGGTTCGGTTCTGGCGCGCGATGCGGCAGGAACTGCGGGTCACGGGCGCGCCGCTGTTCACCCATGGCACAACCTGGCGCACATCGGTGCTGCCGATGGTTCTGCGGCTCCCTTATGTCACCACATTCCATGGCCGCGAATTCATGTATGCGCGCGGAGCCATGCTGGCTTTGATGCGGCTTGTTGCACGACGGGCGCAGCGCTGTTTCGCGGTCAGCCATTATAGTGCCCACAAGCTTATGGGCCGTCTGGCACCGCTTGCTATCGTGCCCTTGGTCGCATGGAATGGCCTGAGCGCCTGGAACCGTCCGGAGCGGAGTCCCCAAAACGAAAACCAGGCGCCCCTGATAGCCTCGCTCTGCAGGCTGGAGCCGCGCAAGAATATCATTGCTTGCGTAAGGGCCTGCGCCGTCTTGCGCGACAAGGGGTACGACTTCCGCTATCTTATCGCCGGACGCGGTCCTGACCTTGAAGAAATAAGGACCGCTGTAGAGAGCTACGGTTTGGAGGACTCTGTCGAAGTCGCCGGATTCGTCTCTGCAGAACGGGCAGCGCAGCTTTATGCCGACGCAGACATCTTCCTCCACCCGCAGGTGGCAGCCGATGATGGCCGCGATTTCGAAGGCTTCGGTATCGCGATCGGCGATGCGATGGCGGCCGGGGCAGCTGTCATTGTTGGCGAGCAGGGCGGTGCGAAAGAACTGGTTGTCGAGGGTATTTCAGGGCTGATCGTCGACGGTTCGGACAACGACGCCATCGTCCACGCACTGGAGCGCCTATTGACAGATAAACAGTCCAGCCAGAAAATGGGTGAAGCGGGCCAGCGCCGCGCGCACGAATATTTCACCTGGCAACGGCACATTGCGGTCATCTTGAGCGCTATCGACCTCAAAGACTGAAACACGCCGACGTCCAATCCAGTCCCGTGCTTCACGTGGGTCGACGCTGAGAAGTATCGACGCGGCCACACGGCTTATGCTCTTGACCAACCCCTCTGCGGGTTTTTTGTGCTGGAGTGTTTTGATCGTCGAATATTAAACCTTCAATGTACGCTTTCCAAAGCCATTTTTCATTAGCGGCTATCTGAGGGCTGGGTTAGCAACGCGGCGACTCCGGCTGGATTGCTGGGGAAATAAAAATGCAGATAGCTTCCTGTTAGATTGCCCACACGATAGATATTTTCGCCATGCCCGCCATGGGGACTGGTGGCGATAGCATGAGGTTCCAAATCCGTTGTTAAGCTCGAATAATGGAATGTATGCCCGCGCAATTTGCCCTGTGCCAGAGAAACCTGCTGCAAGCCCAACGCGGCAAGCCGTGGCTGCATTTTGGCGCGGCCCGGGAGTATTCCGGCCATTGCCGCTGCTTTGCCATGCCCGTCGCCCAGCTCTTCCAAGCCATATAGCATGCCACCACATTCGGCGAGGATCGGTTTGTCTGCCGCATGGTGTCGCCGGATAGCCGCCAACATAGCTGTATTTGACGCAAGCTTTTCCAAATGGAGTTCCGGGTAACCACCGGGGAGCCAAAGCGCGTCACATTCCGGTAAATCTGTGTCGGTCAGAGGCGAGAAAAACGATAATATCGCGCCCATTTCCGGCAACAGATCAAGGTTCGCGGGATAGATGAAACCAAAGGCTGCATCGCGGGCAATCGCAATGCGGTGGCCGTCGAGCAAGAGGGGCACGTTTCTCACCGCTGGCGCTGGAAACATGACCGGATCGGGTAGCCAGATCGCGCTGTCGGACAAAAGGCTCGCGGCGCGTTCTATCCGGTTTTCCAAATCGGCAATTTCGCTCGCTTGTACGATGCCCAAATGCCGTTCTGGCAATTCAATATCCTGATCACGCGGCAAAGTGCCGAGCCACTGGATATCGCCCTTCAGACTTTCTTCCAGCATGGCAGCATGGCGATCGCTGCCCACGCGATTGCCGAGCACGGCTTTTACTGAAATATCATCGCGATAGCTGGCCAGCCCCAGCGCCAGAGCGCCAAAGCTTTGCGCCATAGCAGAGCCATCAATCACCGCCATGACGGGCAGCCCAAAATGCGCGGCAAGGTCAGCCGCGCTTGGCGTGCCATCGAATAATCCCATGACCCCTTCCACAAGGATCAGATCTGCTTCTTGCGCTGCTGCATGAAGCAATTTCCGGCATTCTTCTTCGCCGCACATGAACAGATCAAGCTGATAAACCGGCGCGCCGCTAGCCTGCTCAAGCACCATCGGGTCAAGAAAATCCGGCCCGCATTTAAAAACCCGTACACGCCGTCCGGCATTGCGATGGCGGCGGGCAACGGCGGCGGTGACCAGCGTTTTGCCCTGGCCAGAAGCAGGCGCAGACACCAGCAACGCCGGACAAGCGGCGGCTGTAATATTGTTCACCGATCAATCCCTTCTTGCGCCCGTACACCTGCGCGGAAGGCGTGTTTCACGTCCCTGATCGCGCTCACCGTATCGGCCGCCTCGATCAGCTCATCATGCGCCGCGCGGCCCGTTATCACGACATGTTGCATCGGCGGGCGATCACGGATTGCGGGCATGATTTCTGCTAGTGAAAGATAGCGATAGGTCACCAGATAAGTCAGCTCGTCCAATATAATGATGTGGATGGAAGGGTCGGCCAATGCAACTTTGGCCTTTTCCCAACCGGCGCGCGCAGCGGCAATGTCGCGGGTCCGGTCCTGGGTTTCCCACGTGAAGCCTTCTCCGCATCTTTCCCAAATCACATCGGGGTGATCCGCGAAAAAGGCGCGTTCACCCACATTTTCTGCACCTTTGATAAACTGGAATACAGCCGCTTTGTGACCATAGCCCAGTGTGCGGGCGACCATGCCGAAGGCGCTGGAAGATTTGCCTTTACCATTGCCAGTAAGCACCAACAGCAATCCTTTGTCTTCCTGCGCCGCAGCGATTTTTGCGTCGACCACGGTTTTGTGCTTTTGGGTCCGCTCTTTGTGGCGCGCGATTTCGCGGGCCTTTTGAGAATCGCTCATTTGCGCGAGACCATATTCTGGCCGGATACTATCGAAGCCGCGACAATGTGGCACACTGCAGCCACACCGGTCCAGGTTACGGTAGAAAGCAAAGTTCCGGGAAAATAACGTGCGATGCGCGGCAAAAATCCGCTCAAACTCGGATCATCGAACCGCCCGCCCAAAAAGTAGAATCCGCCGCTGGAAAACAGGTTGGATATGAAGGCTGCAACGCAAACCGTGGTGATTATTGCCGGAAGCGAAGCGAGTGAGGCACCAAATTTATGGGCAGCCATACGGCCTGCACCCCACATGACCCCATAAGCGGGGAGCAGCATCCAATAAGCCGGCGTAAAGCAGAAATTGGATATGCCCATATAGTTTATTACGACTAGATCTATCGCAAACCCCAGGAGGAATAACGCGGGCATCGCAAGCCGGGAGCGAATGTAGAATCCGGCAACGAAAAAGGTCGCCAGGCTTGTCTCTGGCAAATGGACAAATTGGCTGAGCGAATGAGATCGGGTGATCAGCATCACCAGCGCCAAGACGATGAATAAAGATAGATCGAACGATTTAAAGCGGGTCATGATGGTCTCTCCGGCAAAAAGGAACTGGAAGCAGGCCAGACAATTTGCCCGGACAGGATGAACTGTAATTAATGGTCATCTCGGCTTCCCTATAAACGCACATAAATGTGTCGCTCACCAAAGGGATCATCCCCGAAAAGGGACTGGCCTTCGTTCACCCGGTACATCCCGCCCGCGCAAAGAAACGACGGCATCGGGCCGGTTTCCTGACTTTCCGGCTAAATACGCTTCCTGCCGCCTTCTCAGAGTAAACCCCAATGGCATAATGGCAGGACGCTCGCCGGAAACAGTTGCGGGAGCAGCGCCGACAGCAGTTTTTTACGCTGCTGCGGACTTCCCGATTAAGCCCTCGCGGGCACCCGTTGCGACTCGTTGATATGCCAGCTTTGCTTCTCACGCAAGCATCTAGGGTCTTGCAATATTCAAAGACCGCGAATATCCAGCCCGCAGCGACAGGTTCCCCGAAAGGGGATTCAAAGGGAACTGGGTGTAATGCCCAGGCTGCCCCTGCAACTGTAAGCGGTGAGCCATCGGCCATTTGCCATTGGGACTATTCCAGTCCTGAGAAGGCGGTCGGAACGGCGCTGATCCGTGAGCCAGGAGACCTGCCTGACGCTGTCGTTCTTCGTCTGGACAGGGTGTGCCAGCCGAACGAGGAAGTTCCTCGCGCAGCGACATTATTGCTCCGCCGGCTTGGCCGTGCGGCATGCGGTTTGTCGTGCGCGTTTGCGGTGCGTCTTGCTGCCTGCCGTGTTGCCAACTGACGGAGTGTATCGTCAGACCAACAGGAACACATTATGTCCAAAATTATACACTCAATCTCCCATATCGCATTTCTGGCTGCGGCCTGTCCGACCATTGCCCATGCAAGTGGAGATGGAGGGGCCAGTGAAAGCAGCGTCGATGACGACAGCTTTATCATTGTTTCCGCCCTGCGCGTACCGGTAGAACAAGACCGGATATCGTCCAGCGTTACCGTGCTCGACCAGGCCGATATCGAGCGCGAGCAGCCTATAGCCATCTCCGATATTCTACTCCGCACTCCCGCCATCAGCGTGACCAGAAACGGTGGATATGGCACAGCAACCAGCCTGCGTATTCGCGGCGCCGATTCCGGGCAGAGCGTCTTGGTCCTGGACGGGATGCGTCTGGCGGATGCCACGACGACCGATGGCGGTTATAATTTCGCTAATCTTTTGGCAGACGACATTACGCGGATAGAAATCTTGCGCGGGCCGCAATCGATATTGTGGGGTAGCAACGCGATTGGCGGCGTTATCAACGTGCAGACATCGCGAGCCGAAAAACCGCTTGAGGGGCGTTTTTCAGTGGAGGCGGGATCACGAGATACTGTGAGTGCAAGGGCCGGAATTGCTGGCAAGAGCGATGGTTTCGACTGGAAAATTGCGGGTTCAACTTTCACCACCGATGGTATATCTGCCAAATCCAGTGGTATCGAACCGGATGGCTATACCCGACAATCGCTAAGCGGCAGTTTCGCGGTGCAACTGTCGCCAAATATATCCGCTGATGTCCGTGGATATTGGGCGGATGCCAGCAATGATTTTGACGGATTTTCAGGGGACAGTCCTGAATATGGGCTGACGCGTGAATGGACGGCTTACGCGGGCTTGAATGCGGAGTTTTTCGATGGAAAATTCAAAAACAGGATCGCAATTCTGGAAGGACGAACTGACCGTGAAAATTATGATCCGCGTCGCGATATCAGACAGCTGAATTTCGATGCCAATGGCCGTTCACGCCGCTATGAATATCAGGGAAGTTTCACCATTTCGCCGCTTGCAGAAATTCTGTTTGGTGCGGAGCGTGAAGAGCAGCGGATGACCAATGGTTCGGTCGCCAATAATGACGCGCCCTACACTCTGACTCCATCGCGTGCCGATACTGACAGTTTCTTTGGCCAAATGCGGGTCACGCCGATTGAAGGGGTCACGATTAGCGGCGGTGCGCGTCATGACCGGCATTCGCGTTTTGGCGGGAATACCGTGCTTAGCACCGGCGCGGCATGGTCGCTGAACGGCGGCGCGACAATATTGCGGGCAAGCTATGACGAAGGATTTAAGGCGCCCTCGCTCTATCAACTGTTCAGCCAATATGGCGCAGCCAATTTGCAGCCAGAAAAAGCCAAGGGATGGGAAGTCGGTTTGGAACAGTCTTTTCTGGACCGGCAGTTACAGCTTTCCGCGACATGGTATGAACGCAGCACGGATAATCTGATTGATTTTGCCTTTTGCCCAACAACAGGTGCTTTGCCGAGCGAGTGTTTTATTCCCGGAACGACGACAACCCGTTTCGGCTATTATGCCAATGTAAAAAAATCCAGAACGCACGGGCTGGAATTATCAGCAAAATTAAATGTTGGCGGGGCTTATGTTCAAAGCAATTATAGCATTGTCATTGCCGAAGACCGGACCGAGGGGAGCAATTTTGGCGGACGATTGGCACGAGTGCCACGCCATCTTGCCAATAGTGAAATAGGTTATGTTTTCCCGTTTGGCCTGACCGCAAGTGCGGCAGTCCGTTATTCGGGAAAGACGCTCGACCGTGTTGGCGGCACCAGTTTTCTGAAGGATTATTGGCTCGCAGATTTGCGGGCCGAATGGGCCCTGGGCGACAAACTCACATTTTACGGAAGAGTCGAGAATCTGTTTGATGACATGCATGAAACAGCCGGGGGCTATGGCAGCCTTGGTCGCAGCTTTTACCTTGGTTTAAGGAGCAAATTCTGATGTTGCGCGCCGTCGATGCTGATCCTTCCGTTGTCGTTTGCAACAGCTGCCGTTTTTCGGCGGACCAACGCGAAAATGATGAGGGACAGCGCGGCGGCGCGCTGCTCGCTCAGACTATGCGCGAAGTGGCAGCGGCTATACCTCATCTAAGCGAAGTAGCGGTGCAGGAAATGCCGTGCCTGTTTGCCTGCCAGCGCCATTGCACTGTTTACGTCCGCGCGAAAGGGCGCATCGGTTATGTGCTTGGCGATTTCGTGCCGGACGCCGCAGCGGCGCAGGCCATTCTGGAATATGCCGCCCTACATGCCAAAAGCGAGGAAGGGGTGGTGCGCTACGCTGACTGGCCCGAAGAGGTGAAGGGACATTTCATTGTCCGCACGCCGCCAGAAGGGTTTGTTGCGACATGATCCGTTTTGCCACGCCGGAAGAATTTTCGGCGGCACTCGCCAACTTACCAACACCCGATTCAGACGCGATCACCGCTGCGCGTGCGCGTCAGGAAAGCCTGACAAAACCGGCCCAGTCATTGGGCCGACTGGAAGAGATCGCCCTGTTCATGGCTGGCTGGCAGGGGCGCGAGAAGCCACGTGCCGAGCGTATATTTGCTGCGGTATTTGCAGGCAATCACGGGGTTGCAGCGCAAGGGGTTAGTGCCTTTCCAAGGGAAGTAACCGCGCAGATGGTGGCCAATTTTCGCAACGGCGGAGCAGCGATAAACGCGCTGTCCCGAGCCTGCGGAGCGGAGCTGGAAATTGTCGATCTTGCACTGGATCAGCCCACTGCAGATATTACGCAAGCGCCTGCGATGGATGAAGCGGAATGTCTTGAGGCAATCAATGCGGGGGCAGCGACCGTCCCCCGCGATGCCGACCTGTTTTTCGTCGGCGAAATGGGCATTGCCAACACCACGCCCGCAGCGGCCCTGAGCGCATGTTGCTTTGGTGGCGATGCAATGGATTGGGTCGGGCGCGGTAGTGGTATTGATGACGCGGCTCTCGCCCGGAAAATCAAGGCCGTAAACAGCGCATTGGCCAAACATGCCTCGTATTGCGATAGCCCATTTGAAACATTGCGCCGCCTTGGTGGACGAGAAATCGCCGCAATGGCAGGCGCAATATTGGCGTCGCGGATGCAACATATTCCTATGCTGCTTGATGGATTTATCTGCTGCGCTGCGATTGCCCCGCTGGCTGCGGCGGCTCCCGCGATCACTCACCATTGCCTGGCCGCGCATTGCTCAGCCGAGGGCGCACATAGCCGCTTACTGGAGCATCTTGGACTTGACCCGTTGCTTCATCTGGAGATGCGACTGGGCGAGGGCAGTGGCGCTGCAGTAGCGGTGCAAATCGTGCGTTCGGCACTGGCTGCCCACAATGAAATGGCGACATTCACAGAGGCATCGGTTGCGTCGGCGCTATGAAGCCGGTTTTTCTCCATTTGATGCGCCATGGTGCACCGGAAGGCGCCGGAAAATTACTGGGCCATAGCGATGCTGCGCCCACTGAACAGGGCATTTCCGCCTGCCGGGAGCGAGCAGAAAACCTAGCTGTCACGCGCATCATATCTTCGGATCTGTCCCGCGCCCAGAAAGCCGCAATCTCGATTGCTGGTGACCGGGGCATGACCGCAGAAAGCGACGCTCGTTGGAGAGAACTGGACTTTGGCGAATGGGACGGGTGCCATGCTTCTGCTCTGCCAGCTAACGCCTTGGCAGCATTCTGGGATGATCCTGAAAACTGCCCGCCGCCGCATGGTGAACGGTGGAGCGACTTGCTCCGGCGGATAGACAGTGGATTAGCGGAAATTGGTGATGATACGCTTGTCATCACCCATGCCGGCCCGATGCGTGCGGCATTGTGCGTCTTATTAGGGCTGGATTATCGGCAATCCTGGGCATTTGATTTGCCTTATGCTTCGCTTCTCAGTCTGCAGATATGGCCGGATGAGCCACGCAGTGCCCAAATCATCGGATTAGCGGCATGAAGCGCCTGATCCTCGCCGTGCAATTTATGACGCGCTTGCCTCTGCCCAATGTCGATGCTTCGGCAGAGGACTTTGCCGCCTGCATAAGATGGTTTCCTGCGGCGGGGCTGATCGTTGGTGGCGCAGTTGCGGGCGCCGCATTTACGGGCGGACTGCTGGACCCCTTGGCGGGTGCTTTATTTGGCCTTGTCGCCTGGGTGGCGATAACCGGCGCGCTGCATTTGGACGGGCTGGGCGATATTGCCGATGCCGCCGGCGCGGTCCATGCGGACCGTGAACGCCTATCGGCGGTACTCGCAGACCCGCATATTGGCAGTTTTGGGGTGACGGCGATTGCGCTGCAACTCATTACCAAGCTGATATTGCTATATTTGGTTGTTGATCAGGTGCCCTTATGGATGCTGATATTGCTACCCGCCATCGCGCGGATCGGCCCGCTGGTCTGGACGCTCATATTGCCGCCGCTTCATGCCGGTCTGGCAAGCCGGTTTAGAGAGGGCACGAATTGGTGGCAGGTTGCCGGATGGGCAGTGGTTAGCGCCTGGATTTTGCCCCTTGCGCCCGGTCTGGGCGTTGCGATTGTTGCGGTTCCGCTTTGGGCCTGCTGGTTGCGCACCCGTATCGGCGGCATTTCTGGCGATGGTCACGGCGCTGGAATTGAACTGCTGGAAAGCGTGCTGCTTTGCGCGTTGGTGGCTACGGCATGACAAAGGCATCCTTCACGCTGCATGGCGGCAATTTGAACGACGCACGTACCGTCTTTGGCGAGGGAGACCAGCCGTGGCTGGATCTTTCCACCGGTATAAATCCCGTCAGCTGGCCCGGAACGAGCCGTATCGATTGCGGTTGGCAAGCGTTGCCCGACCCGAAGCTCCTCGCAATATTAGAGGCCGCAGCGGCTCGTCATTTTGGTGTCGCGCCAGATTTATGCTGCGCCGTGCCGGGGAGCGATCTTGCGCTGCGACTGCTCGGCAAGGTGCTGGATGTACCAGCGGCTTTTGTCGCGCCCGGCTATAGCGGACACTCTGCTGTGTGGTCCGATAGCCAGCCCGTGGCGGCTTTTGATGCGCTGCCCGATGAAGCCTTGGCTCTTTTGCTGGCCAATCCGAACAATCCGGATGGCTGTATTTATACACCAGAACGCCTGTTGCGATGGCGTGACAGTCCTGCGGCGGAAAACCGCTGGCTCGTTGTGGATGAAGCGTTCGCGGATGCAACACCCGATATTAGTCTGGCGGCCCATATTGCAGCGCATCGCCGATTGATAATATTGCGCTCTTTCGGGAAATTTTTTGGCCTTGCGGGATTACGGCTCGGCTTTCTGTTGGCGCCGCCAGAAATTATCGCGGAATTTAGGCGCTTGCTGGGTGACTGGCCGTTATCCTCCGCTGCGTTAGCCATCGGCACAGCGGCCTATGAGGATAGCGACTGGATCCTCAAAACACGCAAGGACCTGGGTCTCCGTGCAAACAGGCTGGACGCACTGTTGGAATCTCACGGGTTATGCACCATCGGCGCTTGCCCGCATTTCCGCTTGATCGAAAATGACAATGCGGAGGAAATTTTCAGGCTTCTTGCGCGGAAAGCCATTTTGACGCGACCGTTTGACTATGAACCGCGTTGGCTCCGGTTAGCTGTTCCGGCAAGTGATGCGGATTTTGCAAGACTGCATGAGGCTCTAGCGGATGGTTGAGGCGACTGTGATAGCGGCTCTTGTTCTTGACGCTGCACTGGGCTGGCCGAAATGGCTGCATGCACGCATCGGTCATCCGGTCGGCATATTCGCGGCGATAATCAACTATTGCGAAAAGCGATGGAATAGAGCTGTCCTTACAGAAATGAAGCGGCGGATTGGGGGCGTAATGACCGTTCTCATCCTGATGGTGGTCGCAGGCGGAACGGCGGGGCCGGCACAATATTATATCATCGGTATGTTTGGCGAATGGGCTTGGCTGCCACTTGCTTTCCTCGCATGGCCCGCGATCACGCAGCGCAGCCTGTATGAACATGTCCTTCCGGTCCTTGTCGCGCTAATTGCCAATGATCTTGTCGCGGCGCGGGACGCCGTTGGCATGATCGTCGGACGCGATACAGGCGGGTTAGATGCCGGTGGCGTGGCCCGTGCCGGAACGGAGAGCCTTGCCGAAAGCTTTTGCGATGGCGTTGTTGCTCCTGTATTCTGGCTTGTGGTGGCGGGTTTGCCCGGCATTTGGGTCTATAAGGCAATCAACACGGCTGATAGTTTGATCGGCCATCCGGAACCGCCACTGCGCGCATTTGGCTGGGCCGCCGCTCGAACAGACGATCTTCTCAATCTTGTCCCGGCCCGTCTTTCGGGCATCTTGCTTTGCCTCGCAGCATTTGGAGGGTGGCGGATTATGTGCCGTGATCATAGTCGCCATGCCTCCCCCAATGCTGGCTGGCCAGAGGCAGCGATGGCCGGGGCACTGAGTGTGCGTCTTGCCGGCCCGGTTAGCTATGATGGCGTGCCACAGTATAAACAATGGATAGGTGAGGGGCCTTCGGCGGATAGTGCATCATTGGAGCGGGGATTGACGATATATATCCGCGCCTGTTCAATTTTATGGGTGGTTGGAGTGGGGCTTTTATGGCTGGTATAATGTTGCAGGGAACCGGCTCCGATGTCGGTAAGTCAGTGCTGGTTGCGGGGCTGTGCCGTGCGCTGGCCAACCGTGGCTATGCTGTGCTGCCATTCAAGCCGCAAAATATGTCCAATAATGCTGCGGTCACCGCCGATGGTGGCGAGATCGGGCGAGCCCAGGCGCTCCATGCGCTGGCCGCCAGAGCAGAACCACATGTGGATATGAATCCCGTCTTGCTTAAGCCTCAGGCGGACCGCACGTCGCAACTTATCGTACATGGCAAAGTGCGCGGCACGATGGGCAGTAGCAATTTTCGCGAAGGACGCCGCAACCTGTTGCCCGATGTTATCGCCAGTTATCGACGTTTGGCTGCCCGCTCTGATATCGTGGTGGTAGAAGGGGCAGGGTCGCCAGCGGAAATCAACCTGCGGGACGGTGATATCGCCAATATGGGTTTTGCGCGGGCAGCCAATATTCCGGTGATCTTGGTGGGTGATATTGATCGGGGCGGCGTGATTGCGTCCCTGGTGGGCACCCGAACCGTGCTCGATCCCGCAGACGCGGCGATGATCAGGGGGTTCATCATCAACAAATTTCGGGGTGACCCGGCATTATTTGCCGATGGATATGCTGCGATTGAGGAACTGTCGCACTGGCGCGGCTATGGTCTTGTTCCCTGGCTGGCGGATGCTGTGCGGTTACCCAGTGAAGATGCTGTCGTGCTTGAAAAAGGGCGCAATATTTCGACGGAACGTAAGTTGATCGTCTGCCCCATATTGCCGCGCATCGCCAATTTTGATGATCTTGATCCCTTGAAACAGGAGCCTGACGTCGATCTGGTCATGATCCCGCCTGGCATCGCAATCCCCGCCGAAGCGACGCTCATCATCTTGCCCGGTTCCAAAGCGACTATCGCCGATATGACGGCAATTCGCGAGCAAGGTTGGGATATTGATATACGCGCTCATCATCGGCGAGGCGGGGCAATCTTCGGGATTTGCGGTGGTTATCAGATGCTCGGCAACCGGATTACCGATCCTCTGGGGATTGAAGGCGCAGCGGGCAGGATTACCGGTCTGGGGCTGTTGAATGTCGATACAATATTGGCGGATGATAAATCATTACGGCAAGTCAGCGGACGGGCACTGGACCAAGATTTTACCGGTTATGAAATGCACATGGGGCAAACCCTTGGCCCCGACACCGCTCACCCATTTGCACATTTTCCGGACGGGCGCCGCGATGGGGCAATTGACGCCAGCGGGACGGTTATGGGCACATATTGCCACGGTATATTCGCCTCAACAGAGTTGCGCCGCGCTTTGCTGAACGGGATAGGCGCACGGTCCGCGGGCCTGGATCACGGCGTGATGGTTGATGCTGCGCTCGACGATATTGCGCAGTCTTTAGAACAATGCCTCGACATAGATGCTATGATTGCGCTGGCGCGGGAGAACAGATCATGAAGACACTGTTGGTGTTAGGCGGCGCGCGTTCCGGAAAGAGCCGTTACGCGCAATCCCGTAGCGAGGAGATTGCCGGAAAACTTGTCTTCATAGCGACCGCGCAAGCATTTGACGTCGAGATGACAGACCGTATCGCCCGCCACCAAGCCGATCGCGGCGAGCGTTGGACGACTATCGAGGCGCCATTCGACCTCGAAAATGCCATCATATCCGCCGCGCAAAATGCCGATGCGATATTGGTCGATTGCCTGACGCTCTGGCTTTCCAACCTGTTGTTGGCAGAGCATGATCTGGAAAGAGCCACTGACGACCTTTGTGATACTATCGAGAATTGCACTGTCCCAGTCGCGTTGGTCGCCAATGAAGTCGGTCTTGGGATTGTCCCTGAGAATGCCTTGGCCCGCGCATTCCGTGATGCCGCCGGATGGCTGAACCAAAGGCTGGCCGGTCAAACAGAGGAAGTCGTATTAATCACGGCCGGACTTCCGCTCCACATTAAGCCCAACGGAAGATAAGTATGGGAGCTTGGCTTCCGTTGGAATGAACAAGAGGCTTCCTCCACGCGCGAAAGGCCTAACTGCCTTCTAACTGGCCAGACACCGTAAATCGCGGCACGAGGCTCCTGCCGGTTAACAGTCGGGGATGGGGTGTCATGCGCAGGAGAATGAGATATTGTGTCTTTGTTGCAACGATATTTGCCTGTCCCGCAATAATGCGCAGTAACGCGTTGTTTTTTCAGGCCTGTGCGCTGGACTATCCGTGATATTTATACCAGTGGCGAAAACAAGAATGGATGGTCCGTTCCAATTGTTAAAACCCTCTATTTCATGCCTACGACCATAATGGTCGGGGCCCAGGAGAAACCAATGAAAATCGCAAAGTTTTTGGCCGCTACAGCACTGAGTGGCGTTATCGCAGCATCGCCTGTCTACGCACAGGATGTTCAGGAAGAAGAAACCTTTGACGATAATGTGATCATTGTCACGGCTTCCAAGCGTGCAACCTCACTGCAGGAAACACCTATTTCGGTCTCGGTAACAACCGGCGAAACACTGGAAAATGCGCAAATCCGTGACGTGCTTGATCTGCAGTCGGTTACTCCGTCGTTACGTGTCAGCCAGCTCCAGACTTCTTCTGCATCGACTTTCATCATTCGCGGCTTCGGTAACGGGGATAATAATTTCGGCATTGAGCCTTCCGTGGGCGTATTCATCGACGGCGTGTTCCGTTCGCGTTCGGCTGCAGCTTTGTCGGATCTTCCCAATGTCCAGCGCATCGAGGTGCTGAACGGCCCGCAATCGACGCTGTTCGGCAAAAACGCTTCTGCTGGCGTAATCTCTGTTGTTACACGCGAACCCCAATTCGAATTTGGCGGAGCGGTTGAAGCCGTTTACGGCAATTACAATAATGTTGTTCTCAAGGGCGACATTACAGGCCCACTGACAGAGAATATCGCCTTCTCGATCGATGGTAGCTACAACCGTCGCGACGGATACGCGAAAATTGTCAATCTGGACGAAGAGCAGAACGACCGGAACCGTTGGGCCGCCCGTGGTCAACTCTTGTTCGAGGTAACACCGGATTTGACGATTCGGGCGATTGGTGATTATTCGCGAATTGACGAAATTTGTTGTCAGGTGACGACAGTTGTTGCCGGACCAGCTGCCGGAGCGATCCAGTTGCTTGGTGGTCAATTCTCGACTGATCGTTACAGCTATGATGCCTATCTCAATCAGGTTCCGATCAACAAAGTCGACAATTACGGCGGATCGATCCAGGTCGATTATCAAGCAGGGGCGCTTTCATTTACCTCTATCTCGTCTTACCGGGAACTGAAGAACCTGTTCATTTCGGACATCGATTACAGCAGCCTTGATGTTGCGAACGAAACACGCAACCAGAGGGTCAAGACGCTCACCCAGGAATTCCGCGTGGCATCGGACTTTGACGGCCCGCTTAACTTCCTGCTTGGCGGCTATTATTTCGACGAAAGCATCTCGCAGAAAAGCCAGATCGAAAACGGTGCCCAAATCCGTGATTTCTTTGAGCTACTGGCAGGTGGAAACCCCGCCGATGTCCTCGCGGGCAACCCCAGCGTATTCAATGCGGTTGAAGCAGGTCTAGGCCTGCCGCAGGAATCGATCTTCCTCACACCATTGCTCACATCCGAGCAGTTCTCGATGGATAATACCTCTTATTCGATCTTCGGCACGGTTGATTTTGAACCGGTCGATGGCCTCGTATTTACCGGCGGTTTCAACTATACTGACGACAAGAAGGACTTCGCACTCGCTCAGCAAAGCTTCGATCCACTGGGTCAGATCAATCTCATCGATGCGTTCATTGTGGGTGCAACTGGCGGCACTGTAGCGACGCGGGCGCAATTCCAGGCGCTTCCGGCGGCTAACCAAGAAGCTCTGCTCGCTGCGGCGCAGTCAGCAGCAAACCCGCTGTTCGGTTTGTCGGCCTTCCAGTTCCAGCCACCCTTTGTCACCATCCCGAACGCTGTCGAAGACGGCAAGACCCGTGATGACAAGTTCACCTATCTGCTGCGCGCATCCTATGCGATCTCAAACGAAGTTAATGTCTATGGTAGCTATGCAACTGGCTTCAAAGCGAGTTCGGTTAACCTGTCGCGGGATAGCCGGCCTTCCAGTGCCGATTTTGTTGCAGGCCCGGGTGGATCGACTTTCGCTGCCCCGTCATCGCCAATCCTCGACGGTGGTCTGGCTGTACCGAACTTGAGGAGCGGTTCGCGCTTTGCCGGACCGGAAAATGCCACCGTGTATGAAATTGGTGTCAAAGGTCAGTGGGAAGGCTTCGGCTTCAACCTTGCATTGTTCGACCAGACCATCAAAGGCTTCCAAAGCCTTGCCTTCACCGGCACCGGCTTTGCTTTGCAAAATGCGGGTCAGCAATCGGTCAAAGGTTTCGAGTTTGATAGTACAATCAAGCCGACTGACGGGCTGGTTTTCACATTTGCAATGACCTATCTTGATCCACTATACGACTCCTTCACGGGCAGTGTTTTGGGGGATTTGTCGGGCCTGACACCAGGCGGTATTCCCGAGTTCGCTATCTCGACTTCTGCGACCTATTCACATGAATTCGGCGGCAGTGGAAATATGTTGATCACGCGGATCGATTACAGCCATGAAAGCAATACGCCGATCAACAACGGGTTGCCGACGTTCAATGCTGATCTTGGCAACACCCAGATTTTTGATCGCGAGGTCAATCTGGTCAACGGATCGATGACGCTCAAGCTTGAAAATGGCCTTGAAGTAGGTGGTTACGTTCGTAACCTGCTCAATGACCAATTCCTCACGACGGTATTTGATGGGGTTGCTCAGGCAGGAACAGTTCTGGGTTATCCAAGTGCTCCACGCACTTACGGCGCTGTTGTCCGTTTCAAATTCTAATCCAAACCAATATCGGTAAAAATCTGACCCTGCCGGGAAACCGGCGGGGTTTTTTGTATCAAAATTGCATCAAATCAACTGGCTAGGATGCAAAAATATAACGCGAAGGTGCAATTTTCGCATTTCAGGCTGGACTTAATCGCGCGATTAGTTGAATATCCGTTCATCGGGGGGATGAGTAAAAATGCCACTCTCCGATTTTAACGTTGGGATTTGGGAGAGAGAAATGCGTAAATCGCTATTATTAGCCGCTACAGCTATATCGACAATGTCCGTATCCGCCATGGCGCAGGACCGTGACGATGGGGTCATTGATGATAATGTAATTATCGTCACAGCACAGAGACAGGCGCAAAGCGCCCAGGATGTTCCGATTGCGGTATCGGCCTTTTCGGGGGCAGCACTGGAAGCCCAACAGATCGAAAATAGTTCCGATCTTCAACTGACGCTTCCCAACATCACTTTTACCAAAACCAACTTTACCAGTTCCAGTTTTACGATTCGCGGAATTGGCGATCTGTGTGTGGGTACATCTTGCGATCAGGCAACCGCTATCCACTTGAACGATCAGCCGCTATTCTCGACACGCCTTTTTGAAACAGAGTTTTTCGACCTCGAACGGGTCGAAGTGTTGCGCGGCCCGCAAGGTACATTGTTCGGACGGAACGCGACGGCGGGTGTGGTCAATGTCGTGACCGCCAAACCGAAATTGGGTCAGTTCGAGGCATCGGGTGACGTCGAATATGGCAATTATAATGCGATGAAAGTCAAAGGTATGATCAACATACCTATCGGCGAGAATGTCGCCTTTCGCGGAGCCGGCGTTTTTGTAAAGCGGGACGGCTATACTACCAATCTCAACGGCGGTCCTGATCTCGATGATCGGGAGCTTTATTCGTTGCGCGGAGCACTGCGCTTCGAGCCCACGCCGGATACCACTATTGACCTATATGCATCCTATTTCCGTGAAGACGACAATCGCATGCGGATCCAGAAGCAATATTGTCAACGCGACCCTACAGGTATCCTGGGTTGCCTGAACAATTCGCGCGATGCAGAATCGTTTAATGCAAATTCGACGTTTACTGCGGCTTTGTCATCACAGGAATTCCTCGCCATCCGCGGGATACCAACCGCATTTGCGCTGGGCAGCCTCTATGGGCCGGACCAATATGCAGGTATCGATGTTCCCGCCGACTCCAGAACGGTTAACACCGCTTTTACGCCGGAATATTTTACCAGCGAATTGACCTTCCAGGGCAAGATCGAGCATGATTTCGGTCCGATCAGTGCGCAGCTTTCCGGTACCTACCAGAAGGTGAAGCTGGATTCTCGGCAGGATTATAATAACAATATCGGTCGTCGCGACGGCTATGCACCTGCATTGAACACGCTTGCTGCAGCTGCTGCAGGTCTCATCCCTGGTCTGCCTGCGTCCTATTTTGCCCCGATTGCCGCTGCAATCATTCCTGATGGTCCGAATGGAGTCTTATGTACCTCAGATACCGATACCATCGGTCTCGGGGCATTCGGTGGAAACAGCAATTGTGCGACAACACCGCTGCAATATGACCGTTCGAACCAGTATAACAGCAGTTGGTCAGCGGAAGCGATCATCTCGAGCGACCTTGATGGACCGTTCAACTTTCTGGTCGGCGGTATTTACGCAGATTACAAACTGACCGAGAATAGCTATTATGTGAATGCTTTCGCGATCGACTATGTTGCAGGGTTGCTCGGCAGCTTTACTGCGCTTGGTGGTGCTTTGCCGCCATCGTTTCTGGGCACGCCATATTTCCGGAACAACACGGATGATTTAAAGGTCAAATCCTATGGTCTCTTCGGTGAAGTATATTTTGACGTCAGCGACAAGTTGAAACTGACGGGTGGTTTGCGTTATAATAATGACAAGAAAAATGTTCAGGCGCGTTCGACTCTGGCCAGCTTCCTTGTCCCTTATGGTCAAACAACTAATGCATTTGAATCTCCGTTTGTTGGATCTTTTGATGCCGATCCAGGTACAGCTGGCAACCAGATTTTCCAGAATCGGGAAGTCAAATTCAACGAAATTACAGGCCGTGCGATAATTGACTATAAAATAACCGACGATAATCTGATCTATGCCTCATATTCTCGTGGATATAAGTCAGGCGGTATAAACCCGCCATTGCAGCCTATTTTCGAGGTTCCTGAATCGTTCGCTCCAGAGCAGGTCGATGCGTTTGAAATCGGATCAAAAAATACATTTGGCGATGGAGCGCTGCAACTTAACGTGACGGCATTCTACTATAAATATAAAGACCTGCAGCTCAGCAAGATTGTTGCACGGACGGCGGTTAACGAGAATATTGACGCCGATATCTACGGTGCGGAGGTCGAGGCAATCGTTCGCCCTGATCCGGACTGGATGATCAATCTGGGTTTCAGCTATCTCCATACCGAAGTCAAAGGGGATACGTTTAACAGCGATCCTCGCGACTTTGGTGGTGCCCGGTCAGACGCGGTAATCATCAAGGATATTACCAACGCATCCAATTGTGCGGTAGCTTCGACGTCCGGTAACGCAGCAGGAGTGAATGCCTTCGTCAACACGATCAATACTGTGATCAATGCTGGTCTGGTACCTGGTGTCGCTGCTGGTGCAAATCTACAGCCGACCACAGCCTTTCCAGCGAACGGTAATATTGCTTCGACCGGAGCATTCGGCCTTTGTAGCGTTTTGGAAGCTGCAGCTGCCGGTGCGTTTATAGGTGGTGGAGTTGATCCAGCGGCATTTGGCGGGGTTGAATATTTCGCAGCCGGTGTGCCGAAGAATATTCGTGGAAATACGTTGCCACAAGCGCCGCAGCTGAAATTCTCTGCTGGGGTTCAATATACGATGAACTTTGACAACGGCATGAGCCTGGTTCCACGTGTGGATCTTGCTTATACGGGTGAAAGCTTCGGCAGTATCTTCAACGGCAATGTCAACCGGATCAAAGGCTATGCGCAGGCAAACGCCCAGATCCAGCTGAACGGAACCGATGATCGCTGGTATGTTCGCGGATTTGTCCAGAATCTGTTCGACAGCAACTCGGAAACCGGACTTTATGTGACGGATCAGTCATCAGGCCTGTACACCAACGTGTTCACGCTTGAACCACGCCGCTACGGTATCGGTGCCGGCTTCAAGTTCTGATTTGAAGCAAAGATAAAATGAAGAAGCCCTGCCGGGAAACCGGCGGGGCTTTTTGTTGCTCTGTGGAAATGCCCGGGTTTGCTTATTCGCAAGCTATCCCGTCACCGTCTCCATCGAGATGCCGGCCATAGCCGCGCTGGCCCCGAAATATCGGTGTTGGTCCGGCCACTCTGGCCGCAGCGCAATTGGGATAATAGTCCCGCGTGCCCGTTGGCAGAGCGGGCTGCGGCGCGCTGGTGCCACCGCCATGACAGTGTCTGCCGCCATTTTTGCGATCATTATGACAACCGTCGGCCGCCGTCCTGCCTCCATGCGCTTCCGCGTGACTAATGGGGATTATCGAGAACGCCAGTATCCAGATTATTCTGTTGAGAATCGGCATCCGGAAATCGTAGGCCGAAAAGGTCAAATATCGATGAACTTGATATCACGAAATCGTCATCGAAACGGTTTCGAGGCCAAGCGTGACGTGGCGGGCAATATCAGAAGCAAATCGTGGTGGCGGGGCGACAGGCCCTTGCTTGCGCTGCGGGATTTTTGCGGTCGTCGATCCCCCGGATCGACTTTACTCCGCAAAAATGGTGCCGAATATCCGACTCGAACGGATGACCTACCGCTTACAAGGCGGTTGCTCTACCAGCTGAGCTAATTCGGCATGCACTGGATTTGCTC